>Ga0209125_1000481_pt1 | contig 51076 bp, 42 predicted proteins | sample BarGraIncub1131A_FD_184503 | JGI IMG/M metagenome (GOLD analysis project Ga0209125, IMG submission 184503) | Arctic peat soil microbial communities from Barrow, Alaska - Barrow Graham LP Incubations 11-31A (SPAdes) (version 2) | ecosystem: Environmental > Terrestrial > Soil > Wetlands > Peat... | reverse complement strand
CAACCGAATCAAAGTAAAGCACATCTCTTATGTCGATGATATGGGTTTGCCCGTCTTTTGTACCGGTCAGCTTTTTATCAAAACTGTGCAAAATAGACACAATTTTCAAAATTTCGTCCGTTGCAGCAGGACAGTCTATAGTGATCTCTGTTTCAGGAAAGCCCTCGTTGATTGTTATCTTCAAACAAACACCTCGTTTCTTGCAGCTACATCTATATTTTATATAAGATTTAGCTATCTATCAAGGTAACTCAGTCTGCATAAACAGCAACTTGAGGCTTGCTTTCAACTTTAATTAATAAGTCGTCACGCTCCTCGACAATTCTATCATAATCCAATTCGCTGATTTCCGAATTTCAAAATTTCTTCAATATTTGGTTTGTAAATCCGACATTCACCTAAAAATAAGCCGTTTACGCCGTTCAATATGCAGCCCTATTCTCACTAAAATCCATCTTGTTTGCAATAGCCCCACAGATTTCACAAACTTTTATAGAATGCAACTGCTCTCTGTCACTTTTTCGTGTAGCGTATTCATAACGAGTCTATTGTTTTGCTTCTAATGCCCGAATTTTCAGAGCGCTTATTTATGTACATTTGATCTTCAGCATATTTAAATACCTCTTGAATATTTTCTTCCTCGTTGCTTTTTGTTGCGTAACCAAAGGAAATAGAAATATCCATGCTGCCAACTTTTTCTTTTAATGACAGATCCTTGATACGTTTAATGATTTGCTCTGTTTCAAAAGCATTCGTTTTAGGTAATATAATAACAAATTCATCCCCCCCGAGTCTGGCAATAATATCATCAGTTCGGCATCCGTTTTTTATCACTTCCGCTGTTTTCTTAAGAAGCTCATCACCCATGGCATGTCCAAGGGAATCGTTAATAAGTTTTAAACCGTTTACATCACCCATAACTAAGGTCAAAGGAAGGTTTCTTTTTGTATCAAGCCTCTTTAACTCTTCTTCATAAAATCTACGGTTATATAACTCGGTAAGTTGGTCGTGATAACTTATATAAAGCACTTGTCTCTCTGCCTTTTTCCTTTTTTCGATATTGCGGATTACACCTACGCTTTCTATATCCCCGTCTGAATTGTATCGATAGCTTCTTGATATTTCAACCCAAATAAGATCTCCATTTTTACAAGGCTGTTGACCGTCAGTGATATAATATTTGGGCTCTTTAGGATTTTCCATAAATTCTTTTAAATTTCTTGGCGTTTCACTCCTTGCAGTCTCTAATGCTTCTGGGGTTAGACTTTCTTCTAAGCTTTCATTCATTGCTTCTTCTGCTGTAAATCCGCGCAATTTTAATACGGAAGGACTAACATAAGTGAATTTATTTTTCGTTATGTTAAAAACCGAAATGACATCAGAAATATTCTCCGCTAAAAATCTATATTTTTCTTCACTTTCCCGCAATGCAGCTTCTTCCTGCTTGCGTTCGGTAACATCACGGAAAATCAAAATCACGCCGTGTATATTACCGTTTTCATCCTGAATAGGTGCGGCACTATCATCAATTGATCTTTCAATTCCGTCTTTAGCTATTAAAGAAGTATGATTTGCAAGTTCTATAATTTGGCCCGTTTCTAATACTGTTCTTATCGGGTTTTTTACTTCTTCCCTTGTGTATTCGTTTACGATTTTGAATACGGATTCAATTGGCTGCCCCTGTGCCGTATCCTGGGTCCATCCTGTTAATTTCTCTGCAACCGGGTTAATTAATTCAACATTTCCTTCCATTCCGACCGTGATGACCCCGTCGCCGACAGATAATAATGTCGAATACATTTTTTCTTCTGATATGTATATTTTTTCATATTATTTATAAATTGTTTGCTGCCGGGACTTTGTAATTATGAAAACAAAATAGAAGGCCAAAAACAACAACGCAGATATGACTATTTGAGCAATATAAAAATTATTCCACTCGTCAAATTTTTCAAATCTGTTCCACATATATAGAATGACAATCATATTCGATATCGAAAAGTTAATTATCATCACATTCTTCGAGTAGATCAGTGTTATTACTCCAAACAGAAATGAAATAGTCCAAACGGCAGGTCCAATAAGATAATAAAATCGTAATACTGCAAATATTAGAATAGCAAAAAGCAATACGGAAAAAATATACATTTTAATTTTTTCATTCCTGATTAGTTTTGAAGGCAGCCAAAATGCAAGCGAAAACAAGAGTAAACCGATACCGTCTAAAATAGCCCTTTGATTATCCGCATGTAATAGAAATATGCTCACTAAAGTGCTGAAAAAACTCCCGGCAATCAGAAAATATACAATAACATTAGCAAAAAATTGGTTTTCCAATCGTATTGATGTATCGTAATCAGTCGACTGACAAAGTTCCTGATACGATAAAGACAAATTGAATTTCATCACGTTCCCCCTAATTTGTGCTAAAAAAGCAGTCAAATTGTTCTCTTAACATGTGTCCAAAAACTATCCGGATTATTTATTACACACTTTCAATAAATATACGCGCAATCTCCGGATCAAACTGCGTACCGGCATTCTTTATTATTTCAGCGATCGCAGCTTCCTCTGGCATTGCTTTTCTATAAGGCCTGTCCTGCGTCATAGCGTCGTATGCATCAGCAATTGCAAGAATGCGTGAAAGCAAAGGGATGTCTGTACCCGCAATGCTTTGGGGATAGCCCTTTCCATCCCATCGCTCATGGTGGCTTAAAATATACTCTGCAATCGGTACAAGCTCCGGAGACGACATTGCAATCCTGTATCCAATCTCAGGATGCTTTTTCATTTCAACCCATTCATCTTCACTCAGTTTGCTCGGCTTATTTAATATCCGTTCATCAATGCCCACTTTCCCAATATCATGCAGCGTCGCTAAAAGTTCCAGTTCGTCCAGCTCTGTCTGCGACAGATTGAGTGCCGTGCCAATCATCTTGGTTAAAACTATAAGTCTCTCGGCATGCTCCTCTGTCACCTGGTTTTTTTCAAGCATCGTCGCCTTTATGGATGCAATAATAGCGCTGTGTGAACTCTTATGCTCTAAAAGCTTACGTTGGTACATACAAGCTTCTGCCGTCTTAATAACTTTATTAAAATCCTGATCCACCGTTTCTTTTGTGCAGTACCCTAAGGATATATTGATATAAAAAGCTTCGTTCGAAATATTGCTGTTGTGTGCCTTACATACAGTTTGTATTTTTTCGAGAATTTCATAAGCGGTTTTGCTATCTGTTTTGGGCAAGAGAATGCTGAAGTCACCTCCTCCGGTTCTGGCCAGGACGTCTTCTGTGCGGCAGCAGCTGTATATGATTTTTGCAGTATCAACAATGAGCTTATCGCCTTCTGCGTGACCGAAGGCATCATTTATAAGCTTTACACCATTGATATCTCCCATAATGATTGATATTGGCAGTTGGCTTTCCATATTAAGCCTTTTCTCTTCTTCCTCAAAATATCTGCGGTTATATAGACCTGTAAGATGGTCGTGATAACTTAGATAACTTAGATTTTTTTCTGCATTTTTTATTTCAGTGATGTCTTGCCCTTGAGCAATGGTTGAGACAGAGTTTGTACCATCTTGATCGTATATAGTTGCCAGGTTCCACAAAACAGTTCGAACCGAACCGTCCGCATGGACGATGTCGATCTCTGTGGTTTTAAAGTCTTTCATCTTTTCTATATTTACGAAAAGATTCATTAATTTGCTCGCTTGATGGGGCGGAAATAATATTTCTATAGTCTTGCCAAGAATTTCACTCGCTTTTCTTCCGATCAGAGTTTCAACTGCGCCATTAATCTTTGTGATCTCGAAATTTTCATTCCAGACGATAATGGGACCATTTGAATAACTGAACAATTTTTCCAGGTAATCCTTAGCTGTCTTTAACTCAATTTCAGCTTGTTTGCGTTCGGTGACATCACGTATAAAACCACCTACACCAGTCTTGTTGTTCATCAGCTTTACAGGAAACTTGTTTGCTTCATATACTTTGTTCCCAGCAATTTCCTCGGAAACATGAGCAGACTTCACAGATAAGGCTTCCATGTCAGCCTGCCGGCATTTTTCTGCCGCAAATTTGGGCATAAGTTCAAAATCACTTTTACCAATTATTTCTCGCTTTGTTTTACCAAAGAAATCCGCCAAGCTTTTATTTGCAACTACGTGTTTAAATTGATCATCTTTTAGGTATATCATGTCACTGCTTGCATCTATGAATGTACGATAAAGATTTTCGCTTTCCTTTAAGGCTTCCTCCACCTGCTTGCGGTCTGTAATGTCACGGATGCTCTCTATCGCGCCTATAATGTTGCCAGGCTGATCGTGCAGAGGCGAGGCCTTGATAAAAATCCATGCACCTTTATTGTTGTAGAGAGCAGGACAAAAATCTTCTGCTATGAGGGCGTCACCTTCACGGGTAAATATAGGATATTGGGTCGCAACCTTCTCGTCGTTCCGAAAGACCAAATCCATTAACATCGGCCGCGCCTCTCCATAAAACGGGATATTGTAGGCGTAGTCGGTTTTGCCTATCATCTCCGCGGCAGGAATGCCCGTCATTTTTTCAATAGCCTTATTCCATAGGATTACACGCTTTTCCTTATCAATGGCTAGAGTGGCATCAGGCAAAAATTCGATGATACCCGTCAGTTTCTCCTGGTTCACCAGTAGTGATTCTTCCAACTGCTTTTGCTCGGTGATATCACGAAATGACCATACACGGCCAACAACTTCATTACCAATTCTTTGAGGTTGGGAGTAGCGCTCAAAAATGCGTCCATCCACAAATTCAAATATGTCGAAATTTGTTTCTTCCGGGTGTCTATACAATTCAATAACCTTGGCTAAAAACTCTTCCGACCGAACGATCTTAGATACAACATAGTTTAGCAGCTTCTCGTCAACATTCGAGCCCAATATATCTTTCGGGATTTGCCACATATCAACAAATTTCTGATTGTATAAGGAAATACTTCCGTTTTTGCCTAAAACGAGAATTCCGTCAGCAGTGGATTCCAGTGAGGCGTTTAGCAAAGAAAGTGAGGATTCTAACTCCACTTCCGCTTGCTTGCGTCCGGTAGCATCCATAGCAAAACACGTTAGTCCTATTACATTCCCTTCAGCGTTAAAAATAGGAGACCAAAAGTCTTGCCAGAATAAACGCGAAAGATTCTCATTACCGTATTCTTCAATCAAGGTAAAACTTTCGCCGGCTAAAGCGCGGTCGAAATTTATTTTTGCCTTTTCACGATCGTCATGCCTACCAATAACATCCAGTATATTCATTCCGATTTCAATTTCTTTATCCCATATTGCTCTCGTTGTATCCTTGTGTTTGATATTAAACGTAAGGTAGCAGTAATTACTGTCAAGAGCGAAAACGATAATTTCCGGAGAACTTTCAAAAATGGCAGAAAGCATATTGTTGGTTTTGTGCAGCGTACCAATCGTATCCTCCATCATTGCATTAGTTTCTTCAAGTTTATATGTTCGCTCAGCCACAGTTTTTTCAAGAAGAGTATTTTCAACCTTGCGTTTATTGCTGTAAATCTTACTATTTGTTGTGTCTGATATAATTGAAAACAATAATTTTTTCCCTTCTAAAACGATGGGAGTAGAATGAACTTCTACATCGCGGACTTGTCCATTTGATAGCCGATGTTTAAAATAGAAATAATTTTTTTGTTCTGTTTTGGCAAGATTAGCTTCTTTAATGACTTGCTCTTTTGTAAGCATGTTGAAATTAGTAATTTTCAATTTCAGCATCTCATCATAAGAGTAGCCATAGAAGTTGCAAGCCGATAAATTGCAATCTTCAATTTCAGATGTTTCCGGATTAATCAGAAGCATTATTTCTTGATTGTTTTCAAATAGGCTCTTATAAAAGGATTCAATTTTTGCAGTATTGAAATCTTCATTATTAATCATGGATTTTCCCTCCACTTTCAAATTGACAAAAAAGATGCCTACAGCAAAAATTCGCTAACTAATTTTTATAACTCAAAATTTAACTTTAGCTTTCCCCTTGTATCTCTATCTTTTTCCTTTTATACAATTATTTCATAATTATTATACTTCTATTTTCGGAAGTTTTCTTATAGAAGAAGTTTTAGTGATATTTCATTTTTATTCTCATCCTACTTGTTTTCTTTACAGTCATTTACCAACCTTCAGACATACCGTTTCTGTATGCTCTGGGGCTGCATTCCTGATGTACTTTATATCGTTAATTCCAGTTAGGTGCTACTCTTCAATTTTCTTAATATTGTCATTCAATCTATCAAAATCAGACTGAAAAAGCCTGTCCTGGGTAATACGGTGATAGTGATTCCTGTTCGTCGGTTCTGTTGCAAAAAATAATATTCTGATAAAATCATATCGCAAGTAAAAGAACAGTACCGATTAATAATAAAAACACTCCTTGCTATTTTACGGCTAGGAGTGATTGATTTTCAGAAATGTCAGTACCTGTCCATGCTGCACCAAAACGATACATATTTCTTGGTAATACACCTGTCCCTGTACTTTGCATAATCCGCCGATGTATGTCCCCAATCAAACGCCTTACCGGCATCAATATTTTTATTGTTAGTGAGCATGTAACCCCTCCGTTACCTTGCGTTCAGCCCTTCGAGTATGGGCTCGAGATACTCATCTTTCAGTATGGAATACCAGACCTCATCAACCAGACCTTGATTATTTCTTCCGGCAGCACGCCAGGTCCCCTCATACGTCATTCCTGCCTTTTGCATGACTCGTCCGGATTTAGGATTGTTAACATCATGACAAGCTGCAATTCTATTTAATCCAGTCTCATTGAAAAGGAAGTCAATTAGAGCCTTTAACGCTTCCGGCATTATTTCCTGCCCCCACCAATTTCGGCCCATGCAATAACCTATATCAACTGATGCGATATCATTGTTCAATTTGACAACCGCAATACTGCCAATGGGCTCATTGATTTCTTTAAATTCAATGGTCCATTGATAGTTCTCAATATCCTCATTCTGCGCGCACCAGCTTTCCAGCACCTTTTTCGAGATTTCAATGCTGCTATGTGCCGGCCATGTAAGGAATTTTGTAACTTCCGGATCGGATGCCCAATTACGATACATCGGCTCTGCATCTGCCATCCTAAATGGTCTCAGTATTAATCGCTCTGTTCCAATTGTCCTCGTACCTTTGTGGTTCATATTTTCTCCTCTATTCACTAGTCTCTCATACAGGTGATCGGTACCACAAGAACACCGTTGTCGAGCTTCATGGCGTACCCATTTCCCGTCAGAACCATCAGGAAAGAAGGCGGAAGCATAACTTCGACATCGACTTTACTCTTTAGTTTTAGCAGGTTTTTGGCTGCATCTTCAATCTGACGTTGTCCCATTTTGATCTCAACTGCTCCCCATCGTCCATCGGGCAAAGTGATGATCGCATCCGCCTCCAGACCGGTGTCATCGCTGTAATGGCAAACCTCTCCGCCGAGCCTTTGCGCGTATATTCGCAGATCTCGAATGCACATGGATTCAAACAGACATCCAAAGGTATTGAAATCGCGCAGGAGGCCGTCCGGATTGGTTTTCAGCGCTGCCACGGCGATCGACGGATCGACAAAATGGCGCTTCGATGATTTGCGCAAATAGGCTTTAGACCGCAGTCGAGTGCTCCACGCCGGCTGGTTTTCTACCACATATAACCTCTCCAAAATATCAAGATACGTATTTACCGTACTGACGGCTAAATCGCTCTCTGAACCGGACACATCCTTGCGGAGCGTTTCTGTGGATGCCATAGTGGCAATGTTTCTGGACAGAGAACGCATAAGCAGATGAATTCTTCGGGGATTTCTCTGCACGTCGCTCAGTTCGAAAACATCATTTTCAATGATAGCTGTCAGGTATTTATCGGCTTGGGCAAGGGCTGCCTTATCAGGCAGTCCGATAGCGGCCGGCCACCCGCCTCGCGCGACAGCAAATGCCAGACCTTCGATGGAAAGCTGCGCAACTCCAACGGGCTCATCTTGCCTGAAAAGTCGCTCAAGCGACACTTCCCCTGTTGACTCGCCTGACTCAAACAGGCTCATCGTGCGCATTCTCAGTCTGGAAATTCGACCCGTACCACTGTGCATGGTTTCTTTTCGCAGCGGCATCGTCGATCCAGTCAGGATGAATTGGCCCATTTCACCTCTTTGATCCACAGCAAATCGCACGGCATCCCAAAGCACGGGCGCCATTTGCCATTCATCAATAAGTCGGGGCGCAGCGCCGTCCAGGAGGAGCGAAGGCTTGACCATGGCTTGCTGAAAATAATTGGCAGACTCATCCGGATCCTGCATCATCAAGGTGCTTTGTGCCACTTGGCGTGCTGTCCATGTTTTCCCACACCATTTAGGTCCTTGTAACCAAACTGCGCCGCTTGCTGCCAACGCTTCCCGGAGAATCGCATCGATCACGCGGGGTTGATAATTCTTTGTCGCCATTGGTCCCTCCTTTTCCTTGTCCGGATACGAGTCCAAAAAGGTCCTGTAAGGATATTGTATATCTTATTCATCAAAATTTCCATGTTTTATTCATCATAAATTCCGCTTTTTATTCATTAGATTTTCCGGTTCTGTTCGCCAGCTTTTCAGTTCCTGGATCGACTTATTTCAATCTATCAACGCTGGATTATATATGCCACCGTTTGTAATAAAAATCCGGTCATCCAGAAATCCATAAAATAAACATAATGAAAGACTTGCTGCCAAAAGGGTACCTCGTTATAGGAAGCAGCCCAAATTTCCCTGAGGCATACTTTTACAAGAACACCCGCCATATGAAAAGTGGAGTCAAACTGATTCCGCAAAGCCTCTGTAATCAATCTTTTCATTGTCATTACTTCTTCTGAATAAATCCGTGAATTCCTGATGATAAAACAGCAACCCCCTGAGATAGTCAAATCCGGATTCAGTTCAGTATACCAAAGGCTTTGGTCGTCAGATGCATATTGTGTGGCAGTAGAGTCCGATGAGTATTCCTTCTCGCCATTAATTATCGTAAAATACGAATCGGAATATCTGATATAAATTATACTTCAATTATGCATAATTGGTTATTTATTTTGGCACCATGGCCGTTGAAAAGTGAAGCTGTCCTGGAAGATCTGGATAAGGTTATCCAAATTCGAATTGATTTTCTCCGAGATGACGCGGGCTCCATGTCGTTGGACATGGAGAATACTCTCCGCATCTAACTGGCCGCATATAGAAAAACCGGCATGGCAACGGCATTACTGCAGCAAATGGTGAAAAAGGCACGCCTTCTAGGCATCAACGCCGTTGACCTGATCGCAACCGAGAACGGCAGGCCACTCTACGAAAAAGCAGGATTTCGCGCGATTAATTCGAACACAAATGTCTTGCAGACTTATTTGCTGCAACCACGGCATTGAAGCGCAATATTATTCTCTTAATTACATATTAATCGCATTGGCATCTAACAAAAAATCTTTGATGCCTACATAAAGTATTCCGTTATCATCATGCCATGGCATTATATTGTCTTTTACAATAACTATTTTCTTAAATGAATCAGGAATACGCTTCAATGAATTGATTTCTTGAAATCGTTTTTTCTCTTCATCAATAGTAAGTGCAGATTGTATATAATATGTTTTCCCACCATCATTAGCAACAAAATCAACTTCAAGTTGAGCTCTTACATCCTTTCCGTTTCTGTCAAGATGCCTATATCCAACAACTCCAACATCGACAGAATAGCCTCTTGCCTTTAATTCAATAAAAAGAATATTTTCCATAATATGGTTTTCCTCCTGCTGTCTGAAATTCAAACGTGCATTACGGAGTCCTATATCAGTGAAATAATATTTTACAGGTGTGCCAATGTACTTTTTACCTTTTATATCGTATCTGCGAGCTACATCTATGATAAATGCTTCTTCAAAATATTCGAGATAGGCATCGATTGTTGTTGAATTAATGGAAATCTTCTTTGCTGTTTTAAAAGTGTCTGACAATTTATTGGGATTTGTCAGCGATCCAACAGCTGAGGATATAATATTGATAAGGTCATCTAAAATCTGTTTATCATTTCTTATCTCGTGTCGTTCTAATACATCTTTCATGTAGGTGTTCTTAAAAAGATTCTGCAAATAATCACTTTTTTCCTTATGTGAACGCAAAGCCATAATTCTCGGCAATCCGCCATAGGTATAGTACTCTTTCCATGCTTCTTCTTTACTACCCAATAAGGCATCAAAAAATTCTTTGAAGGAAAGCGGGTACAATCTTATTTCATCACCTCGGTCTCTAAACTGTGTGACAATATCGGAAGAAAGCATCTTTGAGTTGCTTCCGGTTACATATATATCGGCGTTTTTTATCTTCATCAACCCGAGGAGCACATCAACAAAACCAATTTTCTCATTCCCATCATCAATCCATGGATTATTAATTTCTTTTACAAGTTGAATTTCATCGAGAAAAACGAAGTATTCCATATCCTTCTCAATAATCAGGCTTCTGATGTAATTGCCTAACTCTATTGGATTTCTATATTTCGCATTGGTATCATCATCAAGAGAAAGCTCAATGACATACTTGTCTTCTACTCCAATCGAGTTTAGGTATGAATGATACAGTTCAAATAGCAGATATGATTTTCCGCATCTCCTTATTCCGGTAATTATCTTTATCAGACCATTACCCTTTTTACGAATAAGCTGGTCTAAATACTTTTCTCTTTTAATAATCACGGCGCCCTCCTGCAAAGAATTTTTGCCGCTTACGGCATTTTTTCTTTGATCACATGTTACCGATTCTGATTGCAGAAAGCAATGGCAAAGAAAGAATTCTTGCCGTAAACGGATATAATTCTTCCTTCAAAACTCATTTTTTGATCATCATATTGGACTGACTCGTTTTTTGTTGAGTATGAAAAAGAGTATCCATTCGATAAACATGAAGTTTATCATGAACATTATCCTTCATGCAAAATATCATAAATTGTTCCAAGTCTAAGTATTCCTGTTTTCTAATTATTCTCACATCTTGCTATGATCAATTTTTCCAGCGCCTTTTTCATCGATTCCGGCAAATAGGAACTGCGGCACATGGAAAGATAAATCGATCGCATGGATGCTATCTTATTTATCATCTTTTCGGCAGATTTTGCGGGGATGCCGCATGTGTCCGCAAAAGCCACAAAATCGCTTCTGTGCAGATTCGTCTTTTTACCGTTTAAAGTAAGCGCTAATTGCTCTGTATCTTCCGGCATCACAACATTGGTGGGAAGCATATCATACGCCGCGGACAGTACATAGCTTCGGCTGCCGGATTTTGTTTCAATCAATGACAAATTCTTCAGATGCATATCGGAGTTCCCGATGGCATACGAAAATGCAATTCGGAGAAAAAGTTCCGAGAGATCAAGACCGGGGTTCATGGAATACTTGGTAATTATTTTAGCACAGCGCTCATAAGAACCGCGATATTTATCTTGTGTAAGTCGGCCGTCGAGCTGACAGAAGTCCTCCACAGCAAGCATCTGCGTTTGCCCATTTTTGCTATTCGGTAAAATTCGGTCAATCCACTTTGTGATATACGCGAAACGGTCTTGATCTGTCGGCATTTGCATTAAGGCAAAAGGAACGGTTTTGATTCCGGTTGTCGCTGCCATCTGCATGACGAGATACTCCGCTTCGGGGAGTGCTTGAAATTCTGTTGTTTGTGGTTTGAGAATAAATCCTATCGGGTAATTGACAAGTGTTAGCCTGGGTTCTGTTCCGGCCTCTAAATGCAAAGAAAGTTTCTTCTGAACGCCGGGTACAGTATAGCCTTTTTCCGTGCTCTCGGTTACCATTCGCAATACTGTTTCTTCGGATATATCCATTTCCGGCAATTTGCTTGTATGGAAAAATTTCTTCACACACGAAGCATGCCATCCGGATGAAAGCTCCTTTTTGCCGGCAGAATCCATTATTGGGCCGCCACAGCACAAACAATTCATGCCCTTACCTCGCGAATACTGACACTACCGATGCAATCCCTGCAGGCAACCAATAGAAGCGCAAAGCGATCATTTTTATCGATTTTCCAGTTATGACTGAAGATGTTTAGCAGCCACCCTTCAGGAATCAATCCGTCAAAAAAAGAGAAAAGTGTTTGGGAAGTGTACGCTTCAGACTGCCTGGGGAGAGTAAGACTCACAAAAGGCGCCTCCGGATTTTCCAGATACTCGGGATCATATTGAAATGAATAGCCGGAATCCGTTTCCTGTAGTGCTCCCGCAAAGGCATCCCTCACATAAACATACGCTATTCTATATGATTCTCCCATTATTCATCCTTTCTTCCGGGAACAGCTTTCATGCCAAACATAGCAAGCGCTTGATTCACTTTGTCCATTCGCACTGTTTCTTTGCCTTGCTCGAGTTCGCGAACAAAGCGAAGTCCAAGTCCCGAACGGATTGCAAATTCTTCCTGCGTCAATCCGGCTTCTTTTCTTTTTTGTTTGATAAATTCAGCAATCGTATTCATATGCAAATCTTACACCCGATCGGGTAAGATATCAATGAATTTCGCGAATTTATACCCGAAAGAGTATAATTCATCGATAAGCCGCGCAAAAAATCCCGTTCGGGTATAAATATGCCCAACTTAGATGCAGTAATCTTTTCCCGCATATAGAAAAACCGGCATATCCACAGCATTGCTGCAGAAAATGGTAAAACAGGCACGCCTTTTGGACATCAGCGCGCTCTTGCCATGCTGTCCGAAATCTCATCACATTCCCCACAGACAACGTCAGTGGGATGGGGATTTCCCGACCTTTTGCCAGGAATTATAGCCAGATCACTGGACAACGGTATTGAAAAGCAGGTCAGCCTCTACGAAAATTCGATATATTTTGCTATGGGAGGGCTACTGGATCCGCAGAACCGATGGGTCAAGCTGTCGGGAATGATTTCATGGGATCAGATCGAAGAGAAATACAGCCTTACCTTTGATAACCCGATCAAAGGAAGTCCGGCCAAGTCCTGCCGCATGGCGATTGGCTCGCTGATTATAAAGGAAATGTGCCGGTTTTCTGATGAGGATACGGTAGCCATGATCACAGAAAACCCATACCTGCAATTCTTCATAGGGCTTTTTGCTACGCTGACTTTGTGATCAACTAATTTCCGCTGTCAATTGGAAGCGTGTAGTTGTCACCTAGGTTGTTGTTATCCGAACCACCCGTTTTTTCGAATAGCCACTTACCTTCGTTCAGGCTAAAATTGTATCCCATGCCTATATAATGCGTTTCGATTATCGGCTTGGCTTCCATCTGAACATCCGGCAAAGTATACAGACCAAGCTTCCTTATTTGAATTTTTTCATCCGGTGCGTTGCTGTCGTTGTTCGAAATTTCCAAGGCCGTTGTATCTGTCGTCGAAATTAAAAGCACAGCCGAATCTTTAAGCACATCCAGATCGTCATCACTTAGCCCCATATTTCGCACAAGAATATAGATATCATGCAGAGCTGCCTGCTCCGATGCTGTCCCATCTGCCAGTTCCGATGGAATTTCAAAGCCTAAAATTCCTCCAAGTGATCCAAGGATAATTTCCGTCGTTTCATTGACGGCTTTCAGTCGAGTCGTTTTTGAGGGGTCATATGCGTCGTCAGAAGTTATGAAACGCTCATAGATTGCCTTAACAGCAGGTAAAAGTTTCATAGAGCTCCATAGAACTTTACTGTCAGCTGCGCTAGACCCTTTAAGTATTAAGCGCGCGGGCGTATTTAGAATACTCATGCCGGGATATTCTTCTCCGACAAAATCATTGCTGATAAACAGGTGCTCTGTCCTTGTCTCCTTACTCGTGAAAAGATAATCCCACAAAAAATACGAATACCTTATCGTATAATCAACATGATTTGCACTCTCGCTATCTTTTATATACAGGATCTCATCGTTCTCTTTGACAGCGACTGAATATCTGCCCGGAAGGGTAATATCACAATAGCAGGTTGAATCCGGGAAATCCTGATCAATAGATACAGTCATTGCACTAGCCGGAACGAAGAACTTTTTGACAAGAAGAAAATAGTAACCCGTCAGAAGAATCGAACATGCACAAATAACAGCCACCGGAATGGTTATGAAAAGTCTTTTTTTAACTTTTTTCAAATACTTTACGTCCCTGTCCATCTCCTGTCTTGAAGGCTTATCCAATCCAGCCGGATCCACCTCATTTAAGATATCGTACTTTTCTTTGCACTCCGGACAGGTAGCCAGATGTTCCATGACCCACTTGGTGGTTTTCTCACTTGTCAGTCCCTCATTCAAGGACGGAAGCAGGTCCCTCACAATCTCACACGTCTGATCAGCTCTCATTCGAATCACTTCCTCTCTTCATTTTTTCTTTACCGCGGTAAAAGGTCACGCGTGCCCATGTTTCCGTCCGGCCCAGAATCTCTCCGATTTCCCTGTAGCCCAAGTCCCCGATCAGCCGCAGATAAATCACTTCGCGGGTTACAGAGTCAAGCTCCTGCATCCGGCGGAACAGATCAATCATCGATTCCGTGCCCATCACAAGTGCATCCGCTCCAAAGTCCTCACAAGACAGATCTTCTGCTTCATCCAAGCTGACCACACGGTATTTTTTGCGTCTTTCGAGTTCACGGTACCAGAGATGCCTTGCAATCTGGCAAAGCCATACATCCATCTTGCAAGTGCCGCTATATTGGCTAATCGATTTGATTGCCTGATAAAATGTCTCGGACGTCAGTTCCTCCGCCAGGTCAGCATCATGAGATAAGTGCAAAAGAAATCGATAGACGGATTTGGCATACATTTTATAGATCTCCGCCATGTCATGCATGTCCCCTTCACCTCCTCTCATAACGTATATCCGAAAAACAAGTGATTCGTTACAAGCTATATTATATTCTCAAAATATACATTTATTGATACATTATTTCGGGCATGGAAAAGACGGGGAGATTCTCATTGTGAAGAATCATTCCCGGCTATTACAACTTATTTCTTTGATTGAAAATAGTAAAATATCTACACCAGGCCGACATAGCTGCGCGTCAGATTCGCTGTGATAATTCGATCCTTGTATGAATATTTATCGAAAAGCAGGAGGATGGCATCGACAAACTCCTGATACTTCGGATCGTTCTCATGCAGAGAATACTGCTTGTGCCCGCGCAGTGTGTCCTTGTGCTGACGGAGTTACCTGTTACTGAAAAATAGAAAATCATTGGTGTGGCCTCCTGTGGGATTAGTGAAAAGGAGGGGGATTGCTGGGTTGAACTGGTATGGACCGTGCTTAATTGAGAGAGCTCCATCAATTTCCGGTTGTACAGAATCACTATAATGATCTACATCTACTTCAAATGGAACTAGATGTTTTCAGAACAATGCACTTTTTCATGATGATTCTACTTTGCTCTGGCAATTTAACAAAATTATTCTTGGCTTCTTTCGTCAATTGTATAGCACATTCTCCACGATCCCAAGGTCTTCTGCTACAGCCAGAATGCTCTTGGGACTTGTGTAACTCAGCTTGACCGCATTTCTTTTGATTATTTTTTCTCATTTTTCGTCAGAAACACTACCGGCTCGACATGAAACGGCAGGTTCGGAATGATATTGATATCATTTTCGGACAATGCTCGTTTGAGGTAACATGTCCGATTTTTGTGAAAAATTACGGTATTGGGGAACATGTCAACTTATTCCTTTGCCTTTTTCTTTGCTGTTTTTTCAACTGTCTTGATACTTTCCAGATACGCCTCTTCCACCGGAGATAATGAATTTGCCTGATATTTACGATATTCCGTCTTGGCTTTTTCCAATGCTTTCTCATGATTGACACTACCCGCACCTGATAACAATTTGCGATTACCGGAAGTAAGCACAGCGTCCAGTTGATTGATATAGTCGCTCATATACATTGACTTATGTTCAATGGCATTGATTTCTGCAAGATCAAAATAACCGGATACGAGGTTGTTTAATATCTTTAGCTCATTCACTTTGAGGTAATTTTTTGCAACACCTATATCCTTTATCGCTGGTAGTTCACCAGAAAATGAAGCAAGTCCCATGAAAGGTTTATCTGCATCTGCCCGTTCGTATATGACCTCTGCAGCAGTATGTCCATGTGCCGCATAGTGTAATTTATTCTGTACAATCTTGAAAAACTGAATGGATTCCTCACTCCGCGGACTATAGTCAACGCTTGTCGCATAAAGATCCAGAACTTGTCGGTAAAGCACCTTTTCCGATGAACGAATATCCCTGATACGATCAAGAAGTTCTTTCCAATAGTTACCACCGCCATTGCCTTTGAGGCGTTCGTCGTCCATTGCAAAGCCCTTGATTATATATTCCTTCAGGCGTTCTGTCGCCCACCGCCTAAAATTTGTAGCGATTGATGACTTTATGCGATATCCAAGCGAAATAATCATGTCTAAATTATAGTATGTGACATTATAGTTTTTCCCGTCATTTGCAGTTGTTCGGAAATTCCGAACAACTGATTTCTCGTCCAATTCGCCTTCTTCAAAAATATGCTTAATATGCTCGCTTACATTCGATTTACTTGTTTGATATAAATCAACTAACTGCTGTTGTGTAAGCCATACCGTCTCATCTTCCATTTTCACGTCAATATGTGTTAATCCATCTTCCGATTGGTATATCACAACCTCGCCCAGCTTCTCAGAATCACTAGACATCGATGATCTCCTTTCAAAATAAGTTGATATAGACATTCCTACACACTTCGCAAACAGCATAAAAGTATAAAACTCTGTAAACATTATACCAAACATACGTTCTCTAAACAACACTACAAATTGGTATTAGATTCTTATTGCATTTTTTCCGCAAGAGTTTTTATACGACCCAGAGCTCTGGGTAACCTGATATTAAATGTTTCTTCTAGTTCTTTTGGAACATCGGTTTTAACAATTAATGTAGCAACTCCATTTTTTTCGGTAAGGGAATAACTCTCTGTCCCCCCAGTCCATTCTTTTTCACGCTCCTGCTGTCCACTTTCTTTTGTGTCTGCACTGTGCCTGAATAACACAAACTCATTCGTAATAAGTTTCTCTATCAGACTTGTCACTCCGTAACCATTTACAGATGAGATAAACTGGATTTCATTTCCTTCTTTCATTACGCCCTTTATATATGTTCCTTCATCAATCATATTTGCCCAATCACGGAATGTTACATCTTCCCAAAGAGTTGCCCAGACGCTTTCTTTAGAGGCATCAATTTCGATTGAAAATTGAATTTCTTTCATACCTTCCTCCTTAAAATATTCAGTCCAGTACCGATAACCATAGTTTAGCAGAAGCCTTGAGGCTCTTCCATTGCCGGCTATAAAAGGATGAATTTTAACAAACGCTCAAGGTGTTTGTGGTGCTGCAAACTTGCAATGGGCTCTATATATTTTCGATGGGACCGAACAATTCACCGTCAATCGCGATAATCTGATCAATCGGAATTTTCGTGTCGTCCTGCATTACCACCGCCCGCTCATACTCCTCTATTTTCTTTAAACATCCAGTAGTAGTAATGTATGCGCCGCCTGACTTCTTTTTATCCGGCTGAAAATAGGTAATTGAGATTTCCGGCTTTTCGTCCATCTGGTCTTGAATTTTGCACAGTCTCTGATTCAAATCTGCCTTGCTGTATTCATCCAACTCTACTCTTGTGTCTGTTAACCGCGCGGTTTCAGTGATAGCGGCATCGTGGCCCGTGAGAGCAGCAAACGGGGAAAACTGTGCCGCACGGTCATATGCGGACATATGCGGTCGTGTAGTGGAGGTGTAGTGCGGCAAATTAATAATGTCGTCGTATGGATTGATAATGTCGTTGTATGGATTCATCATGCCTTATGTCCTCCAATCTGCCGGTTGCGGGAAGCGGTTGTAGCTCCATCTTCAAGGTTCATACCCTTCAGAACAGCGTTTTTGCCGTACTTTTTCTTTATCTCAATTACAGCTTCCTGTATCTTTTTTTCTCGTGCCAGAGCTGCTTCTTCCTCCATGCTTTTCTTCTGAACAGCTTCATAATCTGTAAACATGTCAAGCTGCTCAAAGGAGTCGGTTTTAACTTTGGTATTTTCATCGACTACATGATTTGCTGTGATATTGACTCTTCTGACCAGTAAATTTTTATCTGCAATACGGTCAAACAGCTCCATAACTGCATCGATGATGAGCATCGTGGAGGAAGTCTGACGGCGCAGATTTGCGGTGCCGTGTGCGTGTTTGGGAATTTTGCGGCCATAATGGTCTGTTGTGACCTCGCCATGATAAGCTTTACTTATCTGTGGATTCGAGAGATTTTCAATATCATATCCTATCGTCAAAGCCATCTGGTCCGTTACAAGACCTTTGTCCACTAAATCCAGGACGAGCAGGTCAGTCATTTCCCGCACAATCAGTTTTGCTTTATCAAAGGCATAGGGGGATTGAAGCACCTGCCCGGAACCTATACTTTTGCTGCCGGGCTTATACGCCTTAATATCGGCTATCGTGCACGGCTCCCAGCCCCATGCGTGGTCAATCAGCAGTTCCGCATTGATGCCAAATAGCTTATAAAGCAAATCTTCGTTGTTGTACTCACTTAGTTTTCCAACAGAGCACCTTGCTATATCGCCCATGGTAAACATCCCGTGTTCTTCCAGCTTCCTGGCATAACCACGCCCAACACGCCAGAAATCCATGAGCGGACGGTGCGTCCAGAGCAGTTGACGATAGCTTCTTTCATCCAGATCTGCAATACGCACCCCATCTTTATCCGGCTGGATATGCTTCGCCTGAATATCCATTGCGATTTTAGCAAGATAGAGATTTGTTCCAATTCCGGCTGTCGCCGTGACACCGGTCGTCTTGAGGACTTCCTGAATCATCGTCATGGTCATCTCACGGGGTGTAAGATGATTGGTGGCTAAATAATCTGTGGCATCAATGAACACCTCATCGATTGAGTAAACATGGATATCTTGAGGGGCAACGTATTTCAAATAAATGTTGTAAATCCGCGTGCTGTACTCCATATACAGAGCCATGCGCGGCGGTGCGATTATATAGGAAACAGCCAATTCCGGAGAGGATTTCAGCAACGCATTGTCATAGGATTCGCCAGTGAGCTTATGCCCCGGTGCTGTCCGCTGACGCAGTGCATTCACTTCTTTAATTTTCTGCACAGCTTCAAACAATCTTGCCCGACCGGAAATTCCATAAGATTTGAGTGACGGCGAAACAGCAAGGCAGATTGTCTTTTCTGTGCGGCTGGCGTCTGCGACCACGAGGTTCGTGTTCATGGGGTCAAGACCGCGTTCAACACACTCGACCGAGGCATAAAAAGACTTCAGGTCGATTGCAATATATACGCGATCCTTTTTTGCCATGCCTGCTTCACCTCTTTATCTGGACTGTGTTTTTCAAATTGTCTGCCCTGGATGACTGGCAATAGAAATGTCAGGTCCACGTCCTATCGCCAATGCAGCACATGATCATAATGCTCTTTCTATGATCAGTTTCTCCAACGACTTTTTCATCGATTCCGGCAAATAGGAACTGCGGCACATAGAAAGATAAATCGATTGCATGGATGCTATCTTATTTATCATCTTTTCGGCAGATTTTGCGGGGATGGCGCATGTGTCTGCAAAAGTCAAAAAATCGCTTCTGCGCAGTTTCGTTTTTTTACCGTTTAACGTAAGCGCTAATTGCTCTGTATCTTCCGGCATCACAACATTGGTGGGAAGCATATCGTACGCCGCGGACAGTACATAGCTTCGGCTGCCGGAAATAGTTTCAATCAATGAGAAATTCTTCAGATGCATATCGGAGTTCCCGATGGCATACGAAAATGCAATTCGGAGAAAAAGTTCCGAGAGATCAAGACCGGGGTTTATAGAATACTTAGCAATTATTTTGGCACAGCGCTCGTAAGAACCGCGATATTTATCTTGTGTAAGTCGGCCGTCTAGTTGACAGAAGTCCTCCATCGCAAGCATCTGCGTTTGCCCGGTTTTGTTATCCGGCAAGATTCGGTCAATCCGCTTTGTGATATACGCGAGACGGTCTTGATCTGTCGGCATTCGCAGTAAGGCAAAAGGAACAGTTCTGATTCCGGTTGCCGCTGCCATCTGCATGACAAGATACTCCGCTTCGGGGAGTGCTTGAAATTCCGTTGTTTGTGGTTTGAGAATGAATCCTATCGGGTAATTGACAATGGTAAGTCGGGGTTCTTTTCCGGTCTCCAAATGCAAAGAAAGTTTCTTCTGAACGCCGGGCACTGTATAGCCTTTTATAGTGCTCTCGGCTGCTATTCGCATTACTGATCCCTCGGATATATCTATTTCCGGCAATTTGCTTGTATGGAAAAATTTCTTCACACACGATGCATGCCATCCGGACGAAAGCTCTTCTTTGCCGGCAGAATCCAACAGGGGGCGTCCACAGCACAAACAATTCATGACCGTACCTCGCGAATACTGACACTGCCGATGCAATCCCTGCAGGCAACTAGTAGAAGTGCAAAGCGATCGTTTTTATCGATTTTCCAGTTATGACTGACGATATCTAATAGCCACCCTTCGGGAATCAGTCCGTCAAAGAATGAGAAAAGTATCTTGGAAGTATACGCTACAGACTTCTTCGGGAGAGTAAGACTCACAAAAGGCGCCTCCGGATTTTCCAGATACTCGGAATCATACGCAAATGAATAGCCGGAATCCGTTTCCTGCAGAGTTCCCGCAAAGGAATCCCGCACATAAACGTACGCTGTTCTATATGATTCTCCCATTACTCAGCCTTCCTTCCGGGAACAGCCTGCATGCCAAACATCGCAAGAGCCTGATTCACTTTATCCATTCGCACTGTTTCTTTACCTTGCTCGAGTTCACGAACAAAGCGAAGTCCCAGTCCTGAACGGATTGCAAATTCTTCCTGCGTTAATCCGGCTTCTTTTCTTTTTGTTTTGATAAATTCTGCAATTGTATTCATATACAGATTTTACACCCGATCGGGTAATATATCAAGATGATCCGCAAATTTATACCCGAAAGAGTATAATCCAGGATATAAACACATAACAGCACCCGAAAGGGTATAGTATGATCTTCTTTACGGCTATGGGAACCTCGTTTGTTAATCCCAGACGATCTATCTACATCATCCTTTGTGATAATAATCGTCTTATAAACTGCATATGTCCCCGGCAGAATCGCGTACACTACTTCACCGCAACAAAAAAGAATCTCGGAAAGCGGAAAAGAATTTCGCCGTTCTTTTGCGCAGTATAAACATCTTTCAGACGGCCAAGATAATCTTCTTCAAAAGAATGCTTCTTATCTTCCGGCAATACACTAAGGTATGGAAGCATTGCCGTACTGCGGTACCATTCCAGAATGGACCCGTGTGACGGCATCCTGTGCATATACACCGTCTCCCACGCACGGAAGTCAGAGGAACTCTCTGCAAGAACATCATAGTACTCTTCGTACCTGAGATGATAAAAACACTCCACAACATGCATATCTGCCGCCCATTCATCGGAGGCGGCCAATGCTTTGAGTTCCTTGTGAAGCGGTTCCTCCCAGATCATCGGCATCTGAACCGCCAGCACGCCCCCGCTCTTCAGGAGATTCATCAGATCCTTTATGAGCCTCTCATGATTCGGTATCCATTGTATACATGCGTTCGAAAAAACGACATCATATGTCTGACCGAGCGAAGTCAGATCCTTTTCTGCGTCAAATCTTTGAAATTTCAAATGCGGGTAATTGGTGCAGGCCGCGGCAATCATTTCCTCAGAATTATCTATTCCAAGAATATCAGCATCCGGATATCGCTGTGCCAGAACGGCCGTACTGTTTCCCGGTCCGCAGCCGATATCGAGAATTGACGTAGGCTGATCCAAATAAATCTGCGAGGCAAGATCCATGGCCGGCTGTGTTCGTTCATTCTTAAACATAAGATATTGTTCAGCATTCCACTTTTTCATAGGTTCTCCTTTGATAGTAGAGGATAAACTCCATCTCCATTCTATGTATTGGTTGATTATCTATATTATATTGACCGGGGAGTTGTAACAGTATCCCGTTTGATGTAGATTTTCTTGCTGTTTTCATTCATTACGCTTCACAATAACCGCAACAAAGGAATTATCTTTAATGGGAAAACCACTGGGCGCAAATCCACCGTCATGTCGATTTCAAATTTATAAATAACTTGGTGATATAATATGGAAAAGGGTATTTCCTGTCAGCCTGACATACAAAATGCACTGAATTATTGTGATCATGCAATTTGGAGGTTGGTTTATGAAAAATCTGAGCATCCTGATTCTCGCCGTATCTCTTGCCGCATTGACTTCATGCACTACCCCTCAGACCAAGGGAAGTGATCTATCGGACGCCACCGCAAAGGCCGATGCTTCCGGGGACACTTCTTCAGAACAAGCAGATACGTCCGAACAAACCAAGATCGACAGTACAGCAAAAACAGAAGCGTCTACTTCACAGTCGGAAACTTCTTCACAGTCCGCAACTTCCGGCCAAACCGAAACCGCACCTCGTATTTACCGTCCTGATGAACTGCTCACGGCCGAAGAAGCAACATCCATGGTCGGATACACGGTAACCCTCGAGGCAGGATCTCTTTATACAAGCACTGACCTGGGTTATATATCCGAGAGATATGTCTATGATATTCCAAGTGAGGGAAGCACTTCCACCACTACAATCCACGCCCTCGTGCAAATCACGCAAAACGGCTTGATTTCGGCTGATAGCTTAAAGGAAGGGCATGATGCAAAATGGAATTTCGACACGGAGAAAGAATTCAGCGCCGACGACATCTACAGCATTCCGGGATTGGGCGAAGATGCCTTCTATTTTACCGGTACAAGCCAGGTCCACGTCCTCTTTCAGGACTACTACATCATCATCGCTTTTGAAAAAGATCCCTATGATGCTGCAAACAATGTCGATGTGAACAAGGCGATAGCATCGTTTATAGTAGGGGCGCTTTCATTGGCACCGCTGACAGAGTGATTCGCCGAATTATATCTGAGTATGAGTTGATTGCAATATAATAATTTTTATAAGATTTTACAAAAGTCTTGATCGAGGTGAAAACAGTGAAAGTAATTAGAATTACCGGTGGAGATTTAGAAAGCAACGGTTACGTAATTTACGACAGAGAACATGGCGAAAGCTTTATCATTGACCCTGGATACAATGGAAGAAAGTTCCTGGAGATTGTCTCAGAGTTCAATCTAACGCTGAAGGGTATCCTGCTGACGCATCATCATCATGACCACGTGGGCGGCGTGGATGAAATTAAAGCATTAACATCCTGTCCCGTTTACATTCATCCGGCAGACTTAGGTATGTATAATAAACATGCGGATTCCTTGCTGGAAAAAGGAGATAAATTGAAGCTCGGAGACGAAGAGTTAACGGTGATGCATACTCCCGGTCATACCAAAGGCAGCATCTGTTTATACTCAGAACAAAGCAGGATCGCTTTTACAGGCGACACCTTATTTAAAGCGGAGATAGGCAGAACAGATTTAATTGACGGATCTCCGGATGAAATGAAGGACTCCATTAGTAATGTTATAGGTGGCTGGAGTAATGAAATCACGATTTATCCCGGACATGGGGATTCCTGTACGATGGAATATATCCGAAAAAACAATCCGGAGTATCTGTATTGTTTTCAATAGATTGGCTCAGGCATATATGATGGTCAAGTTTTTATTTCTTTGGAATAACTTCTAACCAGTAACCATCAGGATCATTAATAAAGTAGATTCCCATAGCTGGATTTTCAAAGCAAACACAATTCATTTGTTTGTGCTTTTTTAATGCTTCTTCAAAATCATCTACTACAAATGCCAGGTGGAATTCGTTATCACCCAAATTGTAAGGTCTAACCCAGTCCCTTAACCAGGTTAATTCTAATTTGTGGGAGGTCTGACCATCTCCTAAATATACAATTATAAAACTTCCATCTTCCGGTGTTTTTCTAGAGGTTTCCGCCAGACCTAAAGCGGTCTCATAAAATCTAAGTGAAGCATCAAGGTTTAATACGTTAATATTATTATGTGCAAATGCAAATTTCATTTTATTCCTCCATAATATATTCTTATAACAGGATTTTTCGGAAAGTCACAGCCCGCATAAATACGGGATATTTTTTGTAGCAAAATACAGCCACACCTCTCTACTCATTTAAAATTCCATAAGGGCCGACGACGCTGCACACTTAAAAAATGATAATATCCCTTGAAAATGGTTTGCTTATGACACTTCCAAGATTATTATATATATTTTTCCCAGTAGAACCACCGTCTCCACATGAGTTGTAAGAATGCGGTGGAGGAAACCATTGACTAACTTGTTGACATGTATTAGTTAGTATCCATGAATTCAAATTCCAGATCATTATGACTTCTTCTTAGCTTCTTGTTTATAGCTTCGCAAACCTCATCATATTAGCTCATACCGGTATTCCCTGCGTTCGTCATCAGACGCCTTGTTTTTTCTGCCGCCATATTCTCCTGTCCTGATCATTCCAAGCTTTTCCATAACTCTATAGGATCCTATATTTTCAACATCACAGTGAGCAATATAATGTGTCAGCCCAAGCCTCTGTTTCGCAAAATTAATCAGTGCCAAAGCCGACTCAAACGCAAATCCCTGATTCCAGTACTTTTTATTTATAATCCATCCAAGCTCGCCTAAACCATTTTCAACAGATACACTTACTGCTCCAATTTGATTATTTTCATAAATGATAGCAAACTCGAAAAACTCCGGGGCTTCCTTTGACCACTCATCTTCTACTCTATGTAAAAAAGCACTGGTTTCCTCTACATTCTCTTTAGGCAGGTGGACCATATATTTTGTATTTTCAATATCTGATGCATATTCATACACAGTCTCAAGATATTTAAGACTCAAAGGTCTGAGAACAAGCCGTTTTGTATGTATTTCTAAACTATTCACAAATAATTCAACATCAATAATTCACTCTCGACCATTCCATTATTTCTTTAATGTTTGTAATGTCTTTGTCTCAGTGACAAATGCAGCCTGTATAACTTATGAACAATATATTATCTCGTCTTCTCAACCTTTTATTATTATATATCATAAACCGCAGGCAGAATACAGTTTTTGAAATATGATGGATTAAAATCTCAAAATGTGATGGAATGTAAACGCGAAATATGACTGAATAGAATTGCGAAATATGATGGAATGGAGTATGATCGAGGAACAGGAGGTGTCATATGGATAAGGGAACATATCGCCCCCGATTGATTGATCATCAAATTCAGAAGCATTTGTCTGCATTTGGAGCCGTTTGTATTGAAGGCCCGAAATGGTGCGGCAAAACGTGGACCTCCTCTTTCCATAGTAGTAGTGAGATTTTTATGGGAGACCCGGCAGGTAATTTTCAGAATCGAAGATTAGCAGAGTTAAATCCGGCTATGATTCTTGACGGCGAGACACCTCGACTGATTGATGAGTGGCAAGAGGTTCCTTCGATATGGGATGCTGTACGGTATCGCGTTGACCAAAATCCACAAAAGGGACAATACCTTCTGACGGGTTCAGCAACACCCAGCCATAAGGGGATTCTACACAGTGGCGCCGGTCGTATAGCCAAGCTACGCATGCGCCCCATGTCGTTGTTCGAATCCGGAGATTCGAGCGGCAGAATATCGCTTGCATCTCTCTGTCAGGGAACCATTGACCCGGTTATGACAGGAGAGGTAGATCTAAAGCAAATCATCGAATACATTGTAAGAGGCGGCTGGCCGGCCAGTTTGGGTCTTCCTGTCGGGGAAGCGGCCCTGCTGCCCGTGCAATATTTGGAGGCTGTCATTCACGATGATACTTTTCGAATGGACGGTGTGAAGCGTGACACCCGGAAGATGAATCGGCTTCTTCGTTCTTTGGCCAGAAATGAAAGCACGACCGTTTCAAATGCCACACTCAAGAATGATGTTAGAGCAAGGGACGATGAAGAAATCGATTCAGCGACGATTTCAAGCTATCTCGATGTTTTCGCGAGACTGTTCCTGACGGATAATCAGCCGCCCTTTTCTTCTCGTATTCGTTCATCAGTCCGTGTCAAACAAGCGGAAAAAAGACATTTCGCCGATCCCTCTCTGGCATGCGCACTTCTGAAGGCAACGCCCGAAAAGCTGCTTGCTGATTTGGAGACATTGGGATTCTTGTTCGAAGCACTTTGCGAGCGGGACTTAAAGATTTATGCAGAATCTTTTGGTGCGAATCTATACCATTATCAGGACTACCGAAATCGTGAGATCGACGCTGTTATCGAACTTTCCGACGGGACATGGTGCGCATTCGAGATCAAGTTGGGGGCTAACCAGATTGATGCGGCGGCAGACAGGCTTTTGCGCATCCGCAGAGAAATCGAAGATGAGCCGGGCGGCAAGACTCCCGCGGTCCTTTGTGTGATTTGCGGGCTTTCCAACGCGGCCTATCGTCGAGATGACGGCGTTTTTGTCGTGCCGATTACAGCGCTGAATGCATAGCGTTGATTCTTCTCAATATGATAAATTTCCTTGCTCTATATACTATGTTTTTTCCGCCATGGCTTTTATCCGATCCAGAGCGCCGGGCAGCCTGATATTGAACATTTCTTCCAGCTCCTCAGGAACATCGGTTTTAACAAGTAATGCAGTAATTCCGTCTTTTTCGGTAAGGGTATAACTCTCTGTCCCACCAGTCCACTCTTTTTCACGTTCCTGCTGTCCACTTTCTTTTGTGTCTGCACTGTGTCTGAATAATACAAACTCATACGGATTGAGTTTCTCTATCAGACTTGTCACACCGTAACCGTTTACCGATGATATATACTGGATTTCATTTCCTTCTTTCATTACGCCCTTCATATATGTACCTTCATCAATCATATTTGCCCAGTCACGGAATGTTACATCTTCCCAAAGAGTTGCCCAGACTCTTTCTTTAGAGGCATTTATTTTGATTGAGAATTGAATTTCTTTCATACTTACCTCCTTATAATAATCAGTCCAATACCGACAGCCATAGTTTTTCAGATTCAACAACCAGATCCGATACGAGTGCAGTGAACGGTTCATAATGCATGGTTGTATGAGCTAAATCAATAAAAGGATGAATCTTAACAAACTCCCCATGCAAAAGCGCTGCCCTCACAACTTATTTCAGTGATTGAAAATAGCAAAATTGCTAGTGATATAATAGTGCATGAAAATGCAAATTTGCGTGACTGTTCTTATAAATACAATGTATTTGAGGTGAAAAATGAAGCAGCCAACTACCACATGCAAAAGACTGGTTTATCTTGTTATATTCCTTGTACTTGTTGCTGTTGAGGTGTTGATTGCATTATTTGTTCACGACAGCTTTGTACGTCCGTATGTAGGCGATGTCATTGTCGTTGCAGTGATATGCTGCTTTTTAAGAATATTTATACCAAACAAAATTAAACTGATGCCGCTTTATGTCTTTCTATTTGCAGCAGCAGTCGAAGTTCTTCAATATTATGATTACGTAACCGTGCTTGGACTCGGTGACAGCAAATTTTTCCGCATACTGCTCGGAACATCGTTTTCATATGTCGATATAATTTGTTATGCTGTGGGCGGTGTTATCTGCATCGGAGCGGAGTACATTATCAATTATACCTTGGCAAACATCTGTGATCAGGTAATCGATGCAGCGTAGATCTGATCAACACTGTCGCGCATTTCGAGATCGAATGCCGTATCGGTCTGATTGGCTGACAAGCCCTCAGACAGCGCACGTGAGAAACTGGCAATCAACCCATGATTCTCTGACAGCAGTTGGTTGGCTTCATTGCGGCTGTAACCGCCGGACAGCGCAACAACGCGCAGGACTCGTGGATGCTGAATCAATTCGCTGTAGAAATTAGCTACAGTCGGTATTGAGAGCTTCAGCATAACCGTGTCATCATTTTGCAGCAAAGCGAGCTGTGTAAGGATTGCATCCTTAAGCAGTACTTCTGATGCGGCTTTGTCCTCGCTGTGAATGTCTACTTCAGGCTCGATAATGGGAACCAGGCCCTTAGCCAGGATCTGCTTGCCGATGTCGAATTGCTGTTCGACAATCGCCTGGATTCCTTTGGGGTTGGCTTTTTTGATCACTGAACGCATCTTGGTACCGAAGATGTTTCTAGCGACAGCACGGTCAAGCAACTCATCCAGACCCGGAATCGGCTTCATTAACTGAACACCGTCCGCTTCATCAGCCAGACCCTTGTCAACTTTGAGGAAGGGAACCACGCCTTTGACCTTCCACAGATAATCGGCTGTGAATTGGTCATCGATCGTGCGGTCCATCGTCTGTTCAAACAGTATGGAACCGATAATCCGGTCAGATTTAAATGCCGGACTCTTAATGATACGGGTACGCATCTCTTGGACCAGCTGATACATTTCGTTATCGTTCTTATATGCGTCATGTCCAACACCATAAGCCGCAAGGGCTTTGGGTGTACTGCCGCCACTCTGGTCAAGGGCCGCGATAAAACCCTTGCCGCTCTTCATTTGTTCCAATTGCTTCTGATTCATTTGAATCACGCTTTCAATTTTTAAGCTATTGCATTTCTTCTATATTTAAATATTATACGTCTATACGTCAATTTTCACAATTATTTCGAATCATATGTATCATCATAGACGTTCTTCTTGTATCGAAAATAGCCAGTATCTATACCAGGCCGACATAGCTGCGCGTCAGATTGGGAATGATAATCCGATCCGCTTTGGAATATTTTGCGAAAAGCAGGAGGAGGGCATCAACGAACTCCTGATACTTCGGATCGCCCTCTCGTAGAGAATACGAAGCAGACATGATACGTCCGACAAAGCTTTTCTTATCATAAGAAAGATCGTTCCGAAAGACCCTGTATTCACAGGTGCTGTCACGGAAGAACTGCTGATATATCTCCGGCGTCTTCTGTATTCCTCCGCTGAATCCGGTATATGCCGGGCAGAATTTCCGGCAGACTTCTCCGAGTTCGTTAACAAGCACACTTGTCTCATCCCGACTGTTCCAGACAAGTGCTGCCCTGGCACCGGATCTGAGAATCCTTCTGCACTCCAGTTGAAATTGTTCGGGATCAAACCAGTGAAAAGCCTGTGCAACGGTAATAAGATCGATGCTTTGATCCGCAAGCCCGGTATGCTCCGCTGCAGCGTCCACGGAAACAAATCCGGAATACCCGGAAAGATCAGCTTCGGCCAACATTCTCATATCACGATTGGGCTCAACAGCAAAAACCCTGACCTCCCGTGCCAGCAGCTGACGTGTCAGAATACCCGTTCCCGAACCGATATCTGCAGCATTGATGCCCGAGTGCAGACCGCATTCCGCGGCGAGATATTCCAGATATTCTTCAGGATAGGTTGGCCGGTACTTAGCATAAACATTTGCTTTCCCGCTGAATTTACAATCATTTTTCATTGTATGACTCCTGATATTTTCATCAGAGCATTCTTATTCCTCCGAGATAATTTTCCATTTCTACTATAATAAATCCACATGCGGATTCCTATACTGTCCATGCTTCTTTGTCTTATCCCCGTATTGGATAGAAAACTTCGGACACCCGTGCAGGCAACCCAGGCAGGCGAGGCATTTCTCCCTGGTCCATACCGGTTTACCGCCCTGCATTTCTATCGCATCCACCGGACAATTCCTAGCGCACAGCCCGCACCCCACGCAGCTATCCTCCACACGAAAATGGTCCGTAGTTCTTTGTTTGTCATAATTCTTATAATAAATTCTGCCGGCGAATGCGGGAAGTTTCTTCTTCATAAAATCACCGCGGTCCCGCGCCTGCACCTTGCGGACGACATCGTCAATCTGAGGTTCTGCCGCCTCGTTGATTCTTCTCACATGTGCTTCATCCGACAGATCGAAAATAGGCGTCCACGAATCCGGCATCCTGATGCTGAATCTGGCATCCAGGGGAAATCCTTTGCGGGCCATATATGCATTGACCACAGACCCGCTGCTTCCGCACGTCGTGCCATATGTCGCTGCAAAATAAACATACGGCTTACCCTCCGGCAAAAACTCCGCCTTCTCCAGGAAATCGCACACAATAGCCGGCATCTCGAAAAAATACGTCGGCGATACAATACCGACAGCCGCCTTAGCCTTCATCGAAAAACGAAGCCTCCCGCTCTTCATGCAGTCGGTAATCGAAACCATTTCCTCATCCGTGCCGGCCGACAATCTTGAAGCGACGTATTTACTGTTACCTGTGGCTGAAAAATAAAAAATCATGGGCGGCCTCCTGGGGGGATTGTTGAGAAATAAACGGGAGGGATTGGTAGGGTTGAGCAGGTATGGATTGTATTTTTTTACTCGAAAACAACCTCAGTAATTTCATCACATTCTTCACATTGCAAAAACCATTTTTTTACTATACCCTCTTCGTTTGTTTCGTCGTTGACTATCTTTAGCTTTTTACTCTTGCATACCCTACACTTGTATTGAGAAATTGGATCAAAGACTTTTTGACGAACATTTTCGTAAACACCTACTAATGAGGTACAAAGAGTAACACACGTAGATGCTTCATAAAAGGTCGCATTATTTGAATGAGTAATTTTACATGCATATTCCCATGTAGCTTCAGTTAGTCTTTTTATAATGTTCCTATAATCACTGTATTCTGAACCAGTCAAACAAAACTGGACAAACAACTCTGCTTTTCTTTTGAAATTGGATGCTTGCGGTTGTTCGTCATCACCAGCCATATCAGCAAAATAAACAGAATTCCCTAATTCTATTAGAATCTCTCGGCATTGAACTCCTATTGACTGAAAATCTTCAATTTCAACGGCAGAATCAATTAATGACGCTATACTTTTTAGCTTTCTAAATATTTGAGGAGCAATGTCACTTTTTAATGTGATAGTTTCAATAAATTCCTCTGGTTTATAATCAATAGAGGCATTCATTCTTTCCATTAAACCCAAATGAAAGGAATATACTTCATCGGAAGAAAAATAATAAGCCTCTTGTGGATATAAATTCATAGGGACAGAAACGCCTTCTACAACCCACCAGGCACCATCCGAATCAGTTTTAACATTCCAAACTCGTACTTCTGTACCCAAATCATTAAAAGTATGTTCGGGTTTGGCGCTCAAAACTTTACATTTATCTTGACTCTGCCACTCAACATATTGAGCAACTTCTTTATAACTTCTTTCCGCGATCACAATTGCCTCCTTCCAAATCATCGTTACTTCAGTAACCTAATAATACTTCTTCACTCTTGATGTTTTGCCTTAATTTCAATTATAAAATATTGTATTCTATATCCTTTTCTATTAATTCAAATTGTCTTGCTATAAACATCATATGTCAGAATTCTCTCTTTTCATTTTCTAGTGAATGGTAAATTAACTGAATATATTTTGCAATTCCTGTCCGTTCCTCTTCGGTGCCTATTAAATATTCGGAATGGCATTGAGAACTTAAATAACGTCCAGATATTTGAAATTCATCAACATAGCTACTCCTTTTGTTAGACTTATTCTTTGGTCTCGAGGCATTTGAGTATTCAATGCAAATATTGTAGATTTGATTTTTATATTGTTCCCTTGTTTCTTCTCTTTTCTTCGGGGGCAAATTCTCTCCAAATTCATCATTGTAAAAATCAATTCCGATTTTTATGGACTGTTTTGGCATAAGCATTGTTTGTGATAGAAAACTATTTTTTTCGCAATTCACAAGTTTTATGTCTTCGTTAATGCTCATACGTGTAATAAACGCACTTTCCTGACCATAGTTTTTAATGAAAAGATAGAGATAATCTCCAAATGCTTCACTTATTATATTCGCACCTATGTACGGTCTTGAGGTATCTTCTTGCGTTCTTCGAAATTGATAGCCAGAAATAACGATTGAAAATGCAGAAACAATGAATGCACAAACAGCAACAGTTGTATTAATGCCGTCATATGTGGAAAACAGATTATGTAAGAATTCAATCATGATAATTAGCCTCACTTCACACAAATATACTCTATTTGTGATTTTTACATATGCTTATTTTCAAATTTTCCAACAGCTTAATAGCCATTCATTTCAATTTTCATAATAGTATCCTATCTCGTTTTCCCTTAAATTCAATCAGAATCAAATTTACAATCTTTTGAAAGTAACGATGCAAACTCAATGACAAAATTCTTTGTCGCATTAGTAATATTCATTTTACCAATACTAATGCTGCGATTTGTCTTTTTATTGTTCACTGTGTCAAAAAACAAGGCCAAGAATATTTGCTATATTATCATCTAATTGCTTGTGTTTGGCAGTTGATGATTTAATTATTTATATATATAATTGACATAGGCTAACAAGCTTACAAGCGATAGCTTGGGAAAGGGGTGTGGACATCATTAAGAAACTAATTAAGTTTCTTATGATACCCTCATGTGCCTTGTAAAAAGGCACTTACAGCAATGTGGAGGCGTAACGCCTCCTTTCTTATTGCCCCATTACATTTATTCTCAAATGGTTCTGACGCTTTTATAATTCATGACAGTCTGAAAGGACGGGTAATACTAAAATTCAAGTAGCCGCATGAGAAACTGGTCATGCTCCTAGCAGTAAAATTATTGTCTTTGAAGACCACTTATGTTTGAATTAAAAACCGTTATCACAATTGAAATCGAAGTATAAAACTGTTCTACTTTTCCGACTTAAGCATGGTTACGGAGAGCCTGACTTTTGTTTCTATTTCTATTATTCGATTCCATCCAAATTCATTTTCGATGAGTTCTCATATAAGAACCTATGAGTTTCTTCATCACTGGCAACCCATTCGTTGTCATAACGACTATGAGCCCAAGAAGTCTTTCCTATAGCACGTATATGTAATTTTCCACCTGAAATTGTGTATATTCTTTCTTCTCTGGAATTACTTCCCTCATAATGCGTCCTCGAACTGAAGCCTTCATTCTGATCTAAGATCCTTTGTCTAACGTCTTTTGTCAATCGTGGCATATTTACTCCTCTTCTTGAATAATTTTTCTAACTGTCATTTATTAACCTTCTTCTTAATCCAAAGTTGCCTCAACGTTACCAGTCTCTTCGTCTATTATTTCTGATTTTCCAGTAGCCCTATTCTTCAGTTTCATGATACCAGGTACCGCCTTCTCCTTCCACCAGTGCTTAACGTAGGGAGCCGCTTTATAAATCCCATAAGCGGATACGGCTACAAGCAACGCACCCACAGCCACAACAAGAACGTCTTTATTGGTGACTGTCGTATCCGCATCTTCATTACCGCAGCTTTCGCACTCAATTGCTATATCTTCATCTCCCGACTCACTTATTTTTTGTTTTGCAATTGAAATTGCCTGTCGGATTTCCTTTTTTCTATCCTCGGTGATATCCAGTTCATCTGTTATCCCATCATCCCAAGTTCTGGTAGTCCATGCTTTATTGTAGAAACTATATCCACCAGTACCCCGACTACAATCTTGTTCCTCTGCATATTTTTCGCCTTTTTCGGTAACAGTATAATTTCCGGGTTCTCCATCCAAAAAACCTTCTTCTTTAAGAACGAAGTTCATTTCTTGGGCTGTTAATCCATATTCTTGTCCTAATATTCTGGCAGACTTTCTCATATTCCTAAGTTCCTCCCATGAATTATTTCTTTAGACATCAATAACACTATGCATAATTTTCTAATAGAATTTCATGATTTATCTCCTGATTTACAATACGTTTGTTTATCGCTCTCCCAGATTACTTCCGGCTTCGCGATTAAATAAAGTTCAAGTTTTTCTCTCTCGGCTTCTGTCAGCTTGTGTATGTGAGCAGAACCACCCTTGGGAGTCGAGACCCAAAGTTCATAGTATTTCTTGTCATCCATATCCTGGTGGATGGAAACACCTGACGGATTACTAAGATACTCATAACCTTTGGGTGCATCGGTCAGTTTCTCTGTCCAGATGTATCTTGCATCAAGATAACCTCTCTTGATCGGACTGCTCAGTTCAGGAATTCTCCATTCCTGTCCCTGTTTGAATGCCGACCGGATTTTTGCCCTTCTGATCCACTGTCGCACAGCCCCAGATTTCACACCGATTGCTTTAGCATACTCATCAACAGTAAGAATCTGGGCCTGGAACTCGATAACTTTCATTTTGGTATCATTCCAACCGATTATGCTCTTATCCGAGTCCACCAGTGCTCCCTGTGTATGCACCAGGTATAACACTGCCCCTCTACTACTCAAAGAATATTCATAAGACCACCATTCCTCCAAGTGTTTGAATAGTGTGGTCTTTTCGACCATTTCCTTAAACTTCCTGAGAAAGTTAATCTTGGCTGTTGCATATGTCGGATCATCATCACCATTTGCGACTTCTCTTTCAATGCATCTGATATGCAGATCTAGTTTATGCAGAACTTGTTCCTTTGACGTCATGTATTGCTTATTGAACAGATTTAGTCTGTCTTCTGAAGAGAACTGGGCTTCCCACTCGTTAATGCCTGCTTCGTATTGAGAATCGTCAAAATCATCGAAACTCTCATTTTCCGTATGTGCTTTCATTTCCCCTCCTTAAATCGTATTGCCGTTCAACGATTTATTCAAATTATACTTGTCACGGATTTCATTGTCAAGAACTTTTTTGTTGAACCATTCAACGAAATAAATGACAAAATAGCCCCCACGATCGAGTGCCCGTTTCGTTGCCATATCATTTGCCATATCCAGATAGACACGATATCGAAATTGAACTTATTGGCACTCATGTAGTCGTATGAGTAACCTATAGCATTTACACGACATGCCTTTCTCACGAACAGGAATTGATCTGAACGAAAAATTTCTAAAGTCAATCAAAAGGGGAGGTATCTATATTACTCTGCGGTTCCCTATATGTTCTCTCATTTTCTGCTGCTTCGATAATCTTTGCAAATTCTTTTTGAATATCGGAATTAGATAATAATTCTATGTGAAAAATATTAAATTTATCTATGATGCCTATATTTTCAAGTTCCTCAATTATTTTAATTAATTTTAGATTTACTGTACTCCACATATCTTGTCCATATAGTACATTAGATTTGATGCAAAAATCCTGCCTGTTTTGCAAGCCTTCATAAATATTTGTACCATTTTCAACTATTGTAGCAAAACTATCAACATCTGAGTTATCGATATCTCTTAATTCTTCAGTATCATGAAATACTTTATAAGTTTTTCCTTTTTCGTATGTTGTTTGTCTATTTTTCAGTGGATATTTTTCTCGTTCAATCAAAATTTCTTTTTCCGCCGTTAGTCCATTAATCAACCTAAACAATTCTCGGTCATAAGGAACAAAATCCAAACTGATTGCTGATGGGAGCATTTCTTTGCATAACTCTTTTAAGTGTGATATCTGGTTTTGTAAGTCGGATATCATATCTGCGAGTGAATTATATAATGTAGCTTTATAATCAGAATCTTTATGCGCAATATTTTTATCTCTTTCATAATATAATCGTTGAATTATATTATCTGTTGCGCATAATTCTTTCTTTTTTGTTGGGAAGGTTTTTTCTAAAACAATACAGCAATTTGTGTAGAAGTCTCTTCGTTTCGCATTGACTTTTTCTCGAACATTTATATTTTTCAAAAGCTCAATATTCTTCTCAATATACATAATGCTATCCACACACTTCTTTGCATCAATTAAATATCTTGCTAACTCCCATTTGTTCATAATAATATTCAAACCTCTCGCATCCATTTCCAGTTTTATCATAAAGCCCACTTAAATCAGTTTTTACCATAATGCCAGATGTTCACTTTTTTACCCCTCCTCATCATGACGTATTGGGAGTTGATCGGTTAAAGACGATTGGGGGGAGACACAAAAATCAAGCAGTTATACCACGGCATCCACGATTATCATTTTTAATAATCCCCGCCCCTCGTCATTGGAATTTATAACGAGCGGAAGTGGTTCTGGTTTTTTATCAGCATTTAGCTTTAATAAACTCGCAAAGGGGTCTGAATATTTCAAATTTTTCTTTCCCAAAATTACTAACTATTGTATTCGCAAATATTGTTTTCTCACCTGAAAACTCAATTAACTCACCACCACAGGATATAGGTCTTACAACAAACCATTTATTATTATCAACCCAGGTTTCATCGTAGAACAATAATTCTATTGAAATATGAGAATCTACACCACGTCTCCATGGTTGGTTTTTATCATTTAAGGCTTGTTTCTTTAAGATTTCGACATTCGGAACAGGTAAGAGCATTGCGTAATGATACGGATGCTCCAATTTTTTTGCTAATCCTTTAAATGGATCCGTTTCTTCATCACTTTGTTTTTTTAGTTTATTCCAATCATCATAAGCTTCATCGAAGTCAAATAGAGCAAACATTGTTTTAGTAGGATAACTCATTTTCAATTCATCCCGTGAAAAAAGAGTTTTTAAAAATGTTCTCCCAAAAGCATTTTGCACATCAAAAGGCATTTCAACCCCCGGATAAAGCTTTTTCCAAGCAGTTTCGATGATAATTTCATCAGTAATTCCTTCTGTAAAAAGAATGGGTTTTTCTGTGTGCTCAATAACATATCTTATATTGAGCCGAGCTTCTGCTTCCGTAAATGCAATCAAACCACCGGAGAGTGACCGTATTACTTCTGACTTTGATGCTACTCCCTGCTTTACCTTACTGTCTTCTATAACAACAAGACTCAGTAAAGCGGTGTCCATAGGAGCAATGGTAGAGGCGCTATGAGTGCTCATTAGAATATGATTCATTTTCGTTTTTTCTTCGCTGATATCAAGAATCTGTTTGAGAAATTGATGCTGCCATTCCGGGTGTAAAAAAGAGTCCGGCTCGTCAAGGAGCAATAAGCACTTTCGGTCCTTGAAAAACTCAAGGATTGAGTAGATATAGACGGATTGAAACTGGCCATCGCTGAATTGGTTAATAGTGGCTTTTGCTAAATCTGCCAGAACAAATTCAGCGGACATTTCCTGCAGCATTTCAAGGGTGTTCAGATTATCAAAGAGGCGGAATTGTTCTGCGACAGGAGTGTCTTTAAAAACAGTGCGATAAAGAGCACCATCAATTTTTATTTGATAAATATCTTTTTCAGAATCATAGAGGTCAGCATGGCTAAATGAACCTTTTATGGACGATACAATCTTTTTCAAAAATTCAAGGGTTATACCTTGCGTTCCCCAGTAAAAGGTAGTTTCATCAATACGGTCAATGGCAAAATCCTTTTTGGCGAAAACAGGCCGCTTTAATGTGAGACTGATATTGATTTCCTGTTGTGGAATATCCAGCTTTTTACACACATAAGTTTTTGCTTTTGACGTCTCCGGCTGTAAAAGCAAAACACCCAGTAAAATGCTTTTATACCCGCTGCCGATTCCAAGGAATTTGCGTGATTCATCAATATCCGCTTTTTTTATTCGTTTACTGAATTGTTCCTGGTACTCATCAATAATTGTTGAGACAGTATCATTGTGCCCTGAATAATAAACAAGAATATTATCCGGCAGGCTGCTTGCTGTTACACTCTTTCGTTCTTTGCCATTATAACTAAGGGCTCTTCCATCCCATTTATATTTATGTTCTTTGCCTTCCAGATCATAGTTTATTTCATAGTTATTTATCTTCGAGCCGCTGCCTTTTCCAAACTCAATTAAATGTTTAAAAATTAGTATGATGGCTTCAAATAAGTTTGATTTTCCTGAGCCGTTTTTTCCGACAAAGACATCAATAAAACAAGCAGTGTTGAAATTGAGAGTAAAGTTTTTGAGGTTTTTGTAGTCACCGATATAGACTGATATTAATCTCATAAAACCACCTTAAACTAAATTGTCTAATTGAATAAGTGCATTGACTATTTCTTGAACAGCACTTATGTCAAATTCATCACGGTCTGATTCCTCATGCGTGCCTTTATTCAAATAGTTCCATTCTTTTGATTGACCACTATTTCCAAGTAACTTACCGAGATGCTCCATAATGGCATCTTTATTTTCGGCAGTAAAATCATCTTTTCCTATTTTGCACTTTAATTGTTCCGCAAGAGCTCTTGTATCCCAAGGTTGGTTGTGTCGCCTCATACTGACACTGAGTGCACCTCCACCGTTTTTTCTGTAGTATTCCCAAAGGCGAATATTGATAGCTTCTATCCCCCGTCTACTTGACATTAAGGCATCCCGCAATGCCATTCTGCTTATGCACTCTTCAGCCTGAGCAACAAAATTTCGCGGGAACTTGTCAGAGTTGACTACAATATGGTTATCATCTGTTTTTGGAAGGAAACTATAGAGATTGAACTGATTAGCTATTGCTTTTGGAACAGTATTTTGAATGTCCTTGTAAAATTCTTCACCATGACTTGTCAGGATAATCTGTTTGCAATCAAATATTGAATCTTTAAACAATGTGTGGCGAATAGCTTCACGATGCTCTGTATCAATGGCATTAACTGGGTCATCAAAAATTATGAAAGGTGCATTTTCTTTCAGGTTTTTAGCTAGAAGAATTGATAATCCAACACACCTTAAATGACCTTCACTTAATATATGGAGAGCATCTCTGAAACGGTCTTTTGAACAATTTAGTTTTACCATAATTCGTTCTTCTGATTTCATAGGAAGCTTTATCTCTAGTAGCTGGTCTAGTTGATTGTCATATCGATTAAAAGCGTTATAAAGAGTAACAACTTGCTCAGAAAGGTCTGCCACCAATTTTGATGGCAAGGAATCGTTATAGTGCAATAGCAATCGAACAAATTCAGCATAACCTTCACATATATCAATATTCTTTACAACAATCAATTTCTCGTTTTCTACAGCTGCTAAAAGCGGGATATTTTCTTGCTCAAAAGATGTGATATCTGTTTGTACTTTTAACATGGTTTGCTCAAGTATTTTTCTTGATCCTTCCAGTTGCAGGTATTCAGATTGAAGTATTTGAAGAAATTTAAGCCGTTCATTTTTTGCTGCTAATGATTGTGTGTTTGCATCAATGAGAAGATCGTTGCTCTCAACTTTAACTGAAATGCCCTGGAGCTTCTCCCATAAAGTGGAATCATCGCCTGAGCAAGTAAAAATGGAATCACACCAACTCCAAGTTGGTGTAAATGGAGGTTCTGAAACGAGGAGCAATTCCTCGTTTCTATTGATAGCAAAGGATCTAAGCTTCTGGTAAATCTCTGCAAATGTCCGCAGATATTCTGATTCTGCATCATCAACTCTCTTCAACTTTGTTTGAAGATCATCAAGGTCATTAAGCTTGCCCAGTTCCTGAATAGCCAAAGTGTATGGGTTTTCTTTCGTAGAACTCAATGGCGTTTTGCATGCAGGACAAACTTCCCGACTTGTTTCGCCAAGTGTTTTAATTGCCTTGTATATAGACTTGTATGCAACTGATTCTGATTTTGAATGCAGTTCTTTGCGCAGGGTATCAATTTGGTTATGATTCTGCTCGATAGACCGCTTTAGTTCCGTAGGTTCTGTTGAAGAAATGCCGATCTTTGTCGGTCGAGGAGCCCGCAATTCTATTTCCAATTGCTGAATTTCTCCGGGGGATTCTGTGGTACCTAATGCGATTATGAAATCAGAGTATGAAATATCCGAGCGATATCGGATTGCAACTGCCCTCTCGTTTTCTGATTGCTCATTAAGAGCGTTTTGGGTTTCTTCAAGCTGTTTTTGGGAAATTTCAATCGTTCTCGATTTCTGTTCAAGTTTTAATTTTTCAGTACCGTAAGTATCTATATATTCAGATTTAATTTCATCACTGAAATCTTTAACAAAAGCGCTAAATGCATCCAGTCCGAAAAGTGTTGCAATAAGTTCGGACTGCTTTTTGGGTGTGAACGCAGCCATTCGTGAAAACTGGTCTATGCGATTCTTCTCAATAAAACAAAAGCGGTATTGTTCTTCATTGGGATGAATAACAATGTTGTTGCCGGATGAATCAGAAGCTTTGAGAATGGGTGGGCTAAATGATGATGTGTGAATGTTTTTTAAGTATGCGTCAATAGAGATACGCTTGGCTGTTGATTCTTCAACGGTGCCTAAAAGGCTGTATTCCAATGCTTCGCAAAAGCTGGTTTTCCCAGTACCGTTGGGTCCATAGATCAGAGTTACCGGACTATCGAGAATGAACTCCTCTTCTCGGGCGAAACCACGAAAAGGGCCGACTTTTAAACTTGTTATACGTTGAATTGTCTGTGTACTTTGCTCTTCAAGACTATCCGGTATCTGAATTACATCAGGCAATGCACCCCACTCTTTGCAGGCCAGCTCAACTATCTTTTTAATCCTCTGCCCTCTTTGTGTTACAAGTGGAGCAATTTCGTCGAAATGTTTTTCTACCAGGTTGGCCATCTTGGCAACATTGGGTTTGGTACAAGAAGAGTATATCTCTTTTAGAAAACGATGGAATTCGTTTTTCATAATCGCTACACCTCCGCCAGAACGGCATCAAATAAATCCGTCTGCTTTGCAGTTGCCTGGTCTATCTGATTTTCCAGTTTATCGCAGAGACCTTTGAGTTCGTCGATTCTAGCGACGATGCGTTTCTGTTCTGCCAGGGGCGCGAGAGGGATAGTTATCATAGACCATTTATTTTTATTAATGATAGGTGTTGCTGATCCGCCAGCATTTAAAATAACTCTAGTTTGAAAATAATCTGACCACATTACATAGAATAAATATCCAACTTCTATAGTGAATGGTGTAATAGTATTAATCTGCTGATTGCATGCAACATCTATTGAATTAATTGATTGTTTTCCTATGCTTCCACCTATGCAAACCATTAGTATTGAATTTTTTGGTATTAATCTGCCGTTGTTTAATCCTTTCTCCGATAATCCATTTTTGCTATAGTCAATAACTTGATTTTGAATGTCACCGGGTCCGATAAACGGTATATAATCACCAAAATTGTATGAATCTTTAGTTGCAGGAGTAGTTCCAGTTTGTGTTACGCCAATCTCCCCCAACCTCACCCACACCCATCCCTCTGGCACTTCATACGGTATTTCTTCCGGATTTATGGGCGGCAGTTCCTTCTGATTCTTTATCTTCGCCTTTTTAATCAACAGTTTCTTCTCCGTCTGTATCTTTTTCAATAGCTGGCTGGCTGGCTGGTCCTTGGGGTCTTGTTCCACCAGCTTGCCTTGCATAGCAAGCGTGAAGATAGCCTTTTTCAACTCTGCCACATTTCCTTTGACACTGTAGAGTGGTTCAAAGTGGCGCGTGATAAACTGCCAGGATGAATCAAAGTCATTTTTGTCTGAGGCAGTCAGCAGGCGATTGATAGCCGATGTGTGAACTGCCAGCCGTTTGTCATTGCAGGCTTTGCGTTGTTCTTCCAGCTTGTCGCAGAGCTCCATAAGTTCGTCGATTTTGGCAACAATACGTTTTTGTTCGGCGAGGGGTGGGAGTGGGAACTCAATAGCATTACTTTTGGTCACCGAAATATTATCTTGCCCCGCTGTTCCTATAAGCTCTATTCTTTTTAAAAACGTTCCAGAAAGTAAATAAGAATATATAAAAGTGTTTATTTCTCTAATATAAGGTCTAAAGAAAACTATGGCTTGATTACAATTGTATGCTGGGTATTCATTTGGAATTATTGCAACTTTCCCTAGTGGTGGTCCGACAATATTCATAATAACGTCACCTGGAAAAAGTCGTGACCTTTTCATTTTTTGATCTTCATAATCACAATTTACAAATTGTGCTCTATAATGAAAATCAATTTTTTGATTTTTTATATTATAGACTTTTAAAAACGGAATTCCGTTTACCGTATTAAACTCACTTTGAGGCGGGGTCGACCCTGATGTAATGCCTATGCATATTTCCCCCAACCTTGTCCAAACCCACCCCTCCGGTACTTTGTATGGCACTTCATCTGGCTTTATGGGTGGCAGTTCTTTCTGCTTCTTTATTATATCCTTTTTAATCAAACGTTCCTTCTCAGCCTGTATCTCCTTCAACAGTTCACTGGCCGGTTGGTCTTTGGGGTCTTGCTTTACCAGTTTGCCCTGCATCGCAAGGGTGAGGATCAGCTCTCGAAGTTTTTTAATCCCGTCGGGACTTTCTAGAGCTGTATCAAAGTGTTTTTGTAATAATTCCATTATCTTTCCCCCAATGCCTGCATCAGTTCGTTTTTCAGGGTATCGCGGGTAGCGTTCATTTCTTTTACAATAGCATCATACTCTTGCATCAATTCTTCGGGGTCGCCGTGGTCAATGTCCACCTGGTGGGGGTTCTTAATATCAAGATTATAATTACGCATTTCGATCTCTTTGACAGACACCTTCCATGCGTGTTCCGTCACCTTGCGATTATTCCACCATTTCTTTTCCAAGTCAAATTCGTCGATAGTCAGCGGTTTGGAGCGGGAATATGATTTATAACCTTCTGGATAGGGATGCTCGAAAAACCATACATCCTTGGTTTTATCTCCCTTGGAAAAAAACAGGATATTGGTATTAATTCCGGTATAGGGACTGAATACACCCTTTGGCAAACGCACAATCGTATGCAGATTAAACTCTGCAAGTAGTTCTCTTTTAAGGTTGGTTTTTACTCCTTCACCAAAAAGAAAACCGTCCGGCAAAACCACTGCCGCTCGGCCGGTATCGTGCTTTAAGAGGTGCATAATCAAAGCCATAAAAAGATCAGCTGTCTCGCGCGTCTGATATTTCTTAGGAAAGTTATTTTCAATACCGTCCTCTTCCATACCGCCAAACGGCGGATTAGTGATCACAATATCAATACGGTCTTTGGGGCCATAATCTTTTAAGGGGCGGCTTAATGTATTGTCATGTCTGATGTTAGTCGGAACATCGATGCCATGGAGCATCATATTGGTAAGTGCTAACATGTAAGGGAGAGGCTTTTTCTCCACACCATGAATGGTATCTTGCAGGGTCTCTTTATCCATCGCAGTATGGATTTGTTTATCCAGATGTCCGATAGCACAGGTTAAAAAACCGCCGGTTCCGCAGGCCGGGTCGAGCATTTTTTCACCAAGCCGAGGATCAATAACATCTACCATAAACTGAGTAACTGCACGGGGGGTATAATACTCTCCGGCATTTCCGGCAGACTGCAAATCGGATAATATTTTTTCATAAATATCATTAAACAGATGCCGGTCGCTGGAAGAGTTAAAGTCCACATCCTGCTGAATGGAATTGATAACCTGACGAAGCAGCGTGCCCGATTTCATATAGTTGTAGGCATCTTCAAAGACACTACCCACCACTTTGCCCTGTGCAGTTACTCCGGCTGTTATCGCGAGCTTCTTTAAGGCGGGAAAAAGATCATTGTTTACAAAGTCAATCAGCTCTTCACCGGTGATTCCTTCCGGGTCTGCTGCCCAAGATGACCACTGGAAACGGGTTTGTAGAGGCGACTTGTACCCCTTAATGGTGATCTTCCATTCCTGCTCTTTATCATCAAATATTTTTAAGAATAGAAGCCAGACCATCTGGCTGATTCTCTGGGCATCACCATCGACACCCACGTCTTTCCTCATGATATCCTGAATTGATTTAATCAAAGTACCTATCGACATTTTCTATCCCCCTAATTCTAAGCGTAATAAAGCTGATATTCGAGCTCATTGATTGCCTGTTGGTATTTCTCCAACCCGCCGAACTTTCTAATAATCTCCATTGGTGTACCAAATGAGCTGAAAGGATTAATAGCGAGTATTTTGGGCTCTTCTATGTGGATAATACCCTCATCAGCGTATTTATCCAGTAACGCTTCCAGTACACTTTTTGCTTGTTCACCGTATTTCTCGAAATAGTTTCTCTTTTTAACATTTTCCGCCCGTTCTTTCCGTGTGAGAGGTGGTTTATCCCAGGCAACATGACAGATGACATCAAAGGGGTCAAGGTCACGGCCTACCTCTTCAGCTAGTGCTTCGAAGAACACTCCATGTTCTGTCAGTTCTTCAATAATAGCTTGCTTCTTTTCTGAATGATTCCAGCGATTTAAGAAATCATTCAGAGAAGAAAATTCTCTATGGAGTGCCTTTCTCGTATAATCTGTTAGTGATTCGGTAATCAGTTTGCCGTTAGCATCAAAATACTGAACACGCTCTGCGACAACTGTTACAGGTACATCGGAAACGTAGTATCTTTTTACCCTTGTACCGTCTTCGGTATTTCCAAATGATTCCGAGCTACCTTCATTTAGAAATAGGACTTCAGTATCTTGCTCATTCGGGTTGTATTCCAGGATATCCGATTCCTCTTCGTCAAAATTATCCGGGGGGACAGGAGATTCATCTAAGCTTTTAGGTTCATAAATCTGAACCGGGTCGCCGTCAAAATCCGGATCGGCAAATAATTCCGTTGCTTTTTTGAAGTCCATAATTGTGAAATAATACTTATCATAGTCTTCGTTAATGCGGGTTCCGCGGCCGATAATCTGTTTGAATTCGGTCATTGACTGTATCCGTTGATCAAGCACAATCAGTTTGCAGGTCTGGGCATCCACACCGGTAGTCATCAATTTTGATGTTGTGGCTATTACAGGATATTTTGACTCAGGGAAGATAAAATTATCCAGTTCCATTTTCCCTTCTTCATTATCACCAGTAATCCGCATTACATACCTGGGGTTATCCGCTGCGATATCAGCATTCTCATTGACCAGTGCCTGCCTCATGCGTTCTGCATGGTCTATGTTATCACAGAAAACAATGGTCTTGTCATATCGATTCGTCTGTTTTAGGAACTCGGAAATTTTTCGGGCTACGACTTCGGTTCGTTTTTCCAGTACAAGTGAGCGATCAAAATCTTTTTGATTGTATATACGATCTTCTATCTCGTTGCCGTATTTATCAGTCATCCCTTTATCTGGTCGCCATCCGGTCAAATCTTTATCAAGATCAATTCTTACCACTTTATAGGGAGCAAGAAACCCATCATCAATTCCCTGCCTGAGGGAATAGGTATAGACTGGATCACCGAAATAATCAATGTTTGAAACATCCTTTGTTTCCTTCGGGGTCGCTGTCATGCCAATCTGTGTTGCGGACGTAAAATATTCCAGTATCTGCCTCCAGTTTGAGTCCTCGGCGGCGCTTCCCCTGTGACATTCATCCACAACAATCAGATCAAAGAATCCTGGACTGAATTGTTTATATATGTTCTGATCTTCTTCAGTACCTGTTATGGCCTGATAGAGTGAAAGATATATCTCATAAGATTTATTGGCCTGGCGTTTCTGTATCTTGGTCATTGCACTGCCAAAAGGCTTGAAATCATTTGTCATGGTCTGATCGATTAAAATATTACGATCAGCTAAATATAGGATTCTCTTTTTGGTTTTAGATTTCCACAACCGCCATATGATTTGAAAGGCGGTAAAGGTTTTTCCGGTTCCAGTTGCCATAACAAGTAGAATTCTGTTTTTCCCTTCAGCAATAGCCTCAATTGATTTATTGATAGCAAGGATCTGATAATACCGGGGTGTTTTATTTCCGCCATCACTGTAATAGTCCTGTGTTATAATCGCTTCCTGCTCGGAATTCAAGCCTTTGTGTTTTGTCCACATCTGCCATAAGTTTTCGGGCGTAGGAAAAGCATCCAGTCCGATTTCTTCCTCAACTTGCCCGGTAGTATTCAGTTTATTGTGAAAAAGAAAACCATCGCCATTTGAACTGAATGCAAAAGGAACTTGTATCATCTCGGCATAGTGTAAAGCCTGTTGCATGCCATCGGCAATCGAGTGCTTATTATCTTTTGCTTCAATGACGGCAATTGGAAGTCCTGGCTTACAAAAAAGAATGTAATCTGCTCGTTTATTTGCAGCTCTGGTATGAACTCTACCCCGAACAATGATCCTGCCGTCAGTTAAAGAAAATTCTTCGCGAATCTGCGTTGCAATATCCCACCCAGCCTGTTCTATTGCAGGATTTATATATTTGGTGCAGATATCTCTTTCTGACAGGTCTTTTTTATTCATTCCTTTTCCTCTTCTTGGCTTGCCATGAACTGTTGACATCATGGGGAAAGAATTGATTGATCAGCATATTATATTACAACAGAAAGCCTGGTGCGGTTTTTTGACTAACTTGATTTTGTATTATAAGGAATTATAATATGATTTGACTATATAATGACCATTTCAATTCTAATGTTTATTAAGGATTAATGCAAACAGAACTACAAAAACAACAGCGTCAAATACAAGCAGAAAATACAGCGCCACAATTCCCATCGCACCGCTGAAATTATTCATTATATAAATTGTATAATCGAACGTGTATTAATTGTTATATATTATTGCTTTGTGGAAGTACAATTCAATCTGTAACAGAGTTGCGGGTTTTTACAATTTATATTGTAATGCTATTAAGCGTGACAAACATATTTTTTGGTATTTTGTTACAGTTTGAATTGTCATATTAGGTCAGTTTAGTGCTGGTGACGTTACACTTTTGTCATTATAATGAGCTCTTTTCTTCAGGTCAAATAGAATTCCTCTTTGTGTTTTTCTAGAAGACATCTAATTGCTATTACATAAAAACCACTTGTTCCGCAGTCGGGGTTTGAATATTCTCGAAAATCTATGCAAATGCTTTTTTTATTTCCAGTACAAGTTTCTTGTATAAAAGGTCTTTCTCTGCCTTTGTCATCTCAGATAACGGATGACTTGGGTTTGTGTTGACCGCTGATTGAAAATCCGCAATAGAAGTCAGTTCCCAAGTACAATGAGATATCGGCAACCAAAGGAGTAACGCACCATCTTCTTTTGCTGCTTTAGTGAGTTCAGGCAGTTCTTTGTTATGAATAAAATCAGATGCTATGAAATCTTGTGAAACGAGTAGCAACGCGATTTTGGCACGAGACATGTGCTTGCGTATTGCTTCATCCCAAATTTCACCACTTTTAGTCTTTCTATCATACCAATACGCAATATTATAGTCACGTTCAAGGACTCTAAGAAACGGCTTTAGCTCAGTAATATATACCTCATCTTCGTGCGCATAACTTATGAAAACTGAGTCACGTGTACGCGCAATTGTAATACAGCTTTCGGACAACCCGAAATATTCTTGGCTTGCCAAGATTCTAATAAACGAGTTTGGATTGATGACCTTTTCGTGCGAATAGTTTTTGCTCAACATTAATTTTGATGCAGTCCAAATCGAATCTGCGAAACGATCCAGCAACATGCTTATTTCTGCCATTTTTTCATCCGGGTTGTCTCCCTGCCAATATGAAACAATGTCAAAAAAGTCCGTCGGCGAATGTCCCCACAATTCAAATGGTGTAGAGTTTTTTATTTTGTTGGCGAACAACAGCATGTTAAGAAGACGATTACGTAATTCGTTATTGTTCTCATCTAATATAAAATCCGTTTCATATTTGTCATCTTCTTCATCGAGTCCAACCGCATACATCGCGAATTTGCGATCAATACACTGTGAACAGGTTCCGCAATGTGGTGTGCCTTGAGGTTTGCTTCGTGTGGAACTACACGACACGGAGCTGGATATAAAATTTTGCGCCCGATATGTACGAAATTTTTCGACTATCTCTGCTTTGGTATTGGCTCTGTACGGTGTCACTATTTCAAATTTCGGGTTAAGCAATCTATAAAACCGCTCAAGTAAACCGATGGTTTTCGGATGCGTTGTCCGACTCGCACGAGCATTGATAGTATCGACTTGTATGGGAACGTTAATACTTGTTACTCCGTTTTCATAGATAAACAACTCGTTTTTATTAAGTCTGTTACAGATAGCAAACGCTATCGCGGAAAACAAGAACATTCGAGTACGTTGGGTTTCCTCTTTTGTTTTCATGTCCCTATTGCGGCACTCAAACCCATACTTGATTATACGATCGGCATAAATCTGTCCGAGGTTCTTAGTGAGCTTGTTCTGAATGCTTGTGGACGAATTATTTGATTTGTGACTGATAAGGCAAAGTTTCCGATTGGGGTTTTCATTCAGACGTTCAATCGCTCCGGCTAATGAGTCAAGTCCGCCTGAAAACAACATCACATCGGCATCTTTCGCGTTTACCAGATCACTTTCAGCTTCACTAAATAGAGAGAGCTGAACAATAGCGTCCGTCAGGATTTGTTCTTGCGCTTTAATAAATGTAAAGTCATATCGCCTATCACCGGTCATAAATGACAACGCGTCATTAAGAATCTTCTTTACACTTTCGTCATCCCAAAAAGAGAGGTCACGCACAGGGATTTTCAAATTGAATGTTCTTGCCCATCCTAAATTTGCGACACTATCTCTTGAGCCTCGGCTCGCCATTCGATCTGCACAGAAAACATACGAAGCAATTTGGAGTAAATCAAGAATTCGTTCGGGGATTTCTTCCGGAGCTTTAACAAACCTCTCATACCCAAATGAAACGTTTGCGGTTTTGCCATCAAAGTCTTTATGCAGCAGGTTGATTTCCGTTGAGGAACAATCACGCGTCGCGCAAAGTTCTCCGCAGATAACATTAATCACCTTGGGAGTTAATTCAGTCATTGACCGTCAACCTCCCTCCTGAATTCCTCTCTCATTTTACGGAAAGAGAAATCCACAAATTGAAACACTTGCCCGTCTGTTGGAAGCGCGGATACCGAATTATTACTATACCAACCAGCCGCCCATGACTGCATCAGTTTCGACGTGTCGAGGGCGTGGTTTGATATTGCTGTCGATTGAGAGGATAGGGTTTCGCTAAACGATTTTAATAATCCGAAGTCATTTATAACTCTCGGAGCTTCACGTTCTATACAGTAGCGAAGCTGACGGTCGGTAAACTCCGCAACAAAGGTCCGCGCCATTTCGCAAAAAGCTGCACCTGTTCCAGCGGAGCGCCATGTATTTTTTGCAATGTCGCCAAACAACGTTATTTGATTGCTTTTGTGAGCGTCATGGTAGGTCATGACCGCTTTCATTGCAGCATCGCGTGCCATTTTATTTACTTCAAGTGATCCTGTTTCTGTGCTGATATACTGTTGCGCACTTGATAAGATAGAGAACAACGTCATATCATTGTCTAAAGAATAACCATTCTGGTTGAGGAAAGCTCCTTGCTCCGCTTGATTAGCAGAGTAAGAAAGGGTTGCAAGGAATTTCACGGCTTTGATTACAGATTCATCATCGGGAAGTTTTTTATAGTTGTTTTGAATGGCTGACATTGTTGCGTCAGCAATCTGATGAACATCAGTTGGATCGCCGCCAAACAGTGATAACTGCTCAACAATTGCGTTCCACTGCTTACTTCTTGGTAAAAAGCCTATCCGCATATGCCCCATGTTACGACTTCCTCCCGATAGATTATTCTATATTTTTTGTATTTTATGGGAAGTACGGTTATTGGCGAAAATCTAACCACCTATAATTCTGTCATGACTTCGCGAAAGCTCTCCAAGGCGTTGCCGATGCGATTAATCACACCAGCTACTATTCTAGCTAAAATTAACACATACCGAGTTTCCGATTATTGCTACAATGCCGAGTTCGATTTCTGATTTGACTACCGCTTTATAATACCAATAAGATGTGAAATAATCTATCGTTACATATAAAACATCCGGACATCTCCACTATACTTACCCTGCAAGTTGCATACTATCTAGTCAATCATTAAATTGTATCAAACTCTTTATAATTATATCTATAATTGTTCTGATTATATACTAGTTAAATTGAAATTTGCATTCTAATTTATTTTTTCAAGTATTTCGCGCATTGCAAGCAAAAACCGTCCGCATCAACTTCCGATTGTCAAAAATACATTTGGATGTTTTTCGCTGCTACAGATTCCTCTCTGCTTATGTGGAGGGCATATCAGGTTTATATCCTTTTGAAATGAATGGTAAATTGGACATTCGTTAATCCATTTATTCAGTTCGGTATACATGCGCAAATAAAGTTCTGTAACTCTTTGGTGTTTCATAGTGTTACCTTCAAATTCCGATTGAATTGCTAATTTTTCGCTCTATTCAGTCACGGTGGTTTGTTCAGGTGATACATTATGCTCAACAACCAACTAATCAATCAAATCATTTTGGAATCTTGAAAGATGCTCATACGGAAGAATGAGTCTTCCACGGTAGAGGCCGCAGCCATCGTTGATAAGGGAGTTATCAACTGCTGCAAACATATTTACATCTATTTGGGATAATTCAAGCTGCTGCAATGTGATAACTCTTTCATAGGCATCATCAAAATAAATGTTTTCTCCTTTTGGAATGGTATCGCGTTTGGCCCGCTCACTTTCCTGCCGCTTTTCGTAACCTAAATGATTGGCAGGACCAATTTCAGCAAAATCATCCATCTCTTTTGTACGAAGCTGTACTTCCACATAACAGCGGGCAATGTTATCGTAAAATGTTATATGCAGCGAACGATAGCCGCTGGACTCCGGATTTGCAACATAATCTCGATAGTATGGGCTTACGCCCGCTTGTAACAAGGGCGATTTATTCTTACCCGTAAAGGAAGCCGGTTCTGCAGTAAATCCGCGTTCCTCAAGGAAACCAAGCAGTTTGTTGGCAACATCATATAGATATTTGTTTTCTTCATCCGCGCAAATCGCCCCTTCTTTGAGATGACATTTGGGAAGAGAAATCACGATTCTGTATGCAATCAGGTCGCGAAAACAGTTTAAGTTGTTTTTCAGTTCAGGAATAGATGGGTAATCGCCGTGTTCAATATAATAATTATAAATATATTCTACGATGTATCCGTTAAATTTTGCTTCCGCGCGTATCAGAGATTTGATTCGGCCCTTAAAAGTAAATGCAAGAAAAGGATAGTCATTTGCCATAAGTTTATAGAATTCCCGAATCCTCTGGGATTGCGAAGTCAGGAATTCGTTGTGCTGCAAAAGTTCCGCAATTTGAAGCAGAACATTACAGTGCAAAAGATCAATCTGATTATCCGTTTCTTTCGCCGACTGTTTTAAATCCTGCGCATATCTCT
>Ga0209125_1000480_pt1 | contig 51117 bp, 43 predicted proteins | sample BarGraIncub1131A_FD_184503 | JGI IMG/M metagenome (GOLD analysis project Ga0209125, IMG submission 184503) | Arctic peat soil microbial communities from Barrow, Alaska - Barrow Graham LP Incubations 11-31A (SPAdes) (version 2) | ecosystem: Environmental > Terrestrial > Soil > Wetlands > Peat... | reverse complement strand
GGTGCCGTAATCTTCCATTACTTCTTTAAGGTCATTTTCCCGAACACTGTAGTTCAAGTTTCCAATGTAAATGTTCATAATAAATAAATAGATAAAAAATAAATAAATTGATGATTAACTTGCATAGTACAAGTGGAGCAAAGGAACGGATAAAATTCGGAACTGCAACACTTTGTGTGAAAATATTTTAAAATTTTAAAAAAATCAAAAAGATTGCATATCGTACAGCCGTTTGAAGGCTCCTTTCTTTGTAATAAGTTCTTCGTGTGTGCCGCGTTCCACGATGCGGCCTTCGTGCAAGACGCAGATGAGGTCTGCATTGCGGATGGTCGACAAGCGGTGGGCAATGACGATGGTCGTGCGGTTCTTCATTAAGTTCTCCAACGCTTCCTGAACCAGTTTTTCCGATTCGGTGTCCAAGGCTGAAGTCGCTTCATCGAGAATCAAAATGGGCGGATTTTTCAGGATGGCGCGAGCAATGCTGATGCGTTGGCGTTGACCGCCCGAGAGTTTTCCACCTCTGTCACCAATATTCGTTTCATAACCGTTTTCGGAAGAAATGATAAAATCGTGGGCATTGGCAATCTTGGCCGCATCCTCCACTTGCTGTTGAGTCGCCGTTTCCACCCCAAAGGCAATGTTGTTGAAGAATGTGTCGTTGAACAGGATGGCTTCCTGATTCACATTGCCCATCAAATGGCGGAGTTCGAGGATTGGCAGGTTGCGGATGTCGTGACCGTCGATGGTGATACGACCGTCCTCCACGTCGTAGAAGCGGGGCAACAGGTCCACCATGGTCGATTTGCCGGAACCGGATTGTCCCACGAGTGCAACGGTCTTACCCTTGGGCACTACCAGATCAATGTTGTAGAGCACCGGCTCCGTTTGATATCGGAAGCCAACGTTTTCGTAACGGATTTCACCGGTGAAGTCATGCACGTGTTCGGGTTTCTCAGGGTCAAGAATGGCGTTTTCGGCCGAAAGGATTTTATCGATGCGTTCCATCGAAGCCATACCGCGCTGAATGGTGTACCAGGCCTGAGAAAACGCTTTGGCCGGGTTGATGATGCTGTAAAAGACACCGAGGTAGAAAATAAAGGTCGAACCAGAAATGGTTGTTCGATTTCCGATGATTAGCGAACCTCCAAACCAGATGACCAATGCAATGATGGTTGTCCCCAGAAACTCACTCATAGGATGAGCAAGTTGTTGGCGACGAGCGATTTTTCGCATAGTGCCACGCAACTTTTCATTTTGCTTGATGAAGCGTCCATTGATTTTGTCTTCTGCATTGAATGCCTTGATAATGCGCAGACCAGATAGTGTTTCTTCCACCTGTGAAAGCAATTCCCCAAGCTGCGCCTGACCTTCGCGGGACGGTTTTTTGAGTTGTTTGCTAACTCGCCCCATTAATAGGAGAGCAATCGGCAGCATAACTAACACGAACATAGTTAATTCCCAACTAGTAATGAGCAAGGTGGTAAAAAAGACCACGATCATGATGAAATTTTGAAAAACCATATTGAGCGAACTCATGATGGAATTTTCCACTTCACTAACATCGCCGGACATGCGGGATAGAATGTCGCCCTTCTTTTCTTCGGAGAAAAAGCTCAACGGCAATGCAATTATTTTATTAAAAATGGCATTTCGCAGGTCGCGTAGTACTCCGGTACGGATGGTCACCATGTTGCGGGCGGCCATGTACATGAAGGTAACCTTGAATGCCGTCATGGCCACCAGGAAAGAACCAAGAATCAGTAGGGTAGTGCCTCCGCCGTAAACTGTGAAGATGTTGTTTATAAAATAGTAGAAGTTATTTTTCAGCGCCGATCCCCATTGGCCAATATCGGTGAATGAAAGCGATTGCATTGTTACTACGGCAGTCCTATTGGTCTTGAACAACATTTCCAAGATCGGAACGATCATCACAAAAGAAAACAGGCTGAATATAGTTGATAGCAAGTTGTTCAGTACGTTCAGGAAAACCTTCCTTTTATAAGGGGGCACGAGGCGAAAAAGCAACTGGATGAAATCTTTCATGAAGCGTAGTGTTACAATTCGGCAAAGGTACGAAAAACACTTTGTTCCCGAAATCAGAAAAAACCGCCTTTAATTTTTTTTGTATATTTGCGCCTTAAACCAGAATTATCATGATTAACGGAAGGAAAATAGTGGTGGTCATGCCCGCCTACAACGCTGAGCTGACGCTTCGGAAAACCTACAACGAAATCCCCTTTGATATTGTGGATGAAGTGATTGTGACTGACGACTTCAGTACGGACCGCACCATCGAAGTGGCCAAAGAAATCGGCGTAAAGCACATTATGAAGCACGACCAGAACAAAGGTTACGGAGGCAATCAGAAAACTTGCTACAACAAGGCGCTGGAACTGGGTGCCGACATCGTGGTGATGCTTCATCCGGATTATCAATATACGCCCAAACTCATCCATTCGATGTGTTACCTCATCGCCAACGATGTTTATCCGGTGGTTTTGGGTTCCCGCATTCTGGGTACCGGCGCCCGTAAAGGTGGGATGCCGCTTATCAAATACGTCGCCAATCGCTTCCTGACCTTCACACAAAACGTGCTTTGCAGTCAAAAGCTTTCCGAATACCACACCGGTTACCGTGCCTTTTCTGCCGAAGTGCTCCGCAAAATCAATTACAATGTGGATTCCGACGATTTTGTTTTCGACAATGAAATGCTGGCGCAAATCATTTACGAAGGCATCGACATTGCTGAAATCACCTGCCCGACGAAGTATTTCGATGAGGCTTCTTCCATCAATATGAAACGCAGTACGATTTATGGTCTCGGCGTTTTGAAGGTATCCATCGACTTCCGCCTCAACAAATGGGGTTTGTGTGCTTCCAAACTTTATAAGAAACCTTTTTAAAGCATCGCATCATGGCAACGAAACCAACCGTTCGGAAGGCCGCTGAAACGCAACTGCCTGTAACGCTTCCCTGGAAAAGCGACCTGATTTATCTCATCATCCTGAGTGTTGTTTTCCTCCTTTCGTACAGCTACATTTTCGACAAGAAGATGGATCTGAACGGCGACAATTTCGGCTACATGAACTATGCGAAGGCAATTTTGGACGGAAAGGGCTATGTAACGCCATATTCTCCTGATTTTCCCGCCACCAACTGGTTTCCGCCGGGTTACTCGTTTATGTTGGCGCTGCTGATGTTCTTTTTCGGGAACAACATCGTACTGCTGAACATCGTGAACGGTGGTCTCTATTTAGGTGCCATCCTTTTGCTGTTCATTTTTACTCGACGCATCACCAACAACCGTCCTTTGGCGTTTTCCATTGCTGCACTATTGTTCCTAAACAGCGGTCTGATGCGTTACGCTACCATCCTCATGTCTGAGATTCCGTACCTTTTTCTCAGCACCGTGGCTATTTATTGCCTTTTGAAAATGCCGGATGAAGTCAAACTCTGGAAGTCTAAACTCTTTTGGGGTGTGGTGCTCGGTTCGGTCGGTGCATTTTATTTCCGAAGCGTGGCGTTGGGTCTGGTTGGCGGTATCCTTTTGTACATGCTATTTCAGAAGAAATGGAAAAGGGTGGGGGCTTACGTCCTGTCGTTCAGTGTGCTGTATCTTCCCTGGATGATCCGCGACCACATGCACGGTCTTAAAAGCCGTTACCTCGATACGATGACCGTAGCCAACGCCTGGCGTCCGGAAGAAGGTCACATCAACACATTAAGCGGCTTCCTCGATAAGATGGCCGTCAATTTCAACGACACTGTTATCAAGGGTTTCACCGAAGTGCTTTTCCCCTTTGTTAAGGTGGAGGAAACCGCTGCGCCGACCATGCTTTTCATCGGATTGATTGTCTTGATCATCACCTTTTTCGGGGCCTGGAAAACTGGCAAGTTCCGCGTCTTTTTTGGTGGTTACCTGTTGGCCAATATCGGCGTTTTCCTCCTGTGGCACAGTGGAAACGGCTCCCGTTATGTCTGGCCGCTGGCACCGTTCATCGCGATTTGCTTTTTTATTGGTCTTTATGAACTGGTGAAATGGGTGCTTGGCAGGTTTAAGGTGAAAACGGTGCCTGCTTTCGCTTTCTCCATTCTGCTCATTGGTTTCCTGATGTTGCCCAAGATGAAGGAACTGAACGAAATGGCCAAACAGGATTACCCTCCAGCTTACAAAAACTACTTTCAGATTGCCGAAGCGGTGAAGGCCAACGGCAGTCCCAAAATGATGGTTTGTTGTCGCAAAGCGGAGATGTTTCATTATTATTCCGGCACATTTGTAAACACCTATGTTTTCAGTCTGGACGACCGAAAGGTCATCGAACACATGGTTAACACCAAGGTGGATTTCGTAGTGTTGGAACAGCTGGGTTACAGTTCGACGGGCCGTTACCTGTATCCGGCAATAATGAAGCATCCGGATCTATTTCAGCCGGTCATGCAACTCCAAAATCCGGATACGTATTTGCTGGCGTTCAATAAAGAAGGTGCGAAGAAATTTCTTGAAGGAACATCTGCTCCGGCTATTCAGCAATAAGACTCATTTAGTTCACTTCTGAAGCAGTCTGTTACATTGTTTCTTCTGAAAAAATTGGGTCAAAAGACCAGTAGAATAAAGAGGTATGACTGAAATCGGTTTTTTAATTCTAGGGGTTGCGGCAGGCATCCTTTCCGGCTTATTCGGTATTGGCGGAGGCATTGTCATGGTGCCATCGCTCATCGTTTTTTTCGGGATGGATATTCTTGATGCGAATGCTACCTCCTTGGCAGCCATGCTGTTGCCTGTAGGTGTACTTGGCGTCATCGCCTACTATAAAGCCGGACTGATCAACGTCAGGGATTCCTTGTGGATCGCTTTGGGTCTGTTTCTGGGATCTTTTGCAGGAGGTGAATTTGCAATGATCATCAGTGAGTCTTCTCTGGCCAAACTTTATGCCATCATCCTGATTTACATTGCGTTTAATTATCTGGATGTTCCTTCCTGGTTTAAAAAGCGTAGGAAGTTGAAGCAGGCCGATTCAGCCGAGGCAGCGCAGAAACCGTTCTGGACATACTTGTTGGTTGGTATCGGAGCAGGGATTTTTGCCGGGCTCTTTGGAAAGGGTGGAGGCATCGTTATTGTTCCGTTTCTAATCGCCTTTTTTCATTACGAACCTAAAAAGGCTGCAGCGACTTCCTTGGCTGCTTTGCAGTTGCCGGTCGGATTGCCCAGCGTGATCATCTATGCTCAGAATGGGCATTTGAATTTGCTGTTTGCCGCTTTCATTGCCGTCGGAATTCTGTTCGGCGCGTTGGTTGGGTCGAAGCTGGGTGTGAAACTGCCGTCTGCGGTTTTTAAGAAAGTATTCGGAATGTTCCTTGTGTTTGTGGCTGTTTATATGGTTTATAAATATATTTAATAGTCTTTTATAAAACACCAACTTCCTACTTTTCACCTTTTGTCCAATTCTATTTCATTTAGTTATAAGACCGTTTCATTGCAGGTTAATTCAACATCATTACACTTCTACGTTTGTATAGCAGTATGTGTAAAGATTGATATTGATTTAATTTGCATTTAGTCAGAGACTTGTCTCTAATTTATACTTGTACATTTTTATTATCTTAACCCAATTCAATAAAAAATAGTATCTTTGTTAAGTTATAATGATGAAAAACAAATTCAAACTACGTTTTAAAAAAGAACAAATCAGCATGAAAAAACTACTTTTTTGTACGCTAATCGCTTTTACTTTCGTTTTCAGCAGTTGTAACAATGAACCTGTTGACTTGATTTCAACTTCTTGCGATTCATTAAAGGTAACTGCTTTGCCTGTTAATCAGTCGTTTACAGTCAATTCAAAGTCGAGTTGGAGTGTTGAAAGTTCCGAAGAATGGTGTACGTTGTCTGATTCTTTAGGAACAGGCAATAAAAGTTTGGTTGTAAGTTTTAAGGATAATCTGACGGGATTGTCTCGTGAAGCTCAAATTGTTATACAATCAGAGAGTCAAACAAAATCAATTATGGTAAAACAAGAGGGGGGAACCGTATTGATTGATGAGAGTTTTTCGAATAATCGTAATAGCTGGATTCTTCGATATGATTCAATTACAAATGATGTATACGGTGGATATTTTCATATTAAAAACAATGCATGGCATTGGAGTTATTTTATTTGTACAAAATCGCTCATCCCACAATATACTGGCAGCTACATAATCTCTACTCATTTTAAAACCGTTGCAGGTACAGCTCCTTTTGGTATTGTATTTGGCCTCAAGGATTTTAGTAATTATTATAGAATACTCCTATATCCAACAGGTGGAATTGTGGTTTCAAATCAAACAAGTGCTGTTTATTCCGTAATGATGAGTGCAAACTCATCATACGTTAATACCGAAAATTCATTAACGCTGGTTAAGTCGGGCGTCCATTGTACTATTTATGTAAATGATTTTAAAATCGGTATTTTCGAATGCTCAACACCTTATGGAGCGTATGTTGGGTTCTTTTCTTGTCCTCAAACTGACGTAATTGTCGATTATTTAAAGATTAATCAACTCTAGGAAAGTCTACCTTGTGGAAAATGATAAAAGCCGTCTCAAATTTAACTTTGAGACGGCTTCGTCGTTGTGGGCGTTGAGGGATTCGAACCCCCGACCCTCTGCTTGTAAGGCAGATGCTCTGAACCAGCTGAGCTAAACGCCCTTTCGGGATGCCTTTGAAATAAACTCGTTGAAAAAACGGTGTCGATGATAGAAAGGTTGGTCGCTTTTTGCAAAAACCTTTTTCTTTTCTATAAATACCCCACAACTAATCGGGAATATCTTAATAAGACACGGTGGGCGTTGAGGGATTCGAACCCCCGACCCTCTGCTTGTAAGGCAGATGCTCTGAACCAGCTGAGCTAAACGCCCCTATTCGTTTTTTCAAAACAGTCGTTTCTCGTGACTCGGCATATCCAAAGTAAACATTGTCTCTGCACTCGCTACTCGAAACGTTCTTTTATTCTAAACAGTCGTTTCTCGTGACTCGGCATAGCCAAAGTATTCATTGTCTCTGCACTCGCTACTCGAAACGTTGTTTTTTCAAAAGCGCGACAAAGATACGGCTAATTTTTACTCTCGCAAATTTTTGTCAACTCATTTTCCGGAGGGTGGGAAAAAAATCCGATGAAATGAGGGATAATGTCATTGAAAAATAGTAATTTTGTTCTCTCTGTCGATGGAGGTTTTTTTTAGAAGAAAATCGATGGAACGCTAATTTTAAAAATGAGTGGTATCCCTTTGTGGATGCGGATTGTAATAGGTTGTAACAAGGATAGTGGCAGTGAATGCCAAACAAAAAACACGAAGAATGAATTTGAATGATTTGACTGCGATTTCACCAGTCGATGGACGCTATCGTTCCAAAACCGATTCTCTAGCCGCGTATTTTTCCGAATTTGCACTGATTCGTTATAGGGTTCAGGTGGAAATTGAATATTTCATTGCTCTTTGCGAACTGCCACTCCCGCAACTTAAAAATGTAAAATCCAACGTCTTTGTACAGCTTCGCGAGGTCTATAAAAACTTCACGGTTGAAAACGCTCAAAGCATCAAGGATATTGAGAAAGTGACTAACCACGACGTCAAGGCTGTGGAATACTTTCTTAAAGAAGTATTTGATCGTCTCGGTCTGGACGAATACAAGGAATTCATCCATTTCGGACTTACTTCACAAGATATTAATAATACTTCCGTGCCGCTTTCCATCAAGGAAGCTTTGGAAGATGTCTATTATCCTGGTTTACAGGAAGTCATCGATGCCTTAAAAGCTCGTGCAGAGGAATGGAAGGACGTATCCATGCTGGCCAAAACTCACGGTCAACCGGCATCGCCGACCCGCTTGGGCAAAGAAATCATGGTTTTTGTAAACCGCTTGAACAAACAGTTGGAGCAGCTGAGGCAAATACCACATTCTGCCAAATTCGGCGGAGCAACCGGCAACTTCAATGCGCATCACGTGGCTTACCCGGCAACAGATTGGAAACAATTCGGCGAAACGTTCCTGAGCAAATACCTGGGGCTGGAACGCGAGGAATTCACCACCCAGATTTCCAATTACGACAACCTTGCCGCCATTTTTGACGGCATGAAGCGCATCAACAACATCCTGCTGGACATGAACCGTGACTTCTGGATGTATGTTTCGATGGAATATTTCAAGCAAAAAATTAAAGCCGGCGAAATCGGTTCATCCGCCATGCCGCACAAGGTCAACCCCATCGACTTCGAAAATTCCGAAGGCAACATCGGGGTGGCCAACGCCATACTGGAGCATCTGGCAGCCAAACTGCCGGTTTCGCGCCTGCAACGGGATCTGACGGATTCCACCGTACTTCGCAACGTCGGGGTACCGTTTGCCCACAGCCTGATTGCTTTCCAAAGCAGTCTGAAAGGGCTGAATAAATTATTGATCAACGAGCACGCATTGGCTGCGGATCTCGAGAAGAACTGGGCCGTCGTGGCAGAAGGTATTCAAACCATTCTGCGCCGCGAAGGCTATCCTAAACCCTACGAAGCCCTGAAGAATCTGACCCGCACCAACGAAGCGATAACGGAAACCTCCATTAAGGCATTCATCCAGGATTTAAATGTGAGCGATGCTGTGAAAGCAGAGCTGAACGCAATTACCCCGCACAATTATACCGGGATTTAATTTTCCGTTCTCAAAACAACTTTTTAATAAAAAACGACAAATGACAGACAACGACAACTGGCAGAAAAAGCCTGATGAAGGTGGATTTTCTGCCCGCCGTGATGGCGATCGCAAACCCTTTGAAAACCGTGGTAATTCCTCTGACCGTCCCCGTTTCGACGGTGGCAACAGTAATGGTAATTCCTTTGAAAAACCCCGTCGCAGCTTTGGTGACAACAGCAACAGCGGCAACAGCTTCGACCGTCCCCGCCGTTCTTTCGGCGAAGGTGGTAGCACTTCCTCTGACCGTCCACGCTTTGGTGGAAACAGCTCCAGCAATGACCGTCCACGTTTTGGTGGAAACAGTGGCGGCAACGACCGTCCACGTTTCGGTAATGATTCTGATCGTCCCCGTTTCGGTGGCAACAGCGGTGGTGATTCCGACCGTCCACGTTTCGGTGGCAACAGCGGTGGTGGAAACTCTTTTGACCGTCCTCGCCAGAGTTCAGGCGACAGCGGCAACTCCTTTGACAAACCTCGCAGCTTCGGCGGCGATTCCGATAGACCCCGTCGTCCATTCAACAACGAAGGCGGAAACTCGTATGACCGTGGCAATTCTTTCAGCAAACCCCGCAGTTTCGGCGGCGATTCAGACCGTCCCCGTTTCGGTGGTAGCAGCGAAGGCGGCGAACGTTCGCATCGTCCGTTCAACAACGAAGGTGGAAACTCTTTTGACCGCCCCCGCCGTAATGCCGCTGACAGCGGCAACAGCTTTGACCGTCCCCAACGTTCTTTCGGTGACAACGACCGTGGCAACTCGTTTGACAAACCTCGTCGCAGCTTCGGTGAAGGTTCAGACCGTCCTCGCACCAGTTTTGGAGACCGCCCCAACTTCAACAGAGAAGGTGGCGACCGTCCCCGCAGCAATTACGGCGACCGTTCCGATCGTCCCCGTACCAACTTTGGTGAGCGTTCAGAACGCCCAAGCTATGGTGACCGTCCCCGTTTCGGTGGCAACAACGAAGGTGGCGATCGTGGTGGCTTCAAGCCCCACTTCAACAGCGGCCCTTCTTTACCGAGACCCGAACGGGAAGATGGCCGTCCGCGTCGTCCGCGCATTTCGAAACCCTTCGACCATGGCAAGCCTTTCGGTCGTCCCGCAGCGCCCAACTATCCCGTATTTATGGATCCCGACACCCCAGTTCGTCTGAACAAGTATCTGGCCAATGCCGGTATATGTTCCCGTCGTGAAGCCGATGAATTCATTCAGGCAGGCGTGGTTCGCGTCAACGGTGAAGTGGTTTCCGAACTCGGTGTCAAGGTGAAACCCACCGATACCATTCTGTTCCACGATCAGGCAGTAAGCATTGAACATAAAATCTATATTCTTCTGAACAAACCAAAAGATTGTGTCACCACGTCTGACGATCCTCAGGAACGTACCACGGTGATGGATCTTGTCAAAGGCGCTTGTGCAGAACGTATTTATCCCGTCGGCCGTCTGGACCGCAACACCACTGGTGTATTGCTCCTTACCAACGATGGCGATTTAGCCTCTAAATTGACGCATCCCAAGTTCGAAAAACGGAAAATCTACCAGGCTACCCTGGACAAGGACATTGAGCCCGAACACATCCAGAAGATTCTGGAAGGCATCACGCTCGAAGACTGCGAAGTAAAGGCTGACAACTGCAGCTACGTCGACTCTGATATGAGAAACGTGGTGGGCATCGAAATCCATACTGGCCAAAACCGTGTGGTTCGCCGCGTTTTCGAATCCCTTGGATACAAAGTGTTTAAATTGGACCGCGTGTATTTCGCTGGTCTGACCAAAAAGAACCTGCCCCGCGGAAAATGGCGTCACCTCTCCGAAAAAGAGGTAGGCCTGTTGAAAATGGGGGCATTTGTCTAGTAATTATGGAAAAACTGAAACGAGACCGGGTCATCGACGTGCTGAAACGCGAAGACTTCGGCGTACTGGTGAATGTCAAAGGCTGGGTTCGCACCCGTCGTGGTAACAAGAATGTGAGTTTCATCGCTCTGAATGACGGTTCCACGATCAATAACGTACAAATTGTCGTTGACCTGACCAATTTTGATGAAGAATCCCTGAAAGCGGTGACCACTGGGGCTTGCCTCAGTGTGAACGGTTTACTGGCTGAATCCATCGGGCAAGGTCAGAAGGCCGAAATCCACGCCACTGAAGTGTTGGTGCTCGGTGAAGCCGATCCGAACACCTACCCGCTGCAGAAAAAAGGCCATTCCCTGGAGTACCTCCGCGAAATTGCCCATCTGCGTCCGCGTACCAATACGTTCGGTGCGATCTTCCGCATGCGTCACCACATGTCACAGGCCATTCACCGCTTCTTTCACGAACGGGGCTTCTTCTATTTTCATGCACCCATCATCACCGGTTCCGACTGTGAAGGTGCCGGACAGATGTTTCAAGTGACTACATTGAACCTGTATGACCTGAAAAAAGACGAAAACGGAAACATCGACTACTCTGATGATTTTTTCGGAAAGCAGACCAGCCTTACGGTTTCCGGTCAGCTGGAAGGCGAGCTCGCAGCCATGTCCATGGGTTCCATCTATACCTTCGGGCCGACGTTTCGTGCCGAGAATTCCAATACACCCCGCCATTTGGCTGAGTTTTGGATGATCGAACCCGAAGTGGCGTTCAATGAAATCGAGGACAACATGCAGTTGGCGCAGGATTTCATTCAATACTGCGTGAAATGGGCGCTGGACAACTGCCAGGACGACCTGAATTTCTTGGCATCGATGTACGACAAGGAATTACTGGAACGTCTGCAGTTTGTAGTGGATACTGATTTCGTTCGTTTACCTTATACACAAGGTGTTGAAATACTGGAAGCAGCCGTGGCCAATGGTCACAAATTCGAATACCCCGTTTTCTGGGGTGCCGACCTGGCTTCCGAACATGAACGTTACCTGGTGGAAGTGCATTTCAAGAAGCCGGTGATCCTGACCGATTATCCCAAGGAAATCAAGTCCTTCTATATGAAACAGAACGACGATGGCAAGACCGTTCGCGCCATGGATGTGCTTTTCCCGAAGATCGGAGAAATCATTGGTGGCTCGCAGCGTGAGGAGTCGTTTGAAAAACTGTCTCAGCGTGCCCAGGAAATGGGTGTGCCTGTAACTGATATCTGGTGGTACCTCGAAACCCGTAAATTTGGAACTGCTCCGCATGCCGGATTCGGCCTTGGTTTTGAACGCCTCATGCTTTTCGTGACCGGTATGTCCAACATTCGTGACGTCATTCCGTTCCCGAGAACACCGCGCAACGCGGAATTTTAATTCGAGCAAATGGATCGCTTCGATCTACATATATTGGGTTGCGGGTCGGCATTGCCGACCCGTCGCCATTTGCCGGCAGCTCAAGTGCTGAATGTCAGGGACAAACTGTTTCTGATCGATTGCGGCGAGGGCACCCAGCTCCAGTTCCGAAGCACCAAGCTCCATTTCAACAAGATTTACGATATTTTCATTTCCCATTTGCACGGTGACCATTGTTTCGGGCTGATCGGCCTGATTTCCACCATGGGAATGCTTGGTCGGACTGCTCCACTAACCATTCATGCACACGCGGATCTTTCAACGATGCTGCAACCGCAACTGGATTATTTCTGCAAAGGAATGAATTATGAAATCCGTTTTGCTCCATTCAATCCCGCCGAACACACCTTAATATATGAGGATAAGTCGGTTCAGGTCTATACGTTGCCGCTCAACCACCGCATTCCGACAGCGGGTTTCCTGTTTAAGGAGCAGGAACGGGAGCGGCACATCCGTAAGGATATGATTGAATTCTACAAAATTCCGCTGAAAACGATACCCGGTATTAAGCAAGGTTTGGATTATATCACTTCGGAAGGAGAAGTCGTACCGAATGAACGTCTGACCAAGCCTTCAGCCCCGAGCAAGACCTATGCTTACTGCTCCGATACAGCTTATTCCAAAGCGTTGATACCTCTTATTCAGGGAGTTGACTTGCTATACCACGAAGCCACCTTCGATGAAATGGAGAAGGACAGAGCCAGGGAAACCTTTCATTCCACCGCCTCCATGGCGGGTAGGGTTGCCAGTGAAGCCGGTGTTAAAAAGCTGATTATCGGGCACTTTTCAGCCCGTTATGCCGAGGAAAAACAACTTTTGGAACAGGCTAGGGCCTTTTTCGAAAATACAGTATTGGCTGACGAAAATCTCCTTTTTGAAATATAAGTCTTTTAATTTGGATATTGTATCAAACTGGCCTACCTTTGCCTTATTGAAATGAACGTTTCGAGTAGCGAGCGCAGAGACAAAGTAAACTTTGTATATGCCGAGTCACGAGAAACGACTGTTTAGAATAAACGAACGAATGAAGAAGATCGTTGCAATTTTTGTTTTGGCCCTTATCACCTTTGCTCCGCTGGCTGCCCAGAAGGTGGAGAAGGTTGTTGTCCCTGCTGCCACTACGGAAACGACGCTTTCAGTCATTCTAACAGGCAAAACGCTACAATTGCAGAATGCCACCGTCGGTGAAAAGATGGAAGTCCTCAGCATTGTTGGTGTGCGCATTGTCGAGAAGAAAATCGAAAGCTCCAACCCATCCTTCACCTTGGAATTGCCCAAAGGCTATTACATCGTCAAAATCGGTACGGCAGTCCGAAAAATCTCGGTGAAGTAAATCACTCAGCTATATTTGTTTATAAGCACTCGGAAACGGGTGCTTTTTTTGTTAAAATCGGTGGATTATTTTTCCAGTCATTCTTTGCAGAACAAAAAAATAGTGTACTTTTGGTTAATATAACTACAAAGTATACTATCCATTCAAGAACCCTTTTCTTTTCCAAGAAACGTATTTCAAAAAATCAACGAAACCGCTATTAACATGAAAAAGATCATCCTTGTTTTATTGTTTTCGATTCCAATTTTGTTGAATTGTCAGGCTAAAACCAAACAGGAGAATATCAAAGTGCTGTTTCAACTGATGCAGACGGATTCCGTTGTTGAAAAGATGATGAACTCCATGCTTCCAATGTTGACGAATTCCATGTCACAGCCAAAGGATTCAACTGCTAAAGTTCAGTTGGATGCAACTATGAAGAAAATGACTCAGGTAATGATGGTTATAACCAAGCGATTAATCAACGAAGACATGACCGCTTTGTACGACAAATACTTTACGGAAAGCGAAATCAAGGATCTGGTAACCTTCTATAAATCGCAAGCTGGTCGGAAAATGATAGCCGTGATGCCTGATCTAAACAAAGAAATAATGATGATTTTAATTACAAAATACATTCCAGAAATACAGCAGATGCTAAAGAACTAACTGAATATGGGATATATGTGAAGGCATATAAATATAAATAAATCCAATAAGATATACGGAATTACATATAATTTAAAAAACGGGTTTGCCTTTTAAGGAGGTGGACTCGGTTTTTTTTTGGAAAGTCAGACTCAGAAATAGCTCGAGCCGTCCCAGCAATGTGTGCAGAGCTTTTCTTTGGGAAGGCCGATGGCTTCAACCAAGTCATCCAACTTTTGAAACGTCAACGTGGTCAGATCGAGTTCCTGGCGGATGCTTTCGACCATGGCCTTGTATTTTTCGCTGGTGTTGTCGGAGTATTCCTTCAAGTCGGCGGTTTCGTAGTTCTCGAGTTTTTTTATGGCTTGGTGTGTGGCTAAGTCAAGACTGGAGCGGGAACGGCTGAAATTGAGGAATTCACAGGCGTGGGTGAGCGGAGGGCAGGCAATGCGCATGTTGACATCCTTGATGCCTGCGTGGTGGAGGTCGCGGACGTTGTCTTTCAATTGCGTGCCACGAACGATGGAGTCATCCAGGAAAATGCCGCTTTTACCCTTGATGATGGCTTTGTTGGGAATGAGTTTCATTTTGGCCACCAGATCACGCATGTTCTGGTTCTGAGGCATGAAGCTGCGGGGCCAGGTGGGTGTATATTTGGCATAAGGGCGTTTCAAAGGAATACCGGTGTGGTGGCTGTAACCCATGGCATGTCCTACGCCTGAGTCAGGAATGCCGGCTACGAAATCGGCATCCACCTTGTCTCTTTTTGCCAAGGCGGCACCGCAGCGGTAACGGCATTCATCCACGTTAATGCCTTCGTAGAAGGAGGGCGGGTAGCCGTAGTACACCCAAAGAAAGGAACAAACCTGCATTTTTTCGTTGGGTTGGCGCAGTTGTTCGTACCCGTCTGCGGTGATGCGGACCACTTCACCAGGTCCCAGGTATTTCTCGATTTCATAATCCAGATTTGGAAAAGCGGCGGTTTCGAAGGCGGCGCTGTAAGCGTTTTCCTTTTTGCCAAGAATCACAGGTGTGCGGCCCAATTTGTCGCGGGCTGCCAGCAGGCCATCTTCGGTCAGGATCAGCATGGAGCAGGAACCTTTCACGCGGTCGAACACATTTTGGATGCCTTCCAAAAAGGTTTTTCCTTCGGTGATGAGCATGGCAATGAGTTCAGTCGGATTGACCGATCCAAGGCTGGTTTCGGAAAACATGTAGTGCTTTTCCAGAAAATAGGATTCGAGTTCGTCGATGTTGACAATTTTGCTGACTGAAACCACCGCAAACCGGCCCATGTGTGAGTTTACAACGATGGGTTGGGCTTCGGTGTCGCTGATAACGCCGATCCCACTGTTTCCGGAGAAACCCTTGATGTCGTTTTCAAACTTGTTTCTGAAATAGCCGTCTTCGAGGCTGTGAATGGCACGTTGAAAGCCTTTTTCCTTGGAAAAAAAGGCCATGCCGGCTCTTTTGGTTCCCAGATGGGAATGGTAATCTGTCCCGTAAAAGACATCACAAACGGCATCACTTTTCGTAATGCAGCCGAAAAATCCGCTCATTGGGCATCGTTTTTTTGAGGTTAAAAGTCCGATAAAAGTAATTCAAATTTGGAGAATTTCAAGGGGTTTTACCGATCATTGCCGGCGGTATGCCCGATCAAATCAATTTCCTTTGCTTTCTGGCGTACATCGTAGTTGAGTAATCCGTATGTTTCATCCTTCAGATAAGCACATTGAAGATACTGTTTGGCCAGTTCTTTCATTTCCAAAAAGCACTTGTCGTTGAGGTCTGCCAGCATATTCAAAACAGGAACTTCTTTTTTTTCGGTTGCTACGGAATCGGTCCATTCCGCATGGTTCCGCCGCCGTTGCAGATATTCATAACGGAAATAAGCCGTTCCCTCAAATTCAGTGATCCAGTACATGAGATAGGGGTCTGAGTTGGCTTTACCGATTTCGAAAGCCTTGTACAACATGGTTTTGGGATTCAGCTTCGAAATGGTGAAATTGTGGACATATTCCAGATAAGCCAATTGATACAGACCGTATCCATCCAGATTTTGCATGGCTTCATCGGTGGCTTGTTCCATGGATTCCCAGGAATTGACCTGAGGTTGTTGCGCCCATTTATGAGGATTGATATTTAAGGGTCTAGCTGGATTTGGATTCAGGTAATAGTTGTAAACCCCTCCTGAACCGACTAAAGTTTGGGCTTCTGATGGAAAGATCAGGACCATTGCCAGAGCCAAAATAGACAGGATCAAACGGGATTTCATGGGATTATAGGGTTTTACTGTAGAAGCAAATATACGCTTAAAACGGCTATCTTTGTTGCAATAATACCCAAATCATGAAGAAATCGTCCTGTTCCATGCAGGTTCAACCGGATCAGCCTTTAAGGGAATTGATTTTCCTTCATCCGCATCTGATGCCCATGATCCATGCTCTGGGCGTTCATGGACCATTCGGTGATCGTACTGTGAGGCAAGTATGTAAGGATCAGAATGTTCTCGAACCGGTTTTGGTAGCCTTGCTGGAGGTTGGGATTTGCGATGATTTTGAATGGAAGGAGACGTTGCCTTCTTATGGCCTTTTGCAGCTGACGGAGCTCACAAAGACGCTGACCGAAGTTCTCCGATCTCAGCTGAAGGATTGGGTGAGTCTGAATCAGGATTTAATCAGCAAACTGAAACAAACTGAACAAAAGATATTTAACCACGCAGTCAATGAGGTATTAGACAGTTTGAACACGCATACCGATGAACTGGTGAATACAGTTCTGCCGCACATCAACGGTATCTATGAACTTTACTACAGCCCCGAATATACCTCTGGGAAAAGCAATCTGCTAAGCTACAGCATCGAATTTTTCCCCAAAAGAGCATGGTCACACGCACCCTTGGGCACCTGTGAAAATATTTTAGAAAAAGTGGTTGAGTCTGAATTTATCCTCTGGCAGTCCCTTTTGAATTTTCACCAAATCGTTGCGTTGATGGTTGCCTTGGAACGGGTGGAAGAACGCCTGCTCAAGCCTGTGGTGCTCCAGATGGAGGAAGACATCATCAGGACGTTTCAGAAGAAAAAATCAAAACCGATGCGGTTAGCGTTCCTGTCCATACTAGAAACTTCATCTCTACCTGAGGTGCTTAGCAAAAGGGAGCAGGAAGTACTGGGATTGGTGGCTCAGGGCTTGATGAACAAAGAAATTGCCGAGCGGTTGCACATTTCGCTTACTACGGTCATTTCCCACCGAAAAAACATGGCTGACAAGCTGGGTATTCATTCATTGGCCGGACTCACCGTTTATGCGTACACACATGGATTTCTGGACGATTTTATCCTCATAAATGAGGATTGATTGGTGCTGATTTCTTTCAGAGCTTTGCAGCTTCTATTAAATATGCAAAGCATGAATTCTAAATTTTTGTTGGGGCTGGTGTTTTTGGCTTGTGTACATAAAGCGACCGCCCTTGAGATCGCTCTTCCCTCCGATAGCCTGAAGCTGAACCTTCAGGAAATCGTCGTAACCAAATCCCTGCGTGAAAATGCGTTTCTGAACAAACAACCGGTATCATCCACTGTTCTTTCAGGCCGTCAATTGGCTGCTGAAAACCGCTTTGACCTAAAAAGCGTTGCCGGCCAGGTGCCCAATCTGTTTATACCCGACTACGGTTCCAAACTGACTTCAGCCATCTATTTGCGGGGTATCGGAACGCGCATGAACGCTTCGGTGGTGGGTTTTTATGTGGATGAGGTACCGTATTTGGACAAATCGGCTTTTGATTTTGAATGGCAGGACATTCAGCGCGTGGAAGTGCTGCGTGGGCCACAGGGAACACTGTACGGACGGAATGCGATGGGCGGTGTAATCCATTTGCATACGTTTTCGCCCTTCGAAAACGAGGGGACTACGCTTCGGTTGTCGTACGGTTCGTTTAACGATGTACAGCTGCAAGCATCTCATTCTCAAAAGATCAACAACAATTACGCTTTTAGTTTGGCAGGCAATTACCACGAAAACAAGGGTTTCTTCACCAACGAAGGGACCGGTAAAAAGGTGGGTGCCACACAGACCGCAGGTTTCCGTGGAAAACTGGCAGCCCGCTATGCCAACGGCTGGAAAGCAGACCTGAGTACTGCTTTCGAATATACGAAACAGGACGGTTATGCATATTCCCCGATAAGTAGCGATACGATTTCCTACAACGACGAATGTTCGTATAGCAGAAACCTGTTCACAGCCGGATTGACGCTGGCCAAACAAACCGAACACACTTCCTTCCATTCGGTGACTGGTTTTCAGAATTTCAAAGACGCTTTAAAGTTAGACCAGGATTTCTCCACGGCTTCCCTTTTTACCTTGCATCAGAATCAGGATTTCAATGCGCTCACACAGGAATTCGTTTATAAATCCACAGACCTGAAGCCTTTGCAATGGGTGTTCGGGGCTTATGGTTCAGCCAGTATGACTGAAACCTTGGCACCAGTTGAGTTCAAGCAGGACGGCATCGTAACCATGCTGGAAAACAACATCAACCGAGGCATTCCGACTTCCTTGGCTATGAACGTGCATATCACGGACAATGTGCTGGACATTCCAAGTGATTTCAACGAGCAGCGTCAAACGGCAGCCTTGTACCACCAATTCAGCTGGCAGTTGCCTTTTGTTAAGGGTTTGTCGCTCACCGGTGGATTGCGCCTGGAATACGAACGGGTTCAGCTGGACTGGAAATCGTCGGCGGTGCTGAACTACCTGTATACGATGGTCAGTCACGGGATGACGCTGGGTGAAAGCCTGACTGCCAATGCCTTGCTGAAAGGAGACGCTTCCAAGGATTATGTGGAAGTGACTCCGAAAATTGCGTTGGAATACGCTATAAATTCTAAAAATAAGATTTATGCAAGTGTAACGCGTGGTCATCAGGCAGGTGGCTACAATGTGCAGCTCTTTTCGGATTTGATTCAGACGGAATTGCAGGCGGTGATGTCCCAACAGATGAAGACCAGCATGACCACTCAGTTGCTAGCGGTCATGCCACAGGCATCGGTGGATGCCATCGTGTCGCACATCCCTGCCTCTAAAAATGTGGAGAACGTTTCGTCCATCCTGTCTTACGATCCGGAATACAGCTGGAACTACGAAGTCGGTTTCCACTCCGAGCCTATAACCGACCGGTTGCAGGTGGACGGAGCGTTCTTTTACGTGGATTGCTATAACCGTCAGGTTGCTCAGTTCTCGCCCAGCGGTTTCGGCCGAATGATGAAGAATGCGGGTCAGAGTTATAGCAAAGGGTTTGAAATCAGTGTGTTGGCTAAACCGTTGAGCAATCTGGACGTTCGTGCATCCTACGGGTTCACGGAGGCGCGTTTTACCAATTATTCAGATTCTGCCAGAGTCAATGGGGTGTATCAGAAAGTAGATTATGCAGGGAAGTCGGTGCCGATGATACCCAAGCATACGCTTTCAGTCGGGGCGGATTATGCGTTGGATGTGAAAAGCAGTTTTTTGGATCGGGTGGTTTTGTCTGCTCAATACCAGGCAAACGGGCCCATTTACTGGACCGAAAAGAACGACGTGCAACAGGCTTTTTACGGTGTTGCCGATGGGCAGTTTTCCTTGGTCAAAGGAAGTTGTCAACTGCAGCTTTGGGTGAAGAATGCGTTCAACGATTCGTTCCGCACGTTTTATTTTGAATCCTTGGGCAAGGCGTTTGCGCAGCAGAACCGATCGCGTCAAATCGGAGCAACGATACTATACAAATTCTAGAACAAGGAAAGGAGTTTCGGCAGGAAGATGATCAAGCCGCAAACTACGGCCATCGAGGCAGAAAACAGTACGGCGCCGGCAGCGATGTCTTTGGCAAGCCGTGCTGTTTCGTGTTTTTGGAGAAACAGGTGGTCCACCAGTTTTTCTAAGACGGTATTGAAGGCTTCGGCAGTGAAAACCAGACCGATGCAAAGGGCGACGATGCACCATTCGGAGGCTGAAATGCAGAACAGGAAACCGGCAATGACCACACAAATGCTGATGAACAGGTGAATTCGGGCATTCTGTTCGGACTTGATCAGTTCGAAAATACCTGTAAAAGCAAACCCGAAACTGCGAAAGAGTTTTTTTAGACTGAAGTTATTCGAATTTTCCATGTTTGGCTTTTTGTTTGGTTTGATACCATTGGTTGGCCTTATGGGCAACCCATGCTGAACCGGCTCCCAAGAGGGCCCCTGCTGCGACGTCACTAGGGTAATGAACGCCCAGATAGATGCGGGAATAACCCACGGAACCCGCCCAAAGAAAGCTGGGGGCAATCACGTACCATTTCGGATACATCAGGCTTAACGAAGTGGCCGTTGCAAAGGAGGAGGAGGTATGGCCCGAGGGAAAGGAGGGGCTGCCTTCTAAGGATTTGGGGAAGATGATGTCGGGGTAGGTTGTGGCCGGGCGGTCTCGGTTGATGCTGTGTTTGAGCAGATAGGTCATGCCAAGGTTCAGAGCAGAAGCGGCACCGATTTCAATGGTCTGGTTCAGCAGCTCGTCGTTGTTGGTGATCAGGGCTGTAACTCCCATCGCCAAAGGGACACCGACTATGACTATGACGTGCGAGTCTGTAATGAACTGAAAAACCGGATCGGCGGGTTTGGCATCAGCGGAATAAATGCTTCGCAAAATCCGAATATCTGCGTTTTGGGCATTTGCACTTAGTGTTAGAAGCAATAATGACAGCAAGACAGATCTGAACATGGTCATAACGTTTAATGCAAAGTTACGACTTGTTTCGCAGTTTTTGGCGGTTGATAATCCCAGGGCAGTATTTCGCCTACCTTTTTGAAACTCCAGTAGCCGATGGTGACCAGATCACCTACATGATTATTTGCGCCGTTTGGGTAAAAAATCAGCGGAGAACCTTGAATTTTGACGATTGTGGTTTGCTGACCCAGACTTCGGGTCATCCCACTGTGATACACCCAATTGGCTCTGTACGCCTTATCTTCTCCGTTAAGCATGTAACGAACTTCAAAAGGTTGGTAATATTGCAACGCCGCGGATTTTTCCAAATAGTACGTCTCATCCACCAAGTTCAACGGAGTTTCAGTCTGTACCATGTGCTTGGTGGGTTCGCTAACAAAAACACTGTCAGACATCAGACCGTAGGCATTGGATAACATCCCTAAATTTCCTTCAATTCCAACCTTGAAAATCATAAAACCATTTTCTTGAAGCGTTTTGTTTGTCAAACTTCTGAAAAAATGCATTTGAGAACCTTGAAACGCACGTTCACGGTTTTCCAATATTTTTTCATGATTTCTAAAACGGTCTAGGTTATCCAGAAAGAGTGGATACCCATAGAATGATATTTGATACTTGGAAAGACTAAAAGTCTCTAAGGTGTACCGGATGGTATATCCCAATAGCTTATTCTCAATGATCAAAGCACTGTCCGCATACGCGATTAGTTGATTCTGGCCGATTTTCCCAGGTAGGGGTTTTCGAACCAGGTGAATGACGTTGGGGTTGAGAATGGTGCATTTTTTTCCGAATTCAGAATCACCCAGAAATCCAATCAGGAATTCCTCCATGTTTTTTTTGCGGTTTGAATCTTTGGCGAAAACGCTTACCGCTGGGATCTGCTGAGATTTTATTTGCAATTCCACTTTTAGGGGTTGGTTCAAGGGTATTTCACTGACATTCCGGTTTTCCGTCTTATAACCCAGATGGGCAAAAACCAGTTGCGAGGAACCATTGGCTACATAATCGAGCAAAAAAGTGCCATCAACTCCGGAAGTTGTTCCGAAAGTTGTTCCTGCAATAAATACCGAAACGGATTGCATTGGTTTTCCGGTATCTGCGTCTATGACACTGCCGGAAATATTGGCAGAATAAGTGAAGAAAACGGAGCTCAAAAAAGTAATGCAGAAAGTAAAAAAGTATCTCATGGGTTCGAATTTGGTTTTGTCAGGCAAATATTGGACGAATAATTGGTTTCTCAAACATTATTTTAAAATAAATTTTACAGCCATGTAGATTGGCTCGGGAGAATGGTTTTGTATATTTACGAAAATTTCAATTTCCAAGAACGATGGATAAAAAGAATTCTGCTTCCTCCAATAAGAAGGTGCACCATAAACGCCGAAATAACCTGCTTTACGGTGGCCTTAATTACAACGGTGATTTTACGCATGCCACCAACATCCAGCTGACCAGTTACGATGCAACCAGTTCTGAAACCATCATGGTGCACGACGTCAAAGACCTGAGGTTTAAACTCGGTAAAATGAATTGGATACACATTTTTGGTCTATCGGACGAAGCGGTGATTGCTAACCTAGGTAGAATTCTTGGTCTTGAGCTGCCTGTGGTTCAGGATATCCTGAATGCCAAGCACATTGCTAAACTAGAGGATACAGGCAAGGGGCTGTTTGCCGTGCTGGATGCCTATACCTACAACGAAGCCAAAGAAATGGTCCGCGATCACCAAAGCCTTTTTCTGGGCCCTGACTTCGTTGTTTCATTCGAGGAAGGCACTGGCCACCGGTTCGACCTGGTTTGTAAAGCCATTACGGATGGAGTTGGGCAAGTCCGTCAGCATGGAGCCGATTTCCTGTTCAATCTGCTGGTCAGCCTGGTGGTGGATTCTTATTATGATGTGCTGGAATATCAGCAAAGCAACCTACTGGACATGGAGGATGAATTGATGGAATTTCAAGCAGGACACAAGGAAACGGGTCAGCAAATCCAACATTTCCGAAGAGATCATACACTGCTGCTGAAAGCGGCTTCGCCTTTGCAGGAAGCATTCGGGCATTTCCTCATGCTCGATTCCGCTTTGATAAAAAACGATTCCAAGATATTTTTCAGAGATACGTACGACCATTTGCGGCAAGTAATGTCAATGCTGGATGCCAACCGGGAAACCCTTTCAGCCCTGATGGATTTATACATAGCCAACAACGATTTGCGCATGAACCTCATTATGAAGCAACTCACAGTGGTTGCCACCATCTTTATACCACTCACGTTTTTAGTCGGAGTCTGGGGCATGAATTTCCAATACATGCCGGAACTGGGATGGCCGTATGGTTATCTGTACGCCTGGCTGGCGATGATTGTTATAGGAGTACTGCTTTATTTGTGGTTTCGGCACAAGTATAAGCAATAATTCCACCTTTTTATTTTTTTTGAGTCCTAACTTCGACCTTCCAATTTCAATTCAAACCATGAGAATAAGAAATATTTTTAATATCAATTGAATTTTTTTCATTAAAAGTTTGTTTACTACGGACAAATGTCTTATATTTGTAGACAAATGTCCAACATGCAGTATTCTATAGCAAATCAAACACAGTATGCGCAGCAGTTGAATGAAGCGATTGCAGCGTATGTCAGACAGCCTCGACTTCAGCGTTCAACTGTTGAATTCCCTGTTGGGGCAACCTTTGACGATCTTTTGGCTGATAAAATGTTGTTAGTTCAACTAATTCGAGCCGGCATTCCTTTTTCCCTCTTTGATTTGATTAAAGTTTCCACGCCCTTTACAGAAAGCGATTGGGCCAACATTCTTGATCTTTCGTCCAAGTCTTTGCACCGTTACAAAGCCGAAAACGGGTTCAATTTCAAGCCTACCCACACGGAAAAAATCCTTGAAATGGCTGAACTTACTAAAGTTGGCCTGGGTGTATTTGGAACAATGGATGCCTTCAAGTTGTGGCTGAACACGCCAAATTACGCACTTGGCGGGATGAAGCCTATGGAGCTGTTACTGGATTCTTTCGGCAAGAACCTGGTATTGGACGAGCTTATTCGTGTGGAACACGGCATTTTTGTTTAGTAATGGAGGTTTTCAGACTGGCTCGGGAGCGCTATGCAGGCAACCTGTCGGGCACGGGAGCGGCATTGAGAGGTGCCCGATGGAACTCCGTCGGTGTGGAGCTAATTTATACGGCTGCCAACCGTTCTCTGGCCATGGCAGAAGTCGCGGTTCATTTAACCTTGGCGACACTGCCTAGGGATTTTTTGATGGTGACTATCGAAATACCGGATGATATTCGCTTGTTGCAGCTGGAAACGGCAGACTTGCCGAGCAATTGGAATGCTTTTCCACATTTTCGTTCCACGCAGGCCATCGGCGACAAGTTTGTTCAAGATGGAGCATATTGCGTTTTACGCTTGCCTTCGGCTGTTACACAGGGGGACTATAATGTATTAATCAATCCGTATCATGCCGATTTTCATCGGATTCGAATAGCAGGTGCGGAACCGTTTCCGTTCGATATGCGGATTTTTAAAACTCCGAATTGAAATGGAACCTTATATCCTTGAAGTCACTCTGCGCCATGCGCAATACGTATTCCGAGTCGGCTAAAAAGACATCGCGTCCTTCCTTGTCTCGGGCAATGTACTGGTACTTCCGCTTCTTGAAGTTTTCGAGTTCCTCGGCATTGTCGGATTCGATCCAGCAGGCTTTGAAGAGGTTGATGGGTTCCCAGCGACATTGGGCGTTGTATTCGTGTTCGAGGCGGTATTGGATGACTTCGAACTGGAGCTGGCCCACGGTGCCGATGATCTTGCGGCCGTTGAACTGGTTGGTGAAGCTTTGGGCCACACCTTCGTCCATGAGCTGGTCGATACCTTTTTGGAGTTGTTTGGACTTCATAGGGTCGGCGTTCTCGATGTACTTGAACATTTCGGGCGAGAAGCTGGGGATGCCTTTGAAATGGAGGTCTTCGCCACTGGTCAGGGTATCGCCGATCTTGAAGTTGCCGGTGTCGGGCAAACCCACGATATCCCCTGGCCAGGCTTCGTCCACGATGGATTTTTTCTGGGCCATAAAGGCGGTGGGGGCGGAAAACTTGATCATCTTATTGTAGCGCACGTGCTTGATGTTGACGTTGCGTTCAAACTTGCCAGAGCAAATTTTGAGGAAGGCGATGCAGCTGCGGTGGTTGGGATCCATGTTGGCATGGATCTTGAAAATGAAGCCGCTGAAGGTTTCTTCTTCAGGACGGACGATACGTTCTTCCGTTTTGATGGGGCGGGGTGTCGGGGCGATACGGACAAAACAGTCGAGCAATTCCTTGACACCGAAGTTGTTGAGGGCGGAACCGAAAAATACCGGGGCCAGGTCGCCTTTCAGGTAAGTTTCGACATCGAACGGGTCGTAGATGCCCTCGATGAGTTCCAAATCCTTCCGTAGGGTTTGTGCATTTCGATCGCCGACGTAGGCATCGAGTTCGGAGCTGTTGATGTCTTCAATGCCCACACTATCGGTTACGGTCTGTTTGGAAGGCATATATAAGTTGAGGCTCTCATCCAGGATGTTGTAAACGCCTTTAAAGTCGGGGCCTTGGTTGATGGGCCAGGTGAGCGGACGAACGGCGATTTCGAGTTCAGCCTCCAATTCGTCCAACAAATCAAAGGCATCCTTTCCGGAGCGGTCCATCTTGTTGACGAACACCATCACGGGAGTTTTGCGCATACGGCAGACTTCCATGAGTTTGCGGGTCTGGCTTTCCACCCCTTTGGCCGTGTCGATCACAATGATGACGCTGTCCACCGCGGTTAGGGTTCGAAAGGTATCTTCGGCAAAGTCCTGGTGACCAGGCGTATCCAAAATATTGACCTTGTAATCGTGGTAATCGAATCCCATCACGGAAGTCGCTACCGAAATACCGCGCTGCTTTTCGATGTCCATCCAGTCGGAGGTGGCGGTTTTCTTGATTTTGTTGGATTTGACCGCGCCAGCCACGTGGATGGCCCCCCCGAAAAGCAAGAGTTTTTCGGTTAGAGTCGTTTTACCTGCGTCAGGGTGAGATATGATGGCGAAGGTCCTTCTCCGCGCTATTTCTTTTTCGAGTTCAGTCATTAGAGTTTTGCGATGCAATCCGCCAGGCTTTCTTCCCAGGTCGGTATATGAATGCCATAATCGGCTTTGATCTTTTCTTTGCTCAACACGCTGTATGCCGGGCGAGGAGCTTTGGCAGGGTAGTCCTTTGCCGCAATAGGGCTAACTTTGCACGTGGTAATGCCGGCCATTTCGTGGATTTTGAGGGTGAACTCGTACCAGGAGCAGATGCCTTCGTTGGAATAGTGGTATATACCTGGGATGAAGTTCCCTTTTTCGGCGGCTGAAACGATGTCCATCAGGGCATCGGCCAGGTCTCTGGCGTAGGTGGGAGTGCCCACTTGATCGGAGACGACGCTCAGCGTTTCTTTTTCCTTGCCGAGGCGGATCATGGTTTTCACAAAGTTACCTCCAAATTCCGAATACAACCAGGCGGTGCGCAAGATTACAAAATCCTTGCAATTGGCTGTCAAAGCTTGTTCGCCTTCCAGTTTGGTGCTGCCGTAGGCGGATGCCGGACAAACAGGGTCGGTTTCCACGTATGGAGTGGTGTTGGTTCCGTCGAACACGTAATCTGTGGATACATGCAAGACTTTGGCACCCACGGCGGTAGCTGCTTTGGCCAGGTTTTCCACAGCATCACGGTTCACTTTGCGGCAGAGCTCGATTTCGTCTTCAGCCTTGTCCACAGCCGTGTAGGCGGCGCAGTTGACAATGTAGGAAGGTTTGGTACGTTCACAATATTCCAACACAGCTTCCGCGTTGCAGAGATCGAGTTCGGCAATATCGGTGAAGTCGAAGGTGAAGTTTTCGTATTCGTTGGCCAGCAGGCGCATCTCGTTCCCGAGTTGACCATTGGCGCCTGTGATGAGAATGCGTTTCAGAAAAAGTCCGTATTCAAAAACAGCAGCTTCTTTGTATGATTCTTCACCAAAAATACCGTGGTGTGGAAAGGCTATACCCATGATTTTATTCGAGGTCGAGACCCTCTTCTTTTTCTTGTTTGTATTTGGCGGAAAGCATACGCAGGAATTCGCTGATGAGGCTGGCTGCGTGTACCGTTTCGTCGGATATTTGTTTTTGTTGCAGACGGAGCAGCAACATGCCGTACAATAAATTCAGGCAGGTTTCCACTTCATCAAAGGCTTTGCCACCTGGTTTGGCCCTTAGTTCGACGATGAGCGGCAACACCTTGTGGTAGGTCATCAGGTAAAAATTTTCCTTGGGCAAGTTCAGCAAAACGTTGTGAAGCTCATCCAGTTCGATGATGACGTTCTTGTTGATTTGAAGATGCCCTGTTGAAGTGATGTTTTCCAACCGCATCATTTCGATAAGGCTCTCGTACCACTCACGGATTTCCTTTTTAACTTCCTCAGGCTGGTCGAAACCGTCGATGATGTACGTCTGGATTTTATCAATGTCGAATTCGAAGGCCCGGATGAGGTCTTCGATCTGCCACATGTAAAGCAGGTATTCAGCAATGTTTTCGGTTTTTTTACCTCTGGCAATCAGCATCTTAAAAAATTAAATCCATGGCGAACGCCTTGAGGTTCACCCCATCGAAGTTGCCTGACGACATCATCAGCAGATTGCGTTTCCTATACGTGATGCTTTTCAGTTTGGCGATGAGCAGGGCAGAGTCGGTGAATACTTCCACGTTCGTTCCGCCAAAGGCTTCAGCCACTTGTTCGGGAGTGATGGACAACAGTTTCTTATGCTCGATGGTCTTGGGATTGTAATACACGTACGCTTGGTCGGCATCTTTCATACTGTCCTTGTATTCGGGCAGGAAGTCGGCGGTGAGGCTGCTGAACGTGTGCAACTCCATGCAGGCGGTCAGCTTGCGGTCGGGGTATTGTTCTTTAACGGCTGAAACCGTGGCTTTCAGTTTGGAGGGCGAATGAGCGAAATCCTGGAAGATGGTGGCATCGTCGGTTTCGTTCAGCGTTTGCAAACGTTTGGCAGCACCTTTGAATTCACTGATGCTGGTGTAGAAGTCTTTGTCGGAAACACCGAGCTGGCGGCAAACCATGTGTGCGCACTGGATGTTTTGCAGGTTGTGTTTGCCGAAGATGCGCAGCGGAAAATCGCCGTATTTGGTTTCCAGCCAGGTCTTGCCTTCTGCAATGTGGTTGGGATGTGCGTTATAGGGAATGGCGGTGAGGTCTTCGCGGAGGTTTTCAGCAATGACTTTCAAGTTGGGGTCTTCGTCGAAATAGATGAACTTACCGTCGCGTTCCACCATTCTGGAAAATAGGACGAACTGTTCCACATAGATTTCGAACGTAGGAAATACATTGATGTGATCCCATGCAATGCCGGTCACTACGGCGATGTGCGGGCGGTAGATGTGGAACTTGGGACGCAGGTCGATGGGGGAGGTCAGGTATTCGTCGCCTTCAAAAACGGCGATGCGGCTGGTTTCGGAAAGACGGACCATGGTGTCGAAGCCTTCGATCTGGGCGCCGACCATATAGTCGAAATCCATCTGCATTTTTTTGAGTACGAATAGAATCATCGAAGTGACCGTGGTTTTGCCGTGACTGCCCCCAATGACCACGCGGGTCTTATTCTGGGTTTCTTCGTATAGGAATTCGGGATAGGAGAATATACGGATGCCCAGCTCTTTAGCCCGGATCAGTTCAGGGTTGTCTTCACGGGCGTGCATGCCCAGTACAATGCAGTCCAGGCTTTTTACGATGTTTTCGGTAAACCAGCCGAATTTCTCTGGCAACAGACCGTGTCTTGCCAAATTTGAACTGGCTGGATCGAAGATTTCATCATCCGATCCGGTGACCTCATGGCCCTTCAGATGCAAAGCAATCGCTAGGTTGTGCATGGCAGCGCCACCAATGGCGACAAAGTGTATTCTCATACGTGTGTTTTAATCGAAAAATTCGAGTAGTTTTGTGGTGCAAAAGTACGGCAAAAAATGAAGATTCATTCCATCGAAACCGGTTTTTTTTCCACGGACGGCGGGGCCATGTTTGGCATCGTTTCTCGCAAGGTGTGGGCTCGCAAATATCCTGTTAATGAGGATAATAGGTGCCCTTTAACTATGCGGGTCATGTTTGCCGACCTGGGTGAGCGCAAGGTTCTGTTCGATACAGGAGTTGGGCCGGCAGTAGTGGACGGCATGTCGTATTACCGTTTTCACGGGCTTCACAACTTGGTGCATGAGGTGGAAAAGTTGGGGTTACATGCCTCAGCTATCACGGATGTTGTTTTGAGTCACCTGCATTTCGACCATTGCGGCGGGTCTGTCGTTGCCGAAGGAGGTGTTCTCAAACCTGCCTTTCCGAACGCCACCTATTGGGCTAGTGCCCGTCAATGGGAGATGGCGCAGAAGCCGCCGATGTGGGAATCTGATTCGTTTGCGCCAGCTGTGATTCAGATTTTAAAGGATGCGGGTCAATTAAAACTTTTAAATAGTGACCAGGAGCTTTTTACAGGAGTTCGCGTCAAATTATTTCAGGGCCATACGGACGACCAGCTTGTATCATACGTTTCAGACGGTGTCGAAACCTATGTGTTCTGCGGAGATGTCATTCCCATGGAAACCCATTTGTTGCCGCTCTGCATTGCTGCCGTGGACAATTCGGCGGTGGTTTCGGTCGATGAAAAAATGCGTTTGTTGGAGGAAGCCGGCAGTCAGGGTCAAATTCTGTTTTTCTACCACGATGCTGTCACAGAGGCAGTTCGTATGAAAAAAGTGAACGGGCGGATTTCGGTCAAAGAAAAAGGACCGTTTCGTTAAGAAGGCTGTAGCGTTTCGGATGAACAAATCATCTTTTTAACGTGCTTCCTTCAAATCGATTCGCCATGAAAAAACTAATGCTGCTTTTTTCCATCCTGCTTTTTTCCGGTTTCAGCTACAATGGGGTGGGATACATTCCGATGCTTATGGACCGTTCGGAACTCGAAGTTTCTGTCCAATTGGTGGGTTCAGCCCTACCCATTCGCAATCCCGGTCGAATTTATATTTTCCAGAACTGGTTGTTGCTGGTTGAGCAATACAAGGGTATCCATCTCATTGACAATACGGATCCTGCAAACCCGGTGCGCAGGGATTTCCTGCGTGTTCCCGGCTGTCAGAGCATGGCAGTGAGAAACGGTGTCTTGTATGTGGACAATGCGGTCGATTTGGTCGGTGTAAAGATTGATATAAATACGTTGCAGGCTCTTGAAATAGCCAGAAACCGGAAGGCGTTGCCTGAAATCAATAGTCCGGACGGTTACATTCCTTGGGGATTTTCCCGTGCCAACCGGCCGGCGAACACGGAAATTGTGGGTTGGACCAATAAAACAGCTGAATTATGAAAAAGATACTGATGCTGCTGGCGCTGACCGGCTTGATTTTTTCCTGTGAAACATTGGGTGGCGATTCGTCCAACGACTCTTCAACGGGCACGGGTGGTTCCATGGCCAGATTCACGTGTATCGGTGATTATCTTTACACGGTTGATGAGTCGTATCTGCAGACCTTTGATATTTCGGATTCAACCAAAATTATACGAACCTCGCGCATTCAAGCTAACTGGAACAATAGGATTGAAACCATCTTTCCGGTTGACAGCCTGTTGTTTTTGGGCTCCACCTCAGGGATGTACATTTACAATCTGAAAGACCCCGCAACGCCTAAATTTGTATATCTGTACACGCATGTGGTCAGTTGCGACCCGGTGGTGGTGCAGGGTAAATATGCGTATGTCACTTTGAGAACCGAACACGATAACTGGTCCTGCAACCGGGGACTTGATCAACTCGAAGTCCTTGATTTAAGTAGAATCAATGCGCCAAGAAACGTGGGAACCTATCCGATGGTCAATCCCCGTGGTTTGGGCATTGACGGTGCGCATCTTTTCATCTGTGACGGTATGGATCTTTTGGTCATGGATGCCACGGATCCCCTCGATTTGAAGGAACTGAAACGCATCGAACTGGATGGAACGCCCTACGATGTGATTGCCAAAAACGGCATTCTGACCTTATCATACAGTTCCGGTCTGAAACAATACGCCTATTCGAACGATACCATTCAGGAAATAAGCACGATCTATTAATCAAACCTTACCTATGAAAAATCAAATTCTCGCCGTCGCGACCTTGTTGCTCGCATCCCCTTTGTTTGCCCAAGATTATGTCATCAAGGAACAGGTTCCTACGCTGGCAATAGGCTTTCAACCGCAGTCATTCTCCTATAAAGCGGCTGAAATCGACTTCGATTTGCGGTTGTCTCCGCGAAACTGGCTGACAATTGCCCCCAGGATGCAATTTGGAAGTCCCAGGTTCAACTCGTACTTTTACGATCCGATTGATGCCATCGACAAAGGTTTCGGCCTTGGTCTGACCTATCGTTATTACCCGGTGACTGCTCGTACAAAGAAGGTTAACGATGGTATAGGCCCCTTTGTTTCTGGTGGACTGGATTACCTACAGACTGATTACAGTTATTTGGGAAGGAAATACCTGCCTTATACGGATCAGTACGGAAATACGGGTTACACCATCAACGACGAGTACCAGTACAGTCAAACGCTTTCCAACCTTGGACTTTCCATTAATATTGGCTATACTTGGAGGTTTTTTGACATCATGTATATGGAAGCCTTTGTGGGCGTTGGGGTCAAAATGAGCGATTATGTATATGATGCCGAAAAGAATTTTGATTTGGGCCAAAACTACTGGGACACCGGCTATTCGGGTTATTTCGTATCCAATGGTTTCCGCATCGGGGTCTATTTGAACCGATATAAATATGTTTTGAAATAGGATTGTGGCCAAAAACGGACTGTACCTACATATTCCATTTTGCAAAAGCAAATGCTTTTATTGTGATTTTTATTCTGTTTCGCAGACAAGTCTGAAGGAGGAGTGGCTGGAGGCCTTGCTGTTGGAACTGAGCGTTGAGCCGGCTTTTCTGGGAACTGAAAGGCCGGTTTTGCGTACCATTTATTTTGGCGGGGGGACGCCATCGCTACTAACTTTCGACGAATTTGTCCAAATTTTTGCTTCGATCGAGGCCAATTTTGATCTTTCTGAATGTGAGGAAATTACATTGGAAGCCAATCCGGATGATTTGACGCCTTCGTACGTGGAGATGTTGCGGCGTTTGCCGTTCAACCGCATCAGCATCGGGGTTCAGAGTTTCGATGATGTGGAGCTTCGCGCCATCAATAGGCGGCACACGGCTTCCGCAGCTGCCGAGGCTATCCTAGAGTGCTCCCGTCAAGGGTTCAGCAATATCAGTTTGGATTTGATGTACGGTTTGCCTGGGCAGACGATGGAAAGCTTTTTATCTTCGGTTACTAAGGCTGTTACGCTTCCGGTTCAGCATATTTCATCCTATTCCTTGAGTTGGGAAGAAGGTTCGGTGCTCTATGCAAAACTTCAAAAAGGAGATTTGAAACAGGCTTCGGAGGAATTGTCGGAGGCTTGTTTCTTCGGAATGAAAGACTTGCTGGAAAAGGCTGGTTTTGAGCATTATGAACTGTCGAATTTTGCTCTGTCCGGTTTTTTCTCCAAGCATAATTCGTCTTATTGGGACGGTTCGTCGTATCTGGGAGTTGGACCGGGGGCGCATTCCTACAATGGTTTGGTTCGTCGGTTCAATCCGCCCTCTTTGAAACGGTATATCGAAGGTTTGAAGCAGGGTCTTGATTTCAGGGAAATGGAGGAACTGGATGTTGCTTCCAAATACAATGATTTCATTATTACGCGTTTGCGAACCATGCAGGGCCTGAACCTGCCTGAACTGGCCGCTGAGTTTGGTGCTGAAAAGTACGCTTACTGCAGGGAGAATGCCTCCCGAAGTCTTCAGAACGGCACTTTGGAACAGGCAGGAGACTGGCTTCGACTAACCCGAAAGGGGCTGTTTATTTCGGATGCGGTAATGTCCGATTTACTGGAGGTTTACGAATAAAATTGAATTCCGGCGAGCGCATTCCTCGCTGCTTTCTGCGAGGAACTTCAATTTATAACCGTTTATACCAAATAAATCTCTCCGAAGAATTCGGGCCGGTGGAAATCAGGCTTTTCCGTTTTAATGGGGCTCCAGGTCACGTAATGAGGCTGGTCGGTCGCGTCGGCACATTTGTAAAAATTGCCCAGAATCTTTGCAGGTAGGTTTTCGGGGTCGATATCCATGAAGCGGAAAGGAATCCTCACACAGAGTTCCCAGGAAAACATCCCGTTTATGGCGTTGAAAGCCCGCTGGCCAATGCTGGACCAGCGTTCGATTTCAGCCATTTCGGCAGGGGTGAGGTAAACAAAATTGTCGCGGGTCTTGAAGTGACGGGCGGCTTTGCAAACGCCGGAGCAATTGAATTCAAAATTGAAGTATTCATCGCTGTCTGGGATTTTGACAAAGAATTCGACGCAGCTGTCTTCGTGGACATTTTCGTTGTCCTTGGTGTTGACAGCGCGCAGGCAATTGCCATGCACCTGGTATAACAGGTACAGGTCGGTTTTACTGTGCGCGGCGCTCACGGTGGTGAGTGGCCGGTAACCGTACAATTGCGGCCAGTTTAGCGTTTCAACGGAAAAGCGGGTGCCGGATTCGTCAATGTATTCGGCGGCTTGCTCCAAGGAAAGCGTTTTCAGGTCAGGCAGGTACGGAATGGATAATGTTTTCATTCCTCTTTAATTTCTCTATATGACTACAATAGTACGATATTTTGAAGCCAAAAGCAAGGATTTTGGGGTGACAATTGTGTGAAAGATTTTCATTTAAAAAGCCCGTTATAGCCGACCTCTCCGTTCGGATTTCTGCAAAGTTTTAACTACCTTTGCACCATCCAAGCAACCCCATCAACATTATGATTCAATTCTTTAGTACACAGGCCGGTAGCATAATTGCTGTTCAGGCTTCCCGTGTTTTTACCGAGGCTGAAACCGCGAAGCTGATCTGGCTTTTGAGCGAAGCAAAACCGTTGGAAGAGCAATTCCTGTACGGCATCTTTGTAGGACCCCGTCGTGAAATGATTACGCCCTGGAGCACCAATGCGGTGGAAATCGCTGCAAATTTAGGCGTGGAAGGCATTCAGCGCATGGAAGAATTTTTCCCGGTTCAGTCCGAGGAAGCCGAGCACGACAGCATGCTGCAGCGCATTTTCAAGGGGTTGAACCAAGACTTGTTCACCATTTCCAAACAACCGGAACCCATTCTGTCCATTTCCGATATTGCCGCCTTCAATCAACAAGAGGGTCTTGCGCTGAGCCCCGACGAAATCAATTATCTGGACGATGTTGCCATCAAGATGGGGCGCAAGCTGACGGACAGCGAAGTGTTCGGTTTCTCCCAAGTGAACTCGGAGCATTGCCGCCACAAAATTTTCGGTGGTGTTTATATTATTGATGGTGAAGAAAAGCCTTCTTCCCTGTTTGAACTTATCAAAAAGACTTCGGCCATCAATCCCAACCGGTTGGTTTCCGCCTATAAAGACAATGTGGCTTTCAACGAAGGTCCTGTCATCGAGCAGTTTGCACCTGTTACTTCCGATAAACCCGATTATTTCGAAATCAAGGATTTCGCTTCCGTTATTTCTTTGAAGGCTGAAACCCATAATTTTCCGACTACGGTTGAACCCTTTAACGGAGCTGCTACCGGTACCGGTGGTGAGATCCGCGACCGACTGGGTGGTGGCAAGGCTTCGCTGCCCCTTGCAGGCACGGCTGTTTACATGACTTCCTACCCCCGCACCGAACCGGACCGCGAGTGGGAGCAGTCCATGGAAGAACGCCCTTGGTTGTACCAAACACCCGAACAAATCCTGATCAAGGCTTCCAACGGGGCCAGCGATTTCGGGAACAAATTTGGTCAGCCGCTTATTTGCGGTTCGCTGCTTACATTTGAACATGCTGAAAATGCGAAGAAATTCGCATACGATAAAGTCATCATGCTGGCTGGCGGTGTTGGTTTCGGCAAAAAAGCCGATGCGCTGAAAGGTGAACCAAAAGTAGGCCAGAAAGTGGTGTTGCTGGGTGGTGACAATTACCGCATCGGGATGGGTGGCGGTGCCGTTTCCTCCGTGGAAACCGGCCAATATTCCTCCGGCATCGAGCTGAACGCCGTGCAACGTGCTAACCCTGAAATGCAGAAACGTGCTGCAAACGTAATCCGTGCACTGTCTGAACTCGACCACAATCCCGTCGTTTCCATCCACGACCACGGAGCAGGCGGCCATTTGAACTGCCTTTCCGAATTGGTGGAAGCCACTGGCGGCAAGATAGACATGAGCAAACTTCCCATTGGTGACCCGACGCTTTCAGCCAAGGAAATCATCGGCAACGAAAGCCAGGAACGCATGGGCTTGCTCGTAAATGCAGAAGACATTGATTTCATCAAACGCGTTGCTGACCGCGAACGCTCCCCGATGTATGTGGTGGGTGAAACGACCGGTGACCACCTATTCGTGTTTGAACAGGCCGACGGCCAACGTCCCATGGACTGGCGTCTGGATTATATGATTGGCAAACCGCCGCGTACCGTCATTACGGATACGACCTTGAATGAAACGTTTGAACCCGTAACCTACGAGGCTTCCTTATTGGACGAATACGTGGAAACCGTGCTGCAGCTCGAAGCCGTGGCTTGCAAGGACTGGCTCACCAACAAGGTGGACCGTTCCGTAACAGGTAAAGTCGCCCGCCAACAATGCGTGGGTGAGATTCAGCTGCCGCTCGCCGACTGTGGCGTGGTTGCATTGGATTACCGTGGCAAGGCAGGTATTGCAACGTCCATCGGGCATGCACCTCAGGCTGCCTTGGCCGATCCGGCTGCAGGCTCTGTTTTGGCTATTGCCGAATCCTTGACCAATATCGTTTGGGCTCCGTTGAAAGAGCAGATTGACAGTGTATCGCTTTCAGCCAACTGGATGTGGCCTTGCAAAAACCCCGGTGAAGATGCGCGCTTGTACAAAGCGGTCGAAGCGGCTTCCGATTTTGCCATTGCTTTGGGCATCAATATTCCTACGGGAAAGGATTCCTTATCCATGACGCAGAAATACGGTGATGAAAAGGTTTTCTCACCCGGTACCGTGATTGTTTCAGCCGGCGCTGAGGTTTCGGACGTGAAGAAAGTGCTGACGCCGGTATTGGTGAACAACCCAGCTTTTCCCTTGTACCATATTGACTTTTCCTTTGACTCTTTGAAACTCGGCGGTTCCGCCTTTGCGCAGTCTTTGAACAAGATTGGTGACGAAGTGCCGACCGTAACCAAACCCGAATATTTCCGTGAAGCGTTCAACGCCATCCAGCATTTTATCGAACAAAGTTGGATCGTTGCCGGGCACGACATTTCTGCGGGTGGTTTGATTACCGCCATGCTCGAAATGTGTTTCGCCAATATGGATGGTGGTCTTGAAATCAACCTGGATGGTGTGGCCGAAGAAGATCTGATCAAGATCTTGTTTGCTGAAAACCCAGGCGTGCTCATTCAGGCTCGTGAACCGCAGAAAGTTGAAAAGTATTTGAACGAAAACGGCCTAGGTTTCGCCAAGCTTGGTGTTCCTGCCGAAGAACGTCAGATTTTGATCGAAAAAGATGGTGCGCAATACGACTTCTTTATCGACCACCTGCGTGATGTCTGGTTTGAATCCTCCTATTTGCTGGAACGCAGACAGAGTGGCATCAAAGCGGCTACGGCGCGTTTCGAAAACTACAAACTGCAACCGCTGGAATTCGTTTACCCTCTTTCGTTCAATGGTAAGTTATCTAAATACGGCATTTCCCCAGACCGTCGCACCAAGACTGGCACGAAAGCTGCCATCATCCGTGAAAAGGGAGTGAACGGTGACCGTGAAATGGCCTACACCTTATATTTAGCCGGTTTCGATGTGAAAGATGTTCACATGACCGACCTGATGTCCGGCCGCGAAACGCTGGAAGAGGTAAACATGATCGTTTTCGTAGGTGGTTTCTCCAACTCAGACGTTCTGGGTTCGGCCAAAGGTTGGGCTGGTGGCTTCCTCTTCAACGAAACGGCCCGCAAGGCGCTGGATGCTTTCTATGCCCGTGAAGACACGCTGAGCCTTGGTATCTGCAACGGTTGCCAATGTCTGGTGGAACTCGGTCTGATTTATCCGGAGCACGAGCAGATGCCAAAGATGCTGCACAACGAATCGCATAAGTTTGAGTCTGAATTCATCACGGTAACTATTCCAGAAAACCATTCTGTGATGTTGAGCTCGTTGGCTGGCAGCAAGCTGGGTGTTTGGGTGGCCCACGGAGAAGGCAAGTTCAGCCTGCCATACGCCGAAGAGAAGTACCACATCATCGCCAAATACAACCATGCCGCTTATCCGGCTAACCCCAACGGTTCCGACTATGCCACGGCTGGTATCTGTTCCGCTGATGGCCGCCATCTGGCTATGATGCCGCATCCCGAACGCGCGATCTTCCCTTGGCAGAACGCGAATTATCCGCTTGATCGCCTGAATTCCGATCAAGTGACTCCGTGGATGGAGGCTTTCGTTAACGCCCGCAAATGGGTAGAAACCAAAATATCTAAATAGAACGCCAATCTCTGCGGCATTCAAAAGAAAGCTGTCCTCACGTACTCAAGTACGCTCCGGTAACTTTCTCTTGAATGCCTTGACCTTGACGCTCTATTTAAATATTTCCGCGATCTATAACATTTTTAATTCAAAACAAATGGCAATTCTCGGTAAAGTCAATCCACTCAAGGTGGTGAAAGTGGTGGACTTCGGTGTCTACCTGGACGGCGGAAGCGACGGTGAAATCCTGTTGCCAAAGCGCTATGTTCCTGAAGTTTGTGAAATTGGCGATACCGTGCCGGTGTTCATTTACAACGATTCCGAAGACAGGCTCATAGCCACCACGGAGAAACCCTATGCGATGGTCGGCGAATTTGCCGCGCTAGAAGTGGTGGAAGTCAATGAAGTGGGCGCTTTCCTTGATTGGGGTCTGATGAAAAACCTGATGGTGCCTTTTCGGGAGCAGAAGCTGAAAATGGAAGAAGGCCGCCGATACCCGGTGTTCGTCTTCGTCGATTTCGACAGTAAACGGATTACGGCTTCAGCCAAGATCGAGAAGTTCGTAGATGAAAGCAAGTCGGAACTGGAAGTGGGACAGGAGGTAGACTTGCTCATCTACAAGAAAACGGATATGGGTTGGAAAGCGGTGATTAACCAGCAATATACGGGGGTGCTGTACGATAATGAAATCTTTAAGGAAATACATACTGGTGAGTCTTTGAAGGGTTTTGTGAAGCAGATTCGCCCCGACGATAAGATAGATTTGATGCTGCAAAAGGCTGGTTTCGAAAAGATTGATGACTTTGCGCTGAAACTATTTGCCTTGCTGAAGGAAGCCGATGGTTTCCTACCGTTTACGGACAAGAGCCCTTCTCAGGAAGTTTACGAACGCTTCGGAATCAGCAAGAAAACGTTCAAGAAAGCGGTGGGGGATCTGTACAAAAAGCGACAGATACTACTGGAGCACGACGGAATTCGTTTGGTCTGAATTCGTTACATTTATACCTTATGGGGAGCAATTAATTCAATTGTTCCTTTTTTTGTTTCGAACCAGGGATAACTACAACTTAAATAATACGTTTTGTTCAGAAACAGCACGGGATTTGAAACATTCGAACCCGTTGTTTTCAAATCTAAACTGATACTTTTACAACATATACTGTGGAAGTACCACACCTTGTCTTTTAAACCATCTTAAAAACACGAATTCGCTTTATGACAGTTCCTAAACTTAGTCTGAAGGAGAAAGTAGGATACGGCTTCGGTGATGCCGCTGCTTCCATGTTCTGGAAACTATTCTCCATGTATCTGATGTTTTTCTATACCGATATCTTCGGCATTGCAGCACCGGTCGTTGGCACGATGTTCTTGGTCACCCGGCTTTGGGATGCAGCATTCGATCCGTTTGTCGGTGTCCTTTCCGACAGAACCGATACCAAATGGGGAAAGTTCAGACCTTATTTGCTCTGGATGATGGTACCGTTCGGCATTATCGGTATTATTACGTTCTCCACACCTGACCTCGGTCCGACAGGAAAAATAATCTACGCCTACATAACCTATTCGCTGATGATGATGGTCTATTCGCTAATCAACGTTCCCTACGCATCGTTGATGGGTGTCATGACCGATAATGGAAAGGAACGGACCACCTTATCGACCTTCCGCATGGTATTTGCCTACGGCGGCAGTTTTCTGGTTTTGGCCATGGCTGAACCCGTCGTCAGTCTTTTCACAAAAATGGGGGGTGGAAACAATCCCCAACAGGGTTGGCAATTCTCAGCCATCGTATTCGCCGTGATCGCCATCCTGTTTTTCTTCCTCTGCTTTTCATGGACCAAAGAACGCATCAAGCCCATGAAAGAAAAAACCTCGCTAAAACAGGATTTGAACGACTTGTGGCAAAATAAGCCTTGGTGGATTCTGCTCGGCGCTGGCGTTGCAGTGATCTTCTTCAATTCGATCCGAGACGGAGCAGCGATTTACTACTTTAAATATTATGTGGTCAGTCAGGATGCGATGCAGATTGCCTCCATGGGTGTGACACTGACGCTCAGCACCCTCTATTTTGTAATCGGTCAGGGAGCCAGCATCATCGGTGTCATTCTTGCCGTGCCCATCTCCAACCGCATCGGCAAGAAAGCCACGTATCTGGGAGCCATGGTTGTTTGTGCCGCTTTGAGCGTTTGGTTCTATTTTATCAACCGAGGTGATACAACTCAAATATTCATCCTTCAATTCTTTATCAGCTTGACCATCGGAACTACCCTGCCATTGATCTGGTCCATGTATGCCGACACGGCCGACTATTCGGAATGGAAAACCAAGCACCGTGCAACCGGACTGGTGTTTTCCGCTTCGTCCATGTCCCAGAAGTTCGGATGGACCATCGGTGGTGCCTTGTGCGGATGGTTGCTGGGCTACTACGGCTTCCAAGCCAATGTGGCGCAGACTGAATTTGCTCAGGATGGCATCCGATTGATGCTGAGTATTTTCCCAGCTGTCGGAGCAGCATTGGGTGTTTTGTTCATGTCGATTTATCCGTTGAGTGAAACCAAACTTAAAAAAATAAGTGCTGAACTGGCCGAAGCCAGGCACATGACTACTACTGACAAAATATAACCTATGCAATACGGACATTTCGACGACGCTAACCGCGAATACGTCATTACCAATCCTCAAACGCCCTGGCCCTGGATCAATTATCTGGGCACGGAAGATTTTTTCAGTCTGATATCCAACACCGCCGGAGGCTATTCATTCTATAAAGACGCAAAGTTCCGCCGCATTACCCGGTACCGTTACAACAACGTACCGATGGACAGTGGTGGCAAATACTTCTACATCAACGATGGTGGCACAGTATGGAGTCCGGGTTGGAAACCCTGCAAGACACCGCTTGACAGCTATGAGTGCCGTCACGGAATGAACTATACGAAGATCAAAGGTTCCAAAAACGGCCTAGAAGCCGAAGTGCTTTATTTCGTGCCCTTAAAAACAAAGGCTGAAGTGCAGTTACTAACCTTGCGAAATACCTCTTCCTTCGTGAAAACCTTCAAGGTGTTTTCGTTCGTGGAATGGTGTTTGTGGAACGCGGCCGCCGATATGGAGAACTTTCAACGCAACTTCTCTACTGGAGAAGTGGAGGTACAGGGTTCAGTTATTTACCATAAAACGGAATACAAAGAACGCAGGGATCATTATGCTTATTACTCGGTAAATGCGCCCATGGCCGGTTTCGAAACCGACCGGGAAACGTTTTTTGGCCTTTACAACGGCTTTGATGAACCTCAGACCGTGTTGGAAGGGCAATCCCGAAACAGCGTCGCACATGGTTGGTCACCTGTCGCTTCCCATTGCTTGGAAGTGGAGTTGCAACCCGGTGAAAGCAAAAGTTTCGTATATGTGCTCGGTTATGTAGAAAATCAGCAGGACCAGAAATGGGAAAGCAAAAACATCATCAACAAGAAACCGGCGCTGGAGGTTATAAATAAATTCGATACAACCGAAAAAGTTATAGATTCATTCAATGAGCTTAATGCGTATTGGAGCAAACTGCTCAGTGTTTATACGGTCGATTCAGGCAACGAGAAACTCGACCGTATGGTAAACATCTGGAACCAATACCAGTGTATGATTACGTTCTGCTTTTCGCGTTCGGCTTCGTTCTTTGAAAGTGGCATAGGCCGAGGCATGGGTTTCCGCGATTCGAATCAGGATCTGATCGGCTTCGTTCATCAGATACCGGAACGCGCCCGCGAACGCATCATCGACATCGCCTCTACGCAATTCCAGGATGGCGGTTGTTATCACCAATATCAGCCGCTTACCAAAAAAGGGAACAACGAAATTGGGCAGGGTTTCAACGACGATCCGCTTTGGCTGATCATCGGAACGACTAGCTACATCAAAGAGTCTGGTGATTTCAGTATCCTTGAAGAGCCTATACCCTTCGACAACGAACCGGGTACGGAACAATCCTTGTTCCATCACCTGACCGTTTCATTCGACCATGTCATCCACCATCTGGGCCCTCATGGATTACCCTTGATAGGCCGTGCAGACTGGAACGATTGCCTCAACCTGAATTGTTTTTCCAATGATCCGAACGAAAGTTTTCAGACGACAGAAAACAAAACAGAAGGCAGCAAGGCAGAATCGCTCATGATTGCCGGACAGTTCGTGTTGTACGGTCGTGAATACGCTGAATTATGCCTCCGATTGGGCAAAAAGGAGGAAGCGGAAAGGGTCTTGATGGAAGTCTCCAAAATGACGGAGGCTGTAAAGAAATTCGGTTGGGACGGCGATTGGTTTATTCGTGCATACGATTACTACGGAAATAAGATCGGTTCCAACGAAAACGAAGAAGGCAAGATCTTCATCGAATCCAACGGATGGTGTGCCATGGCTGGCATCGGTCTGGAAGAAGGCATGGTAGGCAAAGCCATGGATGCCGTCAGCGAAAGACTGGACAGTGAACATGGCATCGTGTTGAACAATCCTGCGTTCACCAAGTACTACATCGAATACGGTGAGATTTCAAGTTATCCTCCTGGTTATAAGGAAAACGCTGGCATCTTTTGCCACAACAATCCTTGGATCATGATCGGGGAGACGGTGCAGGGCAGGGGCGATCGTGCCTGGGAGTATTACCGCAAGATTTCACCGGCTTATACCGAAGCGCACAGCGAGCTTCACAAAGTGGAACCCTATGTTTACGCTCAGATGATAGCCGGTAAAGACGCTTTTCGTCCGGGTGAAGCCAAGAACTCGTGGCTCACGGGTACGGCTGCTTGGAATTACTATGCCATCACCCAGTATATCCTAGGCATTAAACCCGACTATGACGGATTGATTGTGAATCCATGCATTCCAGCCGATTGGAAAGGGTTTACCGTGAATCGGAAATTCAGGGGCGCCAACTACGAAATCCGCATCAGTAATCCTGACGGTCGTATGAGCGGAGTTCGTAAACTGAGTTTGGACGGTGTTTTACTGGAAGGCAACCGCATTCCTTGTCAATCTGGCGGAGATCATCTGGTTTTGGTAGAACTCTAACTCGTCATGAATAAAAAAGTTTTTTTGCATTCATTGTTTATCGCGTCCTATCTGTTTTTGATTTCCTTTAAAATGAATGATTTGCCCGTGAGGGAACAATCCTTTGTCGAAAAGAACGGATCGCTGCAGGTCAAAGGCACTCAACTCATGAATCAATTCGGCGACACCGTCGTATTGCGTGGAGTTAGTTTCGGCTGGCATTGCTTCCAGCCGAAGTTTTACAACGACTCCTGCGTCACTTTTCTGGTTAAGGATTGGAAAGTCAATGTGCTGCGTGCTGCCATGGGTGTGGATCCTAATCAAGGTTATATCAAGGACCCGGTAGGTAGTGTAAAATTGATTTCAAATGTTGTGGATGCAGCCATTAAGAACGGGGTGTACGTGATTATCGATTTCCACAGTCATAAAATACACACCAAAGAAGCTTTGCAGTTTTTTACGGAGATGGCGACCAAATACGGCAAGACTCCCAATGTGATTTATGAACTGTTCAACGAGCCTGACGACCAATGTTCATGGCCTGATGTTAAGGCTTACTCCGAACAAGTCATCGCTGCCATCAGAGCCATCGATCCGGATAATCTCATTTTGGTGGGCTGTCCGCATTGGGATCAAGATATTCAGCTCGTTGCAGCCGATCCGTTGAAAGTAAAGAAAAACCTCATGTACACCATGCATTTCTATGCAGGAACCCACAAGCAGTGGCTCCGTGATCGAACGGATGCAGCAATTGCTCAGGGTATTCCTGTTTTTATATCCGAATGCGCTGGTATGGAAGCCACTGGAGATGGTCCGATCGATCATGCCGAATGGTCTTTGTACTTGGACTGGATGGGTAAAAATCATTTGAGTTGGTGTACCTGGTCTCTCTCTGATAAGGCTGAAACCTGCTCCATGTTGGTGCCTGGTTCCTCAGCGAGCGGTTATTGGTCGGATGAAGCTGTCAAAGAGTGGGGTATGATTAGCCGAACTGCCATACGGTCTCGAAACAATACCCGCTGACAGAAAGTCGTCGGTTTCGAAAGAAATCTTTTCATAGTACTTAATAGCCTGAAAATCAAACTTCAGGCTATTTTTTTGCACTTTTTTCAAAAATAAGTTCACAATTCCTTTGCAACTAAAAGATAACTTCGTTTCTTTGTGGCATAGATACATAGACCACTAAACATATATGCCATGATTGAAATCAAAAATCTAGTTTTTCAGTACAAAAAAAAGAACCCCTTGTTTGAGGATTTATCCCTTCGAATGGAAAATGGAAGCATTGTCGGATTGTTGGGTAAGAACGGTGCCGGCAAATCCACGTTGTTGAATTTAATGGCTGGGTTGATACCCCTGCAGCAAGGAAGCATGATCGTCAATGGATTTGAACCGTGCAAACGGCAGCCCATCTTTTTAGCTGACGTATGCATGGTTCCGGAAGAGTTTGCATTCCCTTCCATCTCCATCGACCATTATATTAAGGCCACCAGCCCATTGTATCCAACGTTCGATTGCGAAAAATTGGATCGGATTTTAGTTGAATTCGAACTGGATCGAACGAGCAAGCTGAATCAGTTGTCACATGGTCAACGTAAAAAGTTTCTGATTGCTTTCACTTTGGCCAGCAACTGCAAACTTCTTATTTTGGACGAACCCACCAATGGGCTGGATATTCCTTCGAAAAGCCTGTTTCGTAAGATTTTGGTCGGATCTGTCACCGAAGAACAATTGGTCATTATTTCCACCCATCAGGTCAAGGATATCGATACCATCATTGATAAAGTGATTGTTGTAGAGAAAGGGAAAATCCTGTTTGATCAGACCATGGAGAACATCAATAAACAGTGGTATTTCGAAACGGTACCCAGTCTTAATGGGTTGGACGGAGTCCTTTACCACGAAAACAGCATGGCTGGTTATAAAGTGATTCTCCCCGTAACGGACGAACGGGAATCCCCGCTCGATCTGGAGCTTTTATTTAATGCCATCATCAACCATTCCATCCAAAATAATTGATATGAAAACCAATGACTTTTTTAATATGAAGCGATTTGGCCTGCTGGTCAAACACGATTTGATGATCAATCAAAACAAGTATTTGTTGAAGATGTTGGTCTTGTTTTTAGGTTTATATGCTGTTTTGTGCTATTTAATGATGAATAATGCGAATTTGTTTTGTATTCAATATTGGGATGGTCACAAACAGGAACCTCAAGGATATACAAATTTTTTCATTTTTGGGTTGATGGCATTGGGAGGGTTTGTTGGCGGTTCATTTTCTGATTTAGGCAGCAAAGTCAAACGTACGTCTTTTATATTGTTGCCTGCATCGACTTTTGAAAAAATACTGCACCCTTTTTTGATCAGAGTGGTTCTTGGCCTCATAATCTTCTTACTGTTTTTTTGGGTTGATGCTCACTTAGCCCGAATGACAGTTGCCAATGCTCCATCTATTGTACTACAAGGGTTGGTTATAGAACCGTTTAGTTATGTACAAGTAATTGATACATGGGGACGAGATCATTTTGAGCAACTCGTTTTTGCACTCTTTTCGCTAGGAATGTATTTATTTACAATACCCATGTTTTTCAAAAAACAAGCTTTGCTCAAGGCCATCTTTGCATTGTTCGTAGGTGTTTTTGTGTATATCTTTTTCTTTATATTGTTGTCGCATTTGTTTCATCCAGGAATATATGACGGGTTTAAATTTTCAGTACCCGATTATAAAATATACAAAGATTTTAGAAGTTTTGATTTTTTGATGAGCTCAATTGGGTGTATTAGTTGGGTGTTTCTCTTGTTTTTAGGCTACTTTAAACTTAAAGAATTGAAGCTATGATAACCGATTTTAAATCGCCGAAAGGGATTTTCCAGCAAATAGCGGATACCCTTTCGCATCGAATACTGGAAGGCAAGCTATTGCCTGGCGACCGATTCCCGTCGGTTCGGGATTTGGCCGAAGAGTTTGAAGTGAACCGCAATACGTTGCTTCGCACGTATTCCTTACTGAGTGATGCAGGCATTATTGAAAACAAACGCGGAGTTGGATTCTTCGTATCTGACTATGCTGCCAAACATATCCGTGAAAAGGAAAAGGCTACTTTTTTCGCCGAAGAACTCCCCGATTTTATTCAGAAAGTCAAGCTTTTGGGTTTGACAGCAGACGATTTGACCGAATTATTGACAATTATTGAAAATAACAAGACTCATGAAAACAAGCACTAAAATCATACTGACCTATACCATTCTTTTGTTATCTAGCGCCCTAGCGATCTATATTGCCGAAATCTATGTTGGAAATGGCTTTCAGGATAAAAGACATTTTAAAACGTTTACTAAACAGCTACCCCCGTTTAGCGTAGTCGTTGCAGAAGAATATGCCAGATTCCGTATTGAAATGAGTGATACCAACAGCATTGATTGGAAATTGCCCAAAGAAATTCGCCTAAAAGGTGAGCCGGCTTTTGTTCGGAACGATACTCTTTTTGTAAAGAAGACTCTTTCAGGGGATGCCCAAGATTATGTTGTTCGGTGCAAAGTACTAACAATCATTGTAACGTCAAAAGGCAGCTGCATTCGATTGATTGATCCGATACTGGATAAACTGACCGTCCTGGGAAAAGGAGGTGAGGTGTTTTTGGATAAAGAACAACAAAAAAATACTATTCGCATCGGGCAGTTGGATATCGTTGGTAAGAAAATGGAACGTATTCAAATCAATACTTCTATAAATCGACTCAATGCACAATTGGATAGTGTTGAATTGACGACTTACGCTCAAGTAAATGAGGCGAATATTGATTTGGTGAATAAATCCTCTGTCCTATTCAATAACTATCAATTGTCACGATTCAAGATGGAGAAAGATTCAACGTGTTCGGTAAAAATGTATTAAAACCATGAAATTTAAAGCAAGCTTTATTCTTTTTCTCACCGCATTGCCGTTCACATAGTTGTTTGCCAAATTGCCTGAAAAATTCATCGGCAACTGGATCGACGCAAAAAGCAACGATTGGACCTATGGTTTCTTTGAAGATTTCGCAGTGTATCAAAGCGATTTTTGGGAGTATCAATCCATCGAAACTGGGAAAGACGGTCGTGCTACCGTTCAGTTGAAAAAAGGTCAGGAGCAAGCGGTATTGACACTGGTATCCAAAAAGGACAGCAGCATTCAGGTTCGTTCCGGCAAAGGTAAAACCGTTCGTTTCAGCCGAATGGATAAATCGCTACCGAGTTTCTCCAAAAAGGACACGATCCGTTTTGCCAAACCAACGTTTCGTAAGGACTCGGTAACCATCGTCGGATATTATCGTAATTTGGACAAGATCCCGGCTCAGTTTGCCAATCGGTTGAATCGATCACCATTTAATGTCGGTGTGCCCAGTTTTCAGTTGGATAAATCTCAAGACTATTTGGCCGATATTGATTCGATGGGTAGATTTCGAATCACTTTCCCTGTCATGAACATGCAGGAGTTGTTCGTTGATTGGGGCAGGATCGGCTTAAGCATGGTGGTGGAATCGGGTGATCAGATTTTCCTGTTTGCCGACATGTTGGATTATCTACCGCAAACAAGTGACAGTTCGTATGAGATGTATAAAAGGAGACCCAAGCAATTGCTTTTCATGGGAGACAATGCGCGATTGAACAACGAGCTTATTCAATATATGGATTTGTGGAAAAGCTTTGGAACTACGAATAGGGATGAAAAGAGCGATATGACATTCCTCAAGGCGGAAGAATCGGTTTATTTGCAAAAGTTGGAGCATTTGAACGACTAAGTAAGAGAAAGATAATGCGGTCACGGCCTGTGGTGTTTTATAAGAAAGACCTTCGGAAGCGGTCGACTACTGGTTTTTCAAATTTAATGGATTCTAAAACCGAGATAGCGTATTCTTACAAATCGAAAAAGTGTGCAACGCTAGAAGTAAGACCTTCGGTGGCGTTTGATTGAGGGATTCTATTTGTTTCTGCAGTTGATCGATAAAGACAAATGACTTGGCCGGGTAATCTATTCTATAGCCTTATGCAACAGGCTGTTGAGACTGATCCGATCATATATAACGATATTATAAAATCAACTTGACCGAAAGGGATAAGCAGTTATTTAAATTTTAAAGATAAAGCTCATATTTACAGTTAGTAAATATATAAATATTAATAAAATAAACATATGCATTTTAAAAAAATAAAATATTGTATTGTAATAGCTATTTGTATTATTAGCCAGATGTTGAATGCTCAAACTTATCAAAGTATTGTTTGTGACAGTATTACTCAGAATCCTATTCAATATGTCATTGTTTCTTTATGTTCTAATAAAGGCGAAATTTTACGGTCGACTGTGACTAATTCAGGCGGAATCTTCAAGCTGGAAAACGTAAAAAATGCTGCTCTTATGCAATTTTCTTTTGTGGGCTATCATAAATTACAAAAAGTATTAATAAATTCCTCATTGCCTGAGAAATTATATTTATCTCCAATAGCTCTAAAAGACGTTGTTGTTACTGCAAATTATGAATTACATGATATTGATAAAGACTCCTATATTATAAATGATAGTTTACGTAAAGGGACAACATTTGCAGCTGATATGCTAGGGAATTTAAAAGGGATTACTTATAACTGGTATGATAATTCAATAAGTATTTTTGGACAAAAAAATATACTACTATTAGTAAATGGAATAGAAAAGAATGACGACTACATAAAAAATATTAATCCAAAGCGAATTCAGAAGGTTGAGGTAATTCATAATCCCGGAGGTAGATATGTTTCCGATAATTATGCAGCTATTATTAATCTGATATTATATGAAGATTATATAGGTTGGGATTTAAATCTGGCAGATAATACAAAGATTAATTCGAATAAGTTAGACAAATATGAGTGGTTGTTTAATGAAGAAGTTAATCCAAACTTCACTTACACCAGCAATAAAATTACGGTAAATGCAATTTCCAATTACTCACAAAAAAGAACGAGCTTTTTCGACACTTATAAAGAAATCTACCCGGGAATTATTGAGAATTTTTCAAGACCGATTGATGGGCAAGAGCCTAATCTGAAAAAAGAGGAGAGCAACTATTCATTATCGTCTGGGTTAGATTATGAGATTTCAAAAAAACACAGCTTATCTTTTCAAGGAAAATACTTTAGTGGAAATGAGAATACCAATTTTAATTATTTAATACAAACTTCCAAAGCAGATACAGTGTCAAATAGATCACTACGTTCGGGGAAGATAAGTGGAAAACCTCAGGAGTGGATTGGTACACTATTTTATCAAGGAAAAATTGGAGAACATTTGACATTATACAGCGATTTCAATTATGACTATTATTTGAAAAATTCAGTTAGCAATGTCACTCAGGAAAATTGGTTGTCGACAGGATATAAATATCGGAATTGGAAAAATTTCACACGCTTCAATATTGATATTACTTATACTTTCAAGAATGATGCAAGCCTAAAAATTGGCTACTCAAATGCATGGAAAGAGTATCTGTCAAAAAATTTATCATCGGGTATTCAGGAATCTCAATCAGAAAATTATAGAGACCGTTTTTTCTCTTACTACTCCTATAAATTTGATAAGAATTTAAGCGTTTCTCTGGGAGGTGCCTTGGAAAAGATACATTATCAAAATAATGATACTGCCAGTAGCTATTTGGCATTTATGCCAGACTTTAAATTAATGTACAAACCAACCAAATCAATAGATGCTGTTCTTCAGTACTATACAACTATCGATTATCCGACATTAGCTCAGTCATCTATTTATACGTTCAGAACTGATTCATTAATGTCTTCGTCAGGTAATCCATACTTAACACAGGCACTCTATAACAATGCTTTGTTACGCCTTCGTCTATTTAATTCGTTGACAATAAATTCAACTTATTGCTACTCGAAGAATAATATTTCGCCATTTTGCGAATTAAAGAACGACAATCTTGTCTTAAATACTTACATTAACTCAATGCTTAATAAATTTTCGTTTAATGTTAGTTATGAAACATTGCTTCTGAAGTATTTTGTATTTTCTACCAATGTGTCATTTGAACATGATAAGATTTCTTATTCCGGTAATACTAATACTTGCAATACATGGGGGAATGAGAGTTTTTTGATGTATATGAATCGAAAAAAAGGATTTAGAGCAATGCTCTATTATGCAAGTAAAAACAGCAATGATTTATCACTTCAGGGAATTCAAAAAGGAGGAGATAATTTTTGGATGTTATCTATGATGAAATCGTGCTGTAATGATAGGTTATCATTATCAGCAATGTATATACTCCCAATTAAATGGCTGTTAAATACAACCGAAGGTAGAAGTGTCAATACTGAATATTATCAATACAATTCAAGCACAAATACTTTTGATGATTTGATGAAGAATATGATAATGCTTAAAATTAATTATAGATTAGATCATGGAAAGCGTACAATTAAAAATGAGTATAAAGCGACAGTTGACCATGAATGAGTTGTTATTTTTTAAACGCAATAAATATTAATAGAAAGATGGAAAAATACATCGTAAATCCTGCTTATTTTCTCCGCTCTGATGGGAACAGAGTTGCGGCAAAGTGTTCAGACAATTTAAAATGACTTTCGGCAGTTGTCAATTGCTGATTTTCAACTTCAATCATAAAAAAAGATGGCAAATCGAACTGCTGTTCAAACAATTGAAGCAGAACTTTCCGCTCAAATACTTTCTGGGCGACAATGAGAATGCCATCATTCTACAAATTTGGTCCGTCATGCTGGCCAACTTACTTCTGATGATCCTCAAAAGCCAAATTCAGCGGAAATGGGCTTTCTCAAACATGGTTTCGGTAGTAAGACAACATCTGATGAGCTATATCTGTGCTAAAAGTTTCTTTGAAAATCCAGAGAAGGCATGGCAGGAGCTTATAGAAGAGCAAAAGGCACGTATAAAGGAAAAAGAATCGAATAATCAAAATGTGCTCTTCCGAGAATGGGAGGGGGCTTACTTTTGAGAAATCATAAAAAACAGGGCTGAAAACCCCTGTGAATAGAGACGAAATAACTAACAACCGGTTTTACCGGACAACAACGAAAAAAACCATGAAATTTAAAGCAAGCTTTATTCTTTTTCTCACCGCATTGCCGTTCACATCGTTGTTTGCCAAATTGCCTGAAAAATTCATCGGCAACTGGATCGACGCAAAAAGCAACGATTGGACCTATGGTTTCTTTGAGGATTTCGCAGTGTATCAAAGCGATTTTTGGGAGTACCAATCCATCGAAACAGGGAAAGACGGTCGTACTACCGTTCAGCTGAAAAAAGGTCAGGAGCAAGCGGTTTTGACACTGGTATCCAAAAAGGACAGCAACATTCAGGTTCGTTCCGGCAATGGTAAAACTCTTCGTTTCAGCCGAATGGAAAAATCGCTACCGAGTTTCTCCAAAAAGGACACGACTAGTTTTGCCAAACCAACGTTTCGAAAGGACTCGGTCACCATAATCGGCTATTATCGAAATTTGGACAAGGTTCCGGTTCAGTTTGCCAATCGGTTGAATCGATCACCATTTAATGTCAGTGTGCCTAGTTTTTATTTAAAAGAGTCTCCAGAATATTTGGCCGATATTGATTCGATGGGTCGATTTCGAATCACTTTTCCTGTCATGAACATGCAGGAGTTGTTCGTTGATTGGGGCAGGATCGGCTTAAGCATGGTGGTGGAATCGGGTGATCAGATTTTCCTGTTTGCCGACATGTTGGATTATCTACCGC
>Ga0209125_1000479_pt1 | contig 51291 bp, 47 predicted proteins | sample BarGraIncub1131A_FD_184503 | JGI IMG/M metagenome (GOLD analysis project Ga0209125, IMG submission 184503) | Arctic peat soil microbial communities from Barrow, Alaska - Barrow Graham LP Incubations 11-31A (SPAdes) (version 2) | ecosystem: Environmental > Terrestrial > Soil > Wetlands > Peat... | reverse complement strand
GTCCGCGTCGGCTGGTACCGGACCGGCGACCTGGGCCGGATCGACGCGGACGGCTACCTCTCCATCTGCGGCAGGGTGAAGAACCTGATCGTCACCCCCAACGGGAAGAACGTCTACCCGGAAGAGGTCGAAAACGAGCTCCTGAAGAGCCCGTACATCGCTGAGGTGATGGTGTACGGCCACCGGGTGGGGTCCGTAGCGGAGGAGGTGCATGCGGTCATCTACCCGAACCAGGAGGAGCTTGACAACCTGGCCGGCAGGCGCGGCAAGGACGTTTTGTCCGTGGCTGACCTGGAGCGGCTGATCAGGGACGAGGTGCTCGCCGCCGGAAAGGGGCTCGCCGACTACAAGCGGGTGAAGCGCTTCACCCTTCGCGAGGACGAGTTCCCCAAGACCACCACCCGGAAGATCAAACGTTTCGCTGTCGAGGCGAACGTTTCCACCCACGACTGAATACGCGAAGCCCTCTTCGAATTAAGGCTGTCGCATTAAGAACCGGCGTCAAAAACCGGCGCCGGCATCCAGTCCCGAAACCGGTACGGCAAACCCGCCTCTAATCCACCGCATGCCAACGCGCCCCCCGCCTCCGATCAGGCAGGGGGCGTGTCTTTTTCCCGGGCGCACGGTGAGACTCAACTTCCCTCTCGACAAAATGAGGTATTTGCAATATATTCGCCAAATACTGTATACAAACTGCTGCGCCCGCGCTTTTGCCCGACGGCCAGCCAAAGATACCGTGTCACCCAATCATCCCACCAAAAGGAGAAGAGAACCGATGGCAACTCCCGAATTCAAGTACCAGGACGCCTTCCCGCTCGGGCCCGACGAGACGAAATACCGCCTTATCCCGGATACCCAGAAATACGTGACCGTCGCCGACTTCGACGGCAAAGAGGTCCTCAAGGTCTGCCCCGAGGCGCTCGCCATCGCGGCGAACATCGCAATACGGGACGTCTCCTTCCTGCTGCGCCCCGAGCACAACGAGCAGGTGGCAAAGATACTCGCGGACCCCGAGGCCTCCCAAAACGACAAGGGTGTGGCGCTCGCCTTCCTCAAAAACGCGGAGGTCGCGGCCCGGTTCGAGCTGCCGGTCTGCCAGGACACCGGCACCGCCATCGTCATGGGCAAGAAGGGGCAGCAGGTCTGGACCGGCGTCAAGGACGAGGAATACCTGTCCCGCGGGGTCTACAAGACCTACACCGAGGAGAACCTGCGCTACTCGCAGACCGTGCCGCTCGACATGTACCAGGAGATCAACACCGGGACCAACCTGCCAGCCCAGATCGACCTCTATGCGACGCAAGGGATGGAGTACAAGTTCCTCTTCATCACCAAGGGTGGTGGATCCGCCAACAAGACCTACCTGTTCCAGGAAACCAAGGCGCTCCTCAACCCGGACAGCCTGGTGAAGTTCCTGGTCGCCAAGATGAAGACGCTCGGCACCGCGGCCTGCCCTCCCTATCACCTGGCCTTCGCCATCGGCGGCACCAGCGCCGAGGCCTGCCTGAAGACGGTGAAGCTCGCCAGCGCCAAGTACCTCGACGCGCTCCCCACCTCGGGTAACGAGGGTGGCCGGGCCTTCCGCGACCTCGAGCTCGAAGAGAAGATCCTGAAGGCGGCGCAGGAAAGCGGCATCGGCGCCCAGTTCGGCGGCAAGTACTTCTGCCACGACGTCCGCATCGTCCGCCTGCCGCGCCACGGCGCCTCCTGCCCGGTCGGTATGGGGGTCTCCTGCTCCGCGGACCGCAACATCAAGGCCAAGATCAACAAGGAAGGGATCTGGGTCGAGCAGATGGACGACAACCCGGGGCGTCTCATCCCCGAGAAGTACCGCGGCAAGCACGAGCACGGCGTCAGGATCGACCTGAACAAGCCGATGAAGGAAGTCCTCGCCGAGCTCAGCAAGCATCCGGTCTCCACCCCGCTCCTTTTGTCCGGGACCATCGTCGTGGGACGCGACATCGCGCACGCGAAGTTCAAGGAGATTCTCGACTCCGGCAAGCCGCTTCCCGAGTACCTGAAGAGCCACCCGATCTACTACGCCGGTCCGGCCAAGACCCCGAAGGGGAAGCCGTCCGGCTCCTTCGGCCCGACCACCGCCGGCCGCATGGACTCCTACGTCGACCTGCTGCAGGAAAACGGCGGTTCACTGATCATGATCGCCAAGGGTAACCGCAGCCAGCAGGTGACCGACGCCTGCCTGAAGCACGGCGGCTTCTACCTCGGCTCCATCGGAGGGCCTGCGGCGATTCTCGCCGAGGATAACATCAAGAAGGTCGAGTGCATCGACTACCCGGAACTCGGCATGGAGGCGGTCTGGAAGATAGAGGTCGTCGACTTCCCGGCTTTCATCCTGGTGGATGACAAGGGGAACGACTTCTTCAAACAGCTGGGCGTCTAACCGGCGACCGGCACGATAAACGCAAAAAGCCCCCGGTGCCTTATGGCAGCGGGGGCTTTTTCGCGTTTGAGTGGAAGGCTCGAAGGGAACGCTACATGTAGACCATGACCCGGAAGGTGATCCTGCCGTCCATCGTGGTGAAGGGGATGGTGACCCCCTTGCACTGGACGCTCATGCTCCCGTCCTTGGCAGCCGCCTCGGGCGGGTCGGTGATCGGGCGGATGCGCCCGGAGACGACGAGCGGCAGTCCGAGGGCGACGGAGCCGTACTGCTCGTGGTACTTGGCCTTGAAGACGCCGGCGATGTTGTTGGTCACCTCCCCGATCGCGTCATTGACCGATTCATCGTCCGGCTCATCCAGCATCAGAAGTTCCTTGGCGATCTGGTCCGCCGAGGCCTTCTCGGTGGCGAAGAGTATGTAGCCGACCCGGTCGCCGGCGACCCCGATGATGCTGATCACGTCGCTGCCCATCGGGTTGATCCTCTTCTCCACCTTGCCGGCGTAGATGTCGGTGTCCATGTAGCTCTTGAACGTGTCCTGGGTGGCCGACATAATGGTGAACATGATCTCTTCAAAGCTAATACTGCTCAAAGCATCCCTCCCTTGCGAAATATCCATGAAGTATCTGAAGATTTAGAGCCTGGCTCACAGGAATTGCCCGGGGTCGTCGGTGCAGACGATCCCATCCAGCACGTCGAGCAGACGATCGTTGAAGGATCCCTTCATCTCCTGCTTCATGATCTGCAGGGCGATGGACGAGGAAAGTGCCTTGCGGCAGGAGCGGTCGATGGTGAGGGTGCAGTAGACGTCACAGATCGCCCCCACCTGGGCGCTGCGCGAGATCGCCGTACCCTTCAGTCCCTGCGGGTAGCCGTTGCCGTTATTGCGCTCGTGGTGGGAACGGACGATGCCCAGCGAAATGTCGCTGATCCGGGTGTTCTTTTTCAGGTACTGGTACCCATCCTCCGGATGCTGGCGGTACGCCTCCATCTCGGCTGCGGTCAGCCTCCCCTCCTTGTTGAGGATCTGCTGCGAGACGAAGATCTTGCCGAAGTCGTGCAGCAGGGTCCCGATCCCGACATCGAGCATCTCGTCGTGGGAGAGGAGGTAGGCGTCGGAATGAAGCAGCACCGAGAGAGCGGTGACCTGCAGGCTGTGCACAAAGGTGTAGTAGTTGTGCGACATGACGCTTTCCAGGGAGGTAAAGGAATCCTTGTCGCTGGCCAGGTACTGCAGCAGGTTTTCCACCAGACGCTTGCTGCGGGAGAAGTCCGAGACCTTCTCCGGGTGTTCGAAGATGTCCCCCACGAAGTTGATGGAGGTCTGATAGATGATCTTCCCCTTCGTCTTCGCCTGCAGGGTATCGTCCTTCAGCACCCGTTCGGCGTTATTCTCCATGAAGGTGGTGATCACCTCCAGATCCGCCGGGCTCACGAAGAGGAACTCCACGTTGTTTTCCATCAGGCGGGCGGCGTCCAGGTCGGAAAAATTGCGGCCATGGCTCTTGTAGAGGATGTGCTTGTTGCCGCTTAGTATAAATAACGCGACATCGGGAAAGATGTCCGCCTGGATGCTCTCGATACTGACTGGCACGTACATCTCACCCATAACCGCCTCCGTCTGATTACCTGCGCCTGCCATCCTTGTGGAAGGCTAGGCACAGGTAACCATATCGGCAGCAGAGCGGTAATCTTTAAGCCCCAGCCGAGAAACTTTCCGGCAAAAGCCTATATACCGGTCATTTCCTGTAGTTTGAGCTCGAGGTCGTCACCATTTACCCGCACGGTCACCCCCCCCTCCTCCTCGGTCCGGATCATCCCCTCGGTGATCCATGTCCTGAGCCGGTCCTCTTCCACGCCGAACTTCGACACAGCTTCCTCAATGGTGTACCAGGTTTTCGAAACTAGCATGACACGCCCTCCTTTCCATTCTGGATATAAAATCGACCTGACTGTACTGATCTGCGGCTTCAGAGCAAGACAAACTCTCCCCCCTTCGCAAAGGGAGACTTTGACTTACGGTTGCATGGTACCGCGGTTGCCTTCGAAGTCAAGCCGCCCGCTGGCTATCCGGCTTTTAACTTTAGCCTTCAACGTTCACCCTGTAGACCTGACCTGATTTTTACCTTTCCGGGTTTTGTGACTATTCAGCACTTTCGAAATGTTTCACTAAAGCCCAAACCCATTTCGACAGTATCCCCTTCAGCCATGTTAGATAAAAAAAATTTGGGAACGCCTGTCCGAGCTGCCCCGCGCCCACATGCCTTCCCGACGACCCGGCCGGTTCGCCGGACGAAAAAAAGGGGAAGGCATCGCTGCCCCCCCCCTTTTTGAAAACTCCCCCACCCAATGCTACTTCTTCTTGTACTGTTCCACGGCCTTCTCGAAGCGCTTCTCGTCAAACCCCTTCAACACGACGTCATCGTTCCCGATAACGATGACGGGAACCCCCAGACTCTTGTACTTGCCGGTCACGGCAGCCATGGCGTCGCTATCGAGTTCCACGTCGCGGTTGATGAACGGGATGTTGTTCCTGGTGAAATACTCCTTGGCCGCCTTGCAGTGCGGGCACCAGGACGTCGAGTAAAGGACGATCCTGGGATACTTCAGGGCCTGTCCCTGCGACGCCAGCGGGCTCTGCGGCAGGTCCCCGGCATGGGCGAAGCTGGATGGAAGCATGAGAACAACGGCCAGTACTGCTGCTGAAACAATCCGCATTACTCCCCCTTTTGCTGCTCTTTTTTCCGGGCGTCTTCCAGCGCAAGCTGACGCCTGACCAGGTTGAAGGATAACGGGGTAGCGCTCCCCGGGCGTCTCACCTTGAGCGTCACCCTGGTACCCGCGCGCCCGCGCAGCCGGTATTTCACCATCTGATTGAAGTCGCTGCCGAGGGTCGGTTTCCCGTCGATGTGCGTGATCACATCTCCCGCCTGCACGCCGGCCATTTGCGCGGGACCGCCGAGCACCAGCTGCCTCACCACGATGCTTCCGTCGGCCCGCGGGACGCCGTCGATCCCCACGCCGCCGAACTCCCTGGAGGAATTCGCCCCCCACCCGGGCCCGGCGAGGAAAAGGACCGGCAACAGCAGTAACAAAAGCATTCTCATCATAGGTTACTAAGGTATACGAAGGGGTCGTCGCCGTCAACCATGCTTTTGCCGCGGCAGCGACCATGGGTAACACCCTGGCATTATTCTTCAGGTTCGCCATGGTATTCTTCCTCCCTTAGAGCCTCAGTTAACGGGGAGTTCCACCATCATCCGGAGACCTCCCCCCTCCCGGTTTTCCGCACGTATGCTCCCGCCGTGAGCCTCGACAATCCCCTTGCAAATGGAGAGCCCGAGCCCCGTACCGCCCGCCCCATCGGGGACCGGCACCCGGTAGAACTTGTCGAAAACCCGCCTCAGATCTTTCTCGGGAATGCCGGGGCCGCGGTCGAAGACCTCCAGTGTCAGCGTACCGTCGGCAAGCCCTGCGGCCAGCTCGATGCTGCTTTCGTGAGGCGTGTACTTCAAGGCGTTGTCGAGCAGATTCACCAGGACCTGCGCCATAAGGGCCATGTCCATCCTGACCAGCGGCAGCCCGGAGGGGACCCTTACCTCGATCCTCCGCTTGCCGAGCTGGGGCTCCAGGGCGGCCAGGGCGCAGCCCAGGAGGTCCTGGACGTCGCAGGGAACCAGCTTCAGCTTCAGCGCCCCCGATTCCAGGCGGGTCATGTCGAGAAGGTTGCCGACGAAACGGTTCAGCCGCCCGGCATCCTCCCAGGCGGCATCAAGAAGAACATCCCGGGCCTCCGGTTCCAGCGGGCTCAGTTTGTCCCTGAGTGCGCCGAGCGCACCGGTTATGGAGACGAGCGGCGTGCGCAGGTCCTGTGAAACGGAGTTCAGGAGCGCTCGCTCCAGGGACTCTCGCGCCTGGAGAATCTGGGCCTGCTCCGCCTGCTTGCCGAAATGGACCCGCTCGATGGCGAGTGCCGCCTGGGTGGCAAACGCCTCGAGCAGCCTGCGGGACAGCTGCGAGGTGTAGTCGGCCTCGTCGCTAAGCCTCACCCCGAGGATACCGAGCACAGCGCCGGTGGTCTGTATCGGCAGGTAGAGCAGTGCCGCCGAGACCAGGGTTTCCGTGCCGCGCCCGGCCGGGGTCCGGTTTCTGAAGGCCCAGTCCGCCACCGCCAACTCCTTCAGGTCCAGAACGAGTCCGTCGCTCGCCCTCTTCAGCTCCAGCCGCTCCTTTTCGGGCAGGAGCACAGCGATCTGCGCGTCGAGGCTCTCCGAGATGTTCCTGATCAGGGCATCGAGGATCCCCTTCAGGTCCGAGGAGACCGCCAGATCGCGGCTTAGGTGGTAGAGGCTCGCCGTCTGGACCTCCCGGTCACGGATGGCTTCGGCCCGCTCGCGTACCTGGGAAACCAGCGTGCTGATGACGAAGCCGACCGTGAAGAAGGCGCCGAAGGTGACGAAGTACTCGGTGTCGTTCACCGCCAAGTTGAAGCGGGGCCCCACGAAGAAGAAGTCGAAGGCCAGCACGCTCAGAAACGCGGTCAGTACCGCCGGCCTGCGCCCCAGCCGGGCCGCCGCCAGGACCACTGCGAGGAGGTAGATCATCACCAGGTTGGCGGGAGCCAGGTACCTGTGGGCAGGCTCGCAGACGAGCGAGGCGGCCAGCACCAGCACCAGGCTCTTCAGATACCCCGACCAGGGGGTCGGTGTGCTCGGACGGGGAACGCCTTTGGGAATCCCTTTCTGCTCCTCGGCGATGCTCACCACCTGGACGTCGATGGAGCCGCTCAGGCGGATGATCTGATCCACCAGCGGCTGGCGCAGGAACTCGCGCCAGCGCGGCTTGGTCGGCTTCCCCACCACGATCTTGGTGATGTTGTTTTTCACCGCGTAGTCGATGAGCGCCTCGGCGACCGAGGTGGAGGAAAGGCTCACCACCTGAGCCCCGAGGCTTTCCGCCAGGCGCAGGTCGCGCCAGACCCGCGCCCGGTTCTCCCTGGTATGACGGCCGCCCCCAGGGGTCTCGATGTAGACCGTGTGCCAGGCGGCCTTCATCTCGTCGGCGAGCCTTCTCGTGGTGCGGATCAGCCGCTCGCTGAAGGGACTGCCGCTGACGCAGACCAGGAGCCTCTCGGCCACAGGCCAGGGGCCCGCAATGGAGCGCGATTCCATGTAGGCCCGCATCTGGTCGTCCACGCGGGAGGCCGCACGACGCAAAGAGAGCTCGCGCAGCGCCATCAGGTTCCCCGGCTTGAAGAACTTTTCCGTGGCGAGCGCCGCCTTCTCGGGGATGTAGACCTTCCCTTCGTGCAGCCGCTGCAGCAGGTCCTCCGGGGGGATATCCACCAGCCTGATCTCCACGGCAAGGTCGAGCAGGCGATCGGGAACCGTCTCACGCACGATCACCCCGGTGATCTGCGCCACCACGTCGTTGAGGCTCTCGAAATGCTGGATGTTGACCGTGGTGTAGACGTCGATGCCGGCGGCAAGGAGCTCCTCCACGTCCTGCCAGCGCTTCTCGTGGCGCGAGCCCGGGGCGTTGCTGTGGGCAAGCTCGTCCACCAGCGCTATCTGCGGCCTGCGGGCGAGCACAGCGTCGATGTCCATCTCGGGGAGGAGCACCCCCAGGTAGTCGATGCCAGCCTTCGGGACCACCTCGAGCCCCTCGAGGAGGAGGTCGGTCTCGGACCTGCCGTGGGACTCCACGTAGGCGGCCACCACGTCCCTGCCGTCGCCTTTTCTCTGATGGGCTGCCTCCAGCATGGCATAGGTCTTGCCGACGCCGGCCGCGTAGCCGAGAAAAATCTTCAGCTTGCCGCGGCCGTATTCGGCCTCCTCGGCCTGGGCGACCTTCAAAAGCGTCTCGGGCGATGGCCGCGTCTCTTCGTCACTTCTCATGCGTTTTATCCCTTGGCCAGCTTGACACCTGGACACTAATAAAGCAAAAAAGCCTGACCACAGAGATCGGAGGTGCACGCTTCAGCACGCAGGCACAGAGGATAACCCAAAACGGGAATGGACTTAAATCCAGGCCTGGTTAGTCAATCTTCCGCTGTTCGAGTTCCTCCCTCTTTGTTTAGCTTTCCCTCTGTGATCCTCTGTGTCCTCCGTGGTTAAGCTTTCGATTTGGTGGTTCACCGGCTCTTTCCATCCAGCGCCAGGTTCAACTCAAGCACATTCACCCGCGGCTCACCCAGGAAACCGAGCTGGCGCGTCTCGGTGTGGGCGGCAACAATCGTCCTGATTTCCGCCTCCCCCAGGCCGCGCGCCTTCGCCACCCTTGGCACCTGGAGTGCCGCTGACTCAGGCGTCAGGTGCGGATCGAGGCCGCTTGCCGAGGCCTGCACCAGGCCGGAAGGGATGCTCCCGGTGATCCGCGTAGCGCGCAGGGCCTTGACCCGGTCACCCACCGTCTTCAGATAATCGGGATTGGTGGGACCCGAGTTGGAGCCGCCGGAAGCCATAGGATTGTAGCCGAAATTGGCGCTTGCGGAGGGGCGACCCCAGAAATACCTGGCATCCGAGAAAGGCTGACCGATCAGGCTGGAGCCGATCTCCCGGTTATTTTTATCGGTGATCATACTCCCCTTGGCCTGCTTCGGGAAGATGGCGTGGGCGATGCCGGTAACGACGGCCGGATAGACGCCGCCGCAGATGACGGTGAACAGGACGAGCATCAATATGGCTGGACGAATCTCTTTCATAGATGGTTTCCTCCTGCAGGGGCGGCCGATCGGATCGCCCCCACATCTGTTTCATTTCTCCGTAAGGTAGGTTTACACCACCCTACCTGAGCATCCGATTCTACGGCCTTGTTACACGAACAGCCCGACAAACGTGTCGATCGCCTTGATCCCCACGAATGGCGCGATCATCCCCCCCACCCCGTAGAGGAGCAGATTGTGGATCAGGAGTTTCTCGGCAGGCATGGGGCGGAACTTGGTTCCCTTGAGCGCGAGCGGCACCAGCACCGGTATGATCAGGGCATTGAAGACGACCGCAGACAGGATGGCGCTGAAGGGGGAAGCCAGATGCATCACGTTCAGCACCCCAAGCTGGGGGTAGATGGAGAGGAGCATCGCCGGGATGATGGCAAAATACTTGGCGATGTCGTTGGAGATGCTGAAGGTGGTGAGGTTCCCGCGGGTCATGAGGATCTGCTTGCCAACTTCTACGATGTCGAGGAGCTTGGTCGGGTTGCTGTCCAGGTCGATGATGTTCGCCGCCTCGCGGGCCGGCTGAGTGCCGGTGTTCATGGCGACCGCCACGTCGGCCTGGGCGAGCGCCGGGGCATCGTTGGTGCCGTCGCCGGTCATCGCCACCATGAAGCCGGCCTCCTGGTACTCCTTGATCAGCCTTAGCTTGTCCTCCGGCTTGGCCTGGGCCAGGAAGTCGTCCACCTGTGCCTCGGCGGCGATGGCCGCAGCGGTCAGCGGGTTGTCGCCGGTGACCATCACGGTCTTGATCCCCATGCTGCGCAGTTGCAGGAAGCGCTCCTGAATTCCCCCTTTGATGATGTCCTTCAGGTTGATGACCCCGAAGATCTCGGCGTCGCAGGATACCACCAGCGGCGTCGCGCCGGCGCGGGCGATCCTGTCCACAACCTCGGAGAGGTTGTCCGGGATGGTGGCGGCTCCCAGTTTTTTCGCGAAGGCGACCGTCGAGTCGGCGGCACCTTTCCGGTACTTTCTGCCCCCGGTGTTGACCCCGGAAAGACGGGTGTCGGCGGAAAAGGCGATACTTTCCGCATCGCCCGGCAGCGCGTCCAGCGTCATGCCGTACTTCTGCCTGGCCAGCGCTACGACGGAGCGACCCTCGGGGGTTTCATCGGAAAGGGATGCGATCAGGGCCGCCTCCGCCAGCTCCCTCTCGGTGCGCCTCCCTACCGGCACGAACTCCACCGCCTCGCGGTTACCAAGCGTTATGGTGCCGGTCTTGTCCAGGAGGAGCACGTTCACGTCCCCCGCCGCCTCGATGGCGCGGCCCGAGAGGGCGATCACGTTCTTCTGGAAGAGCCGGTCCATCCCGGCGATGCCGATGGCCGGGAGCAGCGCCGCGATGGTGGTGGGCGCCAGGCAGACGAAGAGGGCGACCAGGATGGTGAGGGAGACCGGTGTGCCGTGTCCCGCCGCCCTCACACTGTAGATTGAGAGCGGGCTGATGTTGATGCACACCAGCAAAAAGACCAGCGTCAGCGCGATGAGGAGTACCTCCAGTGCCTGCTCGTTGGGGGTCTTGCGCCGTTTCGCACCTTCGATGAGCGATATCATGCGATCCAGGAAGGTCTCTCCCGGATTGGCGGTGATCCTCACGATGATGGAGTTGGCGATCACCTCAGTGCCGCCGGTGACGGCGCTCCGGTCGCCGCCCGACTCGCGCACCACCGGTGCCGACTCGCCGGTCACGGCCGCCTCGTTCACGAGAGCCGCCCCCGCCACCACGTCGCCGTCGCCGGCGATCGTCCCGGGTGCCTCCACCAGGATGTAATCGCCCTTGCGAAGAGTTTCGGCGGGCACCGTCTCGAAAGCACTGCCGAACTCCGGCTTTTTCAGGCGCTTGGCGAAAACCTCCGTGCGGCTTTTGCGAAGCGAAGCGGCGCGCGCCTTGCCGCGCCCCTCGGCAAGGGCCTCGGCAAAGGTGGCGAAGATGACCGTGAGCCAGAGCCATACTGAAACAAGTCCCGTAAACCAGGCCGGCTCAAGGTTGGCACCGGTGAGCGACATGATGAAGGTGACCAGGGTTATGACACTGGCGATCTCTACGCAAAGCATGACCGGGTTACGCCAGAGTTCCCGCGGGTCGAGTTTCTTGAAGGAATCGATCAGGGCGGGTCCCATGATCCGCTTGTCAAACATGGAAATCGGTTCAGCCTTATGCTTTGACATTGTTTATTTACCTCCCAGCATGGTCAGGTGTTCTACGATCGGTCCCAGGGAGAGTGCCGGGAAAAAGGTAAGCGCCCCGACGATCAGGATCACCAAGGTGAGCCAGAGGGCAAACGGCACCTTGTCGGTGGGGAGCGTTCCCAGGCTGGGAGGCACATACTTCTTTCCCGCCAGCGATCCCGCCATGGCGAGCGTGGCGACCATGGGGGCAAAGCGTCCCAGGGACATGCAGAGCGCGCCGGCCAGGTTGTAGAAGACCGTGTTGCCGTTCAGCCCCGCGAAGGCGCTGCCGTTGTTGTTGGACATCGAGGCAAAGGCATAGAGCACCTCGGAGAGACCGTGGGCGCCCGGGTTGTTCATTGAGGCGACGGCAGAGGGGACCAGCATCGCAAGGGACGAGAAGATGAGGACCAGTATCCCCGAGGTGAGCACCGTGATGATGGACATCCACATCTCGCGCACCTCGATCTTCTTGCCGAGAAACTCGGGGGTGCGCCCGATCATGAGCCCCGCGATGAACACCGCGATCACCACGAAGGCGAGCATGGTATAGAGCCCGGTGCCGACACCGCCGAAGACCACCTCGGAGAGAAGGATCAGGCTCAGGGGGACCATGCCGCCCAGCGGAGTGAGGGAGTCGTGCATCGAGTTAACCGCACCGCAGGAGGTACCGGTTGTCGCGGTTGCGAACATCGAGGTCCCGGCCAGTCCGAAGCGGGTCTCCTTTCCCTCCATGTTGATGCCGTGCACGCCGAGCTTCGCCACCAGCGGGTTGCTGCTGCTTTCCGCCCAGTACAGCGTGCCCATCGCCATGACGAGGATGGCGAGCATGACAGCCAGCAGGGTCCACCCCTGGCGCGGATTGCCAGCCAGGTAGCCGAAGCTGCAGGTGAGCCCGCCGCTTATGAGCAGGATCAGGAATATTTCCGCCATATTGGAGAGCGGAGTCGGGTTTTCGTAGGGGTGCGACGAGTTGGCGTTGAAAAAGCCGCCGCCGTTGGTGCCCAACTCCTTTATGGCCTCCTGCGAGGCGACCGGTCCCATCGGCAGGGTGACATCTTTCACCTTCACGCTCTCCGTGACCGCGTTTCCCCTGGCATCCTGGACCGGGTTCCCCTTGCCGTCCAGCTTAGGCGTTTGGTAGCTGGTTTCCTGAAGAAGCGGCACGGTCTTGTAGGCGCTGAAGTTCTGAATCACCCCCTGGGAGACCAGGAAAACCGCGAAGACGAGCGACAGCGGCAGCAAGATATAGAGTATGCTCCGGGTGAGATCAACCCAGAAATTGCCGATGGCGCTGGATCTGCGCCGCACCAGTCCCCTGATCAAGGCTATGGCGATCACCATCCCGGTGGCTGCCGAGGTGAAGTTGTGCACGGCAAAGCCGAACATCTGAGTGAAGTAGCTCGCTGTCGACTCGCCGCCGTAGTTCTGCCAGTTGGTGTTGGTCATGAAGCTGATGGCGGTGTTCAGCGCAAGGTGCCAGGAAAACCCGGAGAATTTTTGCGGGTTAAGGGGGAGGACTCCCTGCAGCAGCAGTATGGCGAAAAGTAGGGCTCCGCACGCGATGTTGAAAAGGAGGACGGCAAAGGCGTAGCGCTGCCACCCCATCTCCTCGTCCTTGTCCACCCCGCAGATCCGGTACAGGAGGTTTTCGCACGGGACGAAAACCGGCGACAGGAAGGTCCGCTCCCCCTGGTAGACATGGGCCATGAAGGTGCCAAGCGGCTTTACCAGTGCAAGAAGGACGACGAAAAAGAGAATCGTTTCCAGCCATTCGTACATGTTCATGATTTATTCTCCGGTATAGTTAAAACCGATTTAGTCCCTCTCTATATTGTTTCATCCTGCACTGACAAAGGAGCTAATGTTTCGGCTTAAGACGCGTCGTGATTCGACAGCCGACCCTCCCCTTCACGGCCAGGTAGCCAGGCTCTGCAAAGCCTTCAATCACCTCACCCACGAAATAGTAATCGCCCAGCGTGGCGACAACTCTCACCTTGCCGGATTCCATGGTGCTGCCCGAAAGTTCAGGCGGGTATTTCCGAAGCACAGTGAGCACGTCATTGATCTTAATGGCCCTCTTGACATCCTCCGTTCCGCTGTGAAACATGTGCACCTTGACCCCGACCTTCATGACGTCCACTTCTATCGGGTAGGTTTGCTCCGGCTCCGGCAGCGGGTAGGATACGGCATGTAGGAGTGGCGCCATAAAAAGCGGAACTGCGAGAAAAAGGACCAGGATTTTTTTCATAGTCATTCCTCCTCATGTCGTGATTGCCTGCCGAAAAGTACGGCGGCCGCTCTCGAATCACCGTCACCTCCAGCCTCTGCTGCGTGGACAGTCCGCATCTCCCATTGCTTTTTCGTCACTGCGAAAAACGGCAACTCTCCGCGCCTGCAGGGTGGCGAAGCGATGGTCGTGGCATGAGCTGGGAGATCCCCGCGTTCTTGGCACATCGACAGGTCGTCGGCAAAGTCCTCGCCTTGATAAACGCCGGTTTCGGGATCGAAAAGGTAGATTTTCATTGTGATACTCCGCAGGTGAAAAAGTAGTAGCCTTCTGAGTATCACCATATGCTCCTCGACGTAAAGACAGTGTCAAAATGCAGGTCAAAGGCATCAAGGTGGCATAAAGATTCCTGAAATAGGCAGAATCGCTCGATCTTTTCCGAGCGTTGGCGCTTCATCCACAATATAATTCACCCTGCTTATCATAACATGCAGTGAAATTGCGACAAGGGTGCCCCTCCCTTTACAGGCGCTTGACGGACCTCAACCCGTCTCCGCTGCGTGCGGCTGCAATTCATCTGCGGTTGTTTCCTGTTCAGCGCCGTTCAGCGGTTTCTGCCTCACCCCTTCCCGGGAGGCGCTGGCCATCCAGGCGCATGCTTGTTTTCATTCTTCCCCGTGTGGCGTTCCAGGATTCGGTCCCCGGCCTCGATCTTGATACTTTCTTGATACATTAGAACGAATCTTGATACCGTCTTTATGCGACACCGCGTACCATACGGCTAAGTCGGCAGCTGTGCCTGAACAAACGACAGCGTCGCCGTCCATCCTGTCCTTTTGGAATGGGGACGGGATCGGGCGCAGATGTCCCGAACAAACGAAGAGACCCAGAGGGGGCAGCAATGGAACAGGGTAAGACCGCCGCGAACGGCAATTTTTTTCAGAAAACCATCCGGGCCGTTTTCGGCGCACCTAAATTACTGAAGGATCCCCAGCTGTTCCACAAGATGTCGCTCATCCCGGTCCTTGCCTGGGTAGGCCTTGGGGCCGACGGACTTTCGTCCTCCTCCTACGGCCCCGAGGAGGCGTACCGGGCGCTCGGCTCCCACACCTATCTGGCCACCATGCTGGGACTCGCCACCGCCGTGACCGTCTTCATCATCTCCTACGCCTATTCGCGCATCATCGAGCACTTTCCCCACGGTGGCGGCGGCTACGTCGTGGCAACCCACATGCTCGGGGAAAAGGCGGGGGTCGTGTCGGGAAGCGCCCTGCTGGTGGACTACGTGCTGACCATCACCCTCTCCATAGCGGCCTGTACGGACGCCCTGTTCAGCTACGTTCCGGTCAGTTATCAGCCCGTCAAGATCACCTTCGCATGCTGCCTCGCGGTCTTTCTCATCGTGCTCAACATACGGGGCATCAAAGAATCGGTCACCATAATGGCTCCGATCTTCCTGGTCTTCGTCATTACCCATATCGTATTGCTGGTGGACGGCATCTTCACCCATACCGACCGGTTAGCCCCGCTGGTGCAGGATTTCCATGCCGGCCTCTCCCATGACCTCTCCAGTATCGGGTTCTTCGGCATCCTGATGCTGTTCCTGAGAGCATACTCGCTGGGGGGCGGTACCTACACCGGGATCGAGGCGGTCTCCAACGGTCTGCAGATCATGCGGGAGCCGCGGGTGCAGACGGGGAAGCGCACCATGATCTACATGGCGACCTCGCTCGCCTTTACCGCAGGGCTGCTGTTCCTTTGCTACTCCCTCATGGGGGTCAAGCCGGTGGAGGGAAAAACGCTCAACGCGGTCCTGGCCGACGGGCTGTTCGCCCACTGGCCGATGGGGAGCACCATCGCCTTCGTCACCATCTTTTCGGAAGGGGCACTGCTGCTGCTGGCAGCCCAGACGGGTTTCGTTGATGGGCCGCGCGTCATGAGCAACATGGCGGTCGACTCCTGGTTCCCGCACCGCTTCGCGGCCCTATCGGTCCGGCTCACCATGCGTAACGGCATCGTGCTGATGGGGGGCGCGGCCATAGCCCTACTCGTCTACACCAAGGGAAGCGTCTCGGCCCTGGTGGTCATGTACTCCATCAATGTCTTTCTGACCTTTTCACTCTCCCAGCTCGGCATGTCCCGCTTCTACATCCAGCGCCGCCACGAAGATCCGCAATGGATCCGGCACCTCTCGGTCCACCTCGTCGGCCTCATCCTGTGCGCCACCATCCTCCTGATCACCATCTTCGAGAAGTTCACCGAGGGGGGGTGGCTCACCCTGCTGATCACCTCGCTGGTCATCGGCTGCTGCTATCTGATCAAGGGGCACTACGTCTCGGTCAGGAAGGGAATGGCGCAGCTCGACGAGGCTCTGCTTGATTTCCCGACCAGCGGACCGGTCAACACCGCGGCGCCCCGTCGGGCGGACACCACCGCCATCCAGCTGGTATCCGGCTACAGCGGCTTCGGGGTGCACACGCTGCTCTCCATCGTCACCACCTTCCCGAAGACCTACAAGAACGTGATCTTCGTCTCGGTCGCGGTCATAGATTCCGGAAGCTTCAAGGGGGCGGAGGAGCTGGAGGCGCTGGAGGCCTCGGCCAAGGCGGGACTGGAGAAGTACGTCGACCTCGCCAGCCGCCTCGGTTTTGCCGCCGACTGCCGGTTGGCCGTGGCAACCGACGTCGTCGAGAGCGTCGTCGAGATCTGCAAGGAACTGGGCGAGGAGTTCCCGCACTCAACCGTCTTCACCGGCCAGCTCACCTTCCGGCTGGAGAAGTTCTATCATCGGATGCTGCACAATGAGACCGCCTTTGCCATCCAGCGCCGCCTGCAGTGGGACGGGCTCACCACCGTCATCCTGCCGATCCGGGTAAGCATCTAGGTGAGGCGGCCGCGCAGGCTTCGTCTTCTTGCACTGATGAGACCTGCCATGAAAGCGGGGCCGCCCTCTTCTTAGAAATCTCTTGTCTTAACCCGGTCATTTGAATAAGGTGGTCCCATGACCGATCATCGCACCAAACGCAACCCCCATGCTTAGGCGCCAAGGCCTCCATGCGGCAACCCTTTCGGATTATCTGGCGGCGTGCGGCCTAGTCGCCGCCACCTCCGTCCTTTGCGAACAGGTCCGCCCCTACCTTTCCCCAATCAACATGGTGATGGCCTATCTTCTAGCCGTGGTGCTGGCGGCTGTTCGCCTGGGGCTCAAGCCCGCCATCCTCGCCGCCTTCCTTGGGGTGCTCGCTTTCGACTTTTTCTTCGTACCCCCCCGTTTTTCGCTGCGCACCTCCGACACCGAATACCTGATCACCTTCCTGGCGCTTTTCACCGTGGGGGTCGTCATCAGTTCCCTGGTCGCGAGGGGGCGCGAGGGGGCGGAAGCCTTGCGGCTGCGCGAATTCCACACGGCAAGCCTGTACCACCTGATCCGCGACCTGGCCGCGGCGGTCGACCGGCCGGCACTCCTTGCCACTGTGGTGAAAAACATCGAAGAAAGTCTGCACGCCCGACTCGCCGTCTTCCTCCCAGAGGAGGATCGGCTGGAGGTGGCCGCTTCAAGCAGGGGGCTCGCCCTTTCCCCGGGGGACCGCGAGATCGCCCTCTGGAGTTACCGCAGCAGGCGCCTGGCGGGACGCGGCACCGATTCCTACGCCTCCTCCTCTTTTATCTTCATCCCGCTCAAGGCGCTGGCTCAGACGCTGGGAGTCCTCTGCATAGAGCTGGAAGGGGTCCACGAACCGGAGACGGACCAGATCAGGCACCTGGTTGACGCCTATGCGACGCAGATCTCCATGGCACTGGAACGGGTGCGCCTGTCGCGGCAGGCACAGCAGGCCGAGATCCACCAGGCACGGGAAAGCCTGGAGCGGGCGCTGCTCAACTCCATCTCCCACGATCTGCGCACCCCGCTGGCCGCCATCACCGGTGTACTGAGTGCGGTGCTCGAAGAAGGAGAGCGCTTGAACCCGGCGAAGACCCGGGAGCTTCTGGAGACAGCGGCCGAGGAGGCCGGGCGCCTGAATCGTTTCGTCGGCAACCTCCTGGATATGACCCGCCTGGAGGCGGGGGCCGTGCAACTACGCCTGGAACCCTGCGACGTGCAGGACCTGATCGGTTGCGCCCTGGCCCCACTGGAAAAGCAGCTTTCCGGAAGGAAGGTCGAGGTGCGGCTACCTCCCGACCTGCCGCTCGTGCCACTGGATCTGGTGCTTATGGTACAGGTATTGGTGAACCTGCTGGAAAATGCCCTCAAATACTCGGCACCTGAAAAGGAGATCGAGATCTTCTCGTCCATAAGCGAGAGTGGGCTTTCCCTCGGGATAGCCGACCGCGGCCCCGGGGTTCCCGAGGCGGAATTGGGGCGCATCTTCGACAAGTTTTACCGCATCCCGGTCCCCGAGGGGGTCAGTGGCACCGGCCTGGGGTTATCCATCTGCAAGGGGATTGTTGAGGCGCACGGCGGATCGATTAGAGCCCGAAACAGGACTGGGGGGGGACTGGAAATTACACTTACGGTCCCGTTCAGGGCGACGTCACAGGAGGATGGAGATGCCTACTGAACCAGGGAGAGAAAACCTTCCGAGGATACTGGTTGTTGACGATGAGGTGGCCATTCAGCGCTTTCTGAAGACCGCGCTGGACACCGGCACATACTCCCTGCACCAGGCCACTGGCGGCCACGCTGCCCTGGCGGCCGCAGCCGCAGTAAGGCCGGACCTAATTCTGCTCGACCTGGGATTACCAGATATGGACGGAGTGGAGGTGATCACCCGGATTCGGGAATGGTCGCAAGTCCCCATCATCGTGGTATCGGTCCGGGAGCGGGAAAACGACAAGGTGAGGGCGCTTGACGCCGGCGCCGACGACTACCTTACCAAGCCCTTCGGGATAGGCGAGCTTTTGGCGCGCATCAAGGTTGCGCTCAGGCGCTCCCTGCAGCAGGTTCCCGAGCCGGTCTTCCGGGTCGCGGAACTGGAGGTGGACCTGCCACGCCGTCGAGTGACAGTGCGGGGGAAGGAGGTGCCCCTCACCCCGACCGAGTATGAACTCCTGCGCCTGCTGGTCTTCCATGCGGGAAAGGTGCTCACCCACGGTCTGATATTGAAGCAGATTTGGGGCATCGGCTACCTGGAGCAACCGCACGTGCTCCGGGTGAACATCAGCAACCTGAGGCGCAAGATCGAGGAGGACGCCTCGCGCCCCCGCTATATACTGACCGAACCGGGAGTGGGGTACCGGCTCAAGGCAGACGGCTAGACGGGGATCATCATTCCGGGACCATTCATCGAAGGTATCAGCAGCATTACCGCCACCCACCTCTGACCAGCCCAAGCATTGACACGCTCTCAATCATTCGCATTCAAAGCCTACCATTTCCCTCAGAAAAGGCTAAATTGCCGAACATTACAGAGCCCTCAGGGTGCCGGGAGGCGACCAGGGACCAGCTCCTTTTGGCCCGATGGCCCGAACCCGGAACGAATACACTTTGCCTCCCTCCAAATCCTTCATCTCCATAGCGGAGCAGTGCATATGCACACCCTGGTATTTCCAGTTTGATTCGACAGTAGGATCGCCCTCGGCGATGTGCATCTCGTAACTGCCGGCGCCATGCGTACGGGACGCCTTAGCGATGATAACGCCGGGAAACTGTCCGTGTTTGAGGGATAATATTGAGGGCGCTTCCAGCATTGCGTTGCTACTGCTGGTTGGTGGTGGCAATTCTTCAAAGCCCGTATTAATCAAAAAGCGGGGGTCAGTAACCGTTCCTGTTTCGTAGAAGTGGGCGATAGCGTAGAGGTGAACCTTCAGCGCTTCAGCGGCACGGTCACGTAACTTAATCTGATCTTGGTCACGCTTTAAAGCCGCGTTATACGTCCGTCTGAGCTCGTCGATAGCTTGCTTAACCTGATCCGGAGTGGGCAGGAAAGATGGCCGAGGCTCCTGGATAGCCGGATGGTTAATCCAGGGTCCCAGAACAGCCTCAGCCCTGATAATAAGCTCTGGAACCTTCGCATGCGTATAGTCAACCCTTTAGCTTCGGCTGTTTCGCCATCCGGCCACCTCCAATAAGTTAATTCTAATCCAATAACTTCCCCTGAGTTTAGGTTATATTCTCAACAAAGCAAGATGCAGGTTTTAAAAAAGTTCTGCTGAGCTGCCTGTTAGGACCACCCGCCCCCCATGGAGCCCGAAGCCCCGAGTGCTACTCCGGAGGGGTAGATTTCAACTTCAGGGGGCTAGAGTTCCACCCCGGAGGTCCAGAGCTCAACCCCGGAAGCCAAGAGTTCAGCTCCGGAGGCCAAGAGTTCAGCTCCTGAGGCCAAGAATTCAACTCCAGGGGTCCAGAGTTCAACTCTGGAGGGCCGTGACAGGCGGTGTAGAGCCCCTGCCAACTATGCTTTTGCCGTCACATCAGCTCTGTGTTATAAATAATGAATATTGAAACCTAAAGCGGAGTCACGGACATGATAGTTAGAACCAGGGTGAAACAGGCGCTGGCCGAGGGCCGGCCTGGCGAATCATTCCTTCTCAAGGGGTGGGCAAGAACGGTCAGAAGCGGCAAGGGGGTCACCTTCATCTCTCTTAACGACGGCTCTTCGCTCGCCGGCATACAGGTGGTGGCGGAGCCGGAACTTTCCAATTACGCCGAGGTCTCTGCGCTTGGCACCGGCAGCGCGCTCGCGGTGACCGGCGTCCTGCAGGCGTCCCCCGCCGCCGGTCAGGCGTTGGAACTGAGGGCGGTCACCGTCGAGATCGTCGGGGAGGCGGACCAGGAATACCCGATGCAGAAGAAGAGGCACAGCTTCGAGTACCTGCGCACCATCGCCCACCTGAGGCTGCGCAGCAACACCTTCGGGGCCGTCTTCAGGGTGCGCTCTGCGCTGGCCCAGGAGGTGCACCGCTTCTTCGGAGAACGCGGCTTCCTGAACGTGCACACCCCGATCATCACCGCCAACGACTGCGAGGGGGCCGGCGAACTGTTCCGGGTCACCACGCTCGATATGGCGCACCCCCCGCTTGCCAAGGGCGAGGTCGATTTCTCCGATGACTTCTTCGGCAGGGCCACCGGCCTCACGGTGAGCGGCCAGCTGGAGGGGGAACTTTTCGCCCAGGCCTTCTCCGATATCTATACCTTTGGACCCACCTTCCGGGCCGAGAACTCCAACACGGCTCGCCACGCTGCCGAGTTCTGGATGATCGAACCGGAGATGGCATTTGCCGATCTCGCCGACGATGCGGATCTGGCCGAGGCCTTCCTCAAGAGGCTCTGCATTCATGCACTCAACAGCTGCGACGAGGACATGAAGTTCTTCAACGCCCAGATCGACACCGGCCTGATCCAGAGGATCGAATCGGTGGCGAATGCCTCATTCGCGCGGATGGAGTACGGCGAGGCGATCGAGCGGCTCAAAAAGGCACCGGTCGCCTTCCAGTTCCCAGTCGATTGGGGGCTCGATCTGCAGTCCGAGCACGAGCGCTACCTGACCGAACAGGTGGTCGGCGGACCGGTCTTCATCGTCAACTATCCGAAGGGGATCAAGGCCTTTTACATGAGGGAAAATGACGACGGCAGGACGGTCGCCGCCATGGACCTGCTGGTCCCGAAGGTGGGCGAGATCATCGGCGGGAGCCAGCGTGAGGAGAGGCTCGACCGGCTCACGGCACGCATGCAGGAGTGCGGCATCGACGCCGCCGGGCTGTCGTGGTACCTGGACACCAGGCGCTGGGGTTCCACTCCGCACGCCGGTTTCGGTCTCGGTTTCGAAAGGCTCCTCATGTACCTGACCGGCATGGAAAACATCAGGGACGTCATCCCGTTCCCGAGGACGCCAAGGCATGCGGAGTTCTGAGAAAATCCCCCTGCGGAATCATTTAATACTTGAATCAGCACGTTTCAAAGAAAAGACAATTACAAACAATCAAAAGCCTCACCACAGAGGACACAGAGGCACACAGAGGAAATCTTAAAACAACGGCTAATTGTTTTAAACATACATCAGGTTTTGATTTTCCTCTGTGTGCCTCTGTGGTGAGGCTTTATGCTTTGGGTTGTTTGTGATTGGCCGACTGGTGCGCGTTCCCACGCTGAAGCATGGGAACGATAAAAAGTTGCAATGTGTAAAGGAAAATCATGGATAAAGACGCTCTTATAGCAAGGTACCACTTGAAGCCCCACCCGGAAGGGGGATGGTATGCCGAGGTGCACCGCTCCAGCAAGTCGATCGGAACCCCGGCAGGGTACCCGGGGGAGCGGGTGGCACTCACCGCTATTTATTTCCTGCTCTGCGAGGGGGAGTTCTCCGCGTTCCATAGCGTGGCCGGCGAGGAAATCTGGATTCATCTCGCCGGAGCCCCTTTGGAACTCGCCCTGCTCGACCCGGCGCCCAGGCGGCTCAGACTTTCGGCACCGGGTGAGGACGGCGAACCACTCCTCGTGGTCCCCCCGGACGTGCTGCAGGCGGCGCGCAGCCTCGGCCCCTACACCCTGACCAGCTGCCTCGTCGCTCCCGGCTTCGACTTCAAGGACTTCCAGATGCCTCGTGCGGCCGAGCTTCTCGAAGCCTATCCGGAATCGGCCGAGCTTATCAGGAGCTTCACCCGTCCTGGTTAGCGAACCAGCACTAAACCGCCATTTGACAGCAAGGCTCCGCCATCCCACGCCATACTTCGGCCATTTGGCGGAACGGCCCACGGAACTGCGCCACCACTCACCTCCGAATCCGATACCTTCTCCCCGCGACCGCCGCCGCTCCGAGCACCCGCCAATGGATTCCGTTCTCGTCCCCCCATTGACACACTCTATTAAATACAGCACGTTACGATCCGCACAGGTTTTCTCCGGCCAGTTGGTGCGGGAAGCCAAGCAGCGAAGGCATTATTTCCTGCCAATGAGCCCCTGCGGGTAGCGAGTGGCACAAATCGAGCAAGTTCATGGAATTCCCCGCAAGGAAGTGGTCCGGCCGCAGTCGGACGGGAGATTCGGTCAAAGGGTACTTCCCGAGCCGGCCGCCGGATGCCTGCGGGTATTTTTTTGAATTGATATGTAAGAAATGATTGGTAAGGAAGGGCATTGCATGGGGACAAAGACTGACAACCGGGCTAGGGTCGACATCGCCTACGGGGCTATCGTGGCTGATGGTTGCTTCTGCCTCGCATTCACGCTGAACCTGTTGGGCAATCCTACCGCAGGGCTCACCCTCGCGGACTTCCTCGGCATGGGGATCATCTTCTGCGTATTCCTGAGCTCCTGCTGGGTGATCTACGACGACTATTGGCTGGTGAACAAGCAGGCCGAGGCCGCCGTGGTCAAGATGCTCCGGATCAAGGAACTAGAACAGGGCGCGCACATCGATTTCGACGGCAAGAGCTACCGGGTCGACACCATCAACCGCGCCAACGGCGAGATCCTGATCCAGAGGATCGGGCAGCCGGGAAGCATTATCGTGCAAATCGAAGGAGAGGGTTAGCGTTTCACGCTCCCCTGTAAGGGCCAGTAACTCCCCCCCACCAGCTCCGCCGTTATAGACCCCAGCTTCAACTTGGTCGTCATCCTGACCGGAATCCGCAGACTGTCGTCGGTAAGCCAGACCGTGACGTCACCGGTACGGGCGAAGAACCCCTCGGATTTGAGCAGCGGCTTCACCACGAGGGTCTTGAACCTGCCGAGCGGCGTGCTGATCTCCTCCCGCCTCACCACCTGCACCTCCGTGTTCCAGAGCCTCTTGCAATCGTAGATGTCTATGAAGATCGATTTCCCCAGCACCAGCTCGCTGGAACGTACGAAATATATGCTGGAGAGGCTGTCGAAGGTCCTGGCGCTGATGTCATGAGTTTTCTCGGTCTTCTTCAGAAAGTCCTTGGTATCGACCTTGAGCCTTGGCAGGTCGAACTGCGCCTCCTTCCGGGTGTGGGTCTTCCCCTCGTTGATCTTCTCCCGGTAAAATCTGGGTGTTCCGAGCGTTTCCGCGCCGCTGCCACGGTGAAGGATGGATTCCGTCCGGTCGTCAACGGCGAAGATCGGGTTCAGCCACCCTGCCGAGCGCGCGGAGGAAACGATATGGAGCTCCCCCCCCTGGGAAGTCACCTCCTGCACGGCGGTTCCGGCCTTGATGCCGGTCCAGCTGATGTCGTAGACCAATCTTTCCGGGACGGTGAGAGCTGATGCGGGGAGAACGAGGAGGGAAACAAAAAGGGGGACACCAAGGGCCAACAGGGCTAAATTTTTCATTGCTACAGCTTATAGCAAAAGCCGATTTTTTCTCAAGGGAAAAAAGCTTGTTCTTGTCCGCGCCGCTCATGATGATACAATGCACTGGCACCCGGTTTCTTGCGCCAAGCCGGACATCCAGAGAAGATCTCCATGAGAATCGAAACACTCGGCAGGTTCAAGCACGTCACCCTGGAACCGGGGGAGCTGTTCGCCTCGCGGGAGCCGGTGACGATCTCCACCCTGCTTGGCTCCTGCGTCGCCGCCTGCCTCTATGACCCGGTCAACAGGGTGGTCGGGATGAACCACTTCATGCTCAGCAGCCGGCGTTACTCACGGGACCTGCCGATCTACGTCACGGAGGCGGGGCGCTACGGCATCCATGCCATGGAACTGCTCATCAACGAGATGATGCGGATGGGGGCAGAAAGGAAACGGTTATGCGCCAAGGTTTTCGGAGGGGCGACCATCCTGCGGCACACCGGCAGCGTCGGCAACTTCTTCTGCGTTGGAAAGGTGAACTGCAGGTTCATCAAGGATTTCCTGGAGGAGGAGCGGATCCCGATCCTCGCTCAGGAGCTCGGCGGAGAGAAGGGGCGGGTGATCCACTTTTCCAACGGCGACTTCGCGGTCTACCTCAGGAAGGTGGAGCGCAGCAGCAGCGAGAGGCTCGCCCTGCGCGACAAAAACTGCTGGCTCAAGGCGATCGAGATGCAGGAGCTTACGCTCCCCTCCGAGGAGATCTGGCTCTGACGGCGGGGAAACGTGGCCAATGGTTGTGACTTTGCTAGGCGCCGCCGCTTTTGGTGATCATGAGTACGCCGATCGCAACCAGGACCGTGCCTGCCCAGCGCATCGGGGTCACCACCTCGTGCAGAAAGTACTGGGAGAGAAAGGCGACCAGGATGTAGTTGAGCGCCTGCATCGGAAGCGCGACGGAAAGGTCTTCCCAGGAAAGGACCGCAAGCCAGAGAAAGAAGAAGATGGCGAGCATGCAGGTCCCGAGGACCAGCTTGGGCGAGGTGAGCGCCTGCAGGGAAACGTTCAGAATCCCTTTCAGGTTCATCGCGGAGATATCCCCGAGCTGCTTCATGCCGCTGGCCAAGAGAAGATCCCCAATGGTCCCCGCGATCACGGCTATCAGCATGACGATGGCAGTCTTAAGCATAGGTCTTCACCTCTCCACGGTAGTTTCTCAGGCGGATCCCGAGTTGGGCCAGCTTTGTTGCCACCTGCGCGCTGGTGAGCGCCGCCAGTTCCTCGTCATGAAGGTAACCGGGCATCCACCTGTCGAGCTCGGGGCAGGGGCGGCAGCCGGGATGGAAGTAGATCTCGGTCAGCCCCTCGTCCACGCCGTCAAGCGAGTGCAGCAGATATCCCTCGGTCATCCGTCCCGAGTTCAGAAGTCCCTTCACCTCGCCCGCGTAGCGGATGCCGAGCCGGTCCAGACGGGATCGGCAGCGCCTGGCGAGGGAGGCGAAGATGAAGGCGTCCGCACACTTCCCCACGAGCCGCTGCCGGTCGATCGCGAGGTTTCCGGCCAGGTTCTCGCGGGAGAGCCGGAAGCTCTCGATGCCATACTTCGGCATCAGCTCGGTGAGGATGTCGAAGACGACCGGGTGCATATGGATGTTCAGGTGGCCGTCCAGGTGGCTAAGGCGAAGCCCAGCGTCAAGGCATTTGACGATCTGCGCCTCGATCTCCCGGTGCAGCTGCTTTCTGAGCGGCTTCAGGAAGTAGTAGCGCATCCCCGCGAGGACCGGATCGTTCCCGAAGTCACCGCGGTCATCGACGAGCGAGGGGAATCCCTGTCGGGGCAGCACGCCGCGCCCCTGCACCAGCGTCAGGTGCAGTCCCACCTGAAGCCCCGGGTTCTCCCTGGCGAGCGCCACCGCCTCCTCGAAGGCCGAGCCTCCCGCCATGAGCGAGGCGCTGGTCAGGATCCCGTCTTTCCAGGCCCTGATGATCCCCCGGTTCGCGCCGTCGCACAGTCCGAAATCGTCAGCATTTATGATCAGCTCTTTCATTGCCCTGCCTAAGTTGCCAGCGGTCATAATTGGAATTAAACCGCTCCATTGGCTACCTGTTTAGCCCTAATCTGCAGAGGTCTCAGGTTCAAAGAGTAAGCCCCCCTTTGCAAAGGGGGAGAGCTTGTCGGTGCCTTATCTCTTCTGCTTCAGGGAAGATGAATCTTGGAAAAAACAATCAAACACATTAAGACGGTAACCGTTTTTTGTCAAGACCAAAGCCCCGGGCGTTTAGCGTTGCGGCGCCCGGCGCGCTCTGCTAAAGTGCGGCTTCCATCAGGGAGGAGCGCGTGGATATGGGGATAGGTTCGATAGGGGTCGTGGCGGCCATGCCGCAGGAGATCGCCCCGCTGCTGCGGCGCATCAAGGGGTACCGAAAGGAACGGGCGGCGGGCCGCAACCTGTACCGTTTCGAGGTGGCGGGGGTTCCCGTCGCACTGATCGAGTCGGGGATGGGGCCCCGGCAGGCGGCCGCGGCGACCGGGTCGCTGATCGGGCTCGCCGCCCCGGACTGTCTGGTGAACTTCGGTTTTGCGGGGGGGGTGCTGCCGGGAACCGGGGCCGGAGAACTCGTGCTGGCCGAGCGGGTGCTCTTTCTCGAGGACGGGCGCCTGAACGGGGTGCCGCAGCCGGACCCGAGGCTTTCCGGGCTGGTGGCCGAGGCCTTGGAGGCGGCTCCGTTCACCCTGCATCGGGGCACCTTCGTCACGGCGGGGAAAATCACCGGCAAGAAAGTGGTGGGCGAAATTGTGGGCGCCGGAGTGCAGCACCCGGTGCTGGAGATGGAGACGGCAGCGCTACTGCGGGTGGCGGCCCAGGCGGGAATTCCGGTGCTGGCGATCAGGGGGGTAAGCGATGCGGCGGACGAGGAGCTTGGCTTCTCCCTCGAGGAGTTCTGCGATGGCGAGCTGAGGATCAGCCTGGCACGGGTGCTCAGGACCATCGCCTTCAAGCCCTGGATCATTCCGCAACTGGTTAGACTTTCTGGGAATTCGAAGAGGGCCGGGGAGAATCTAGCCCTGGGCGTCGAGCTGGCGCTAGGCGCGCTCGCCAAGCGATAGGGTTGTTGCGGCAGGATCGTTCAGGAAGCGAAGATCGGCAGGAATGCCGCTCCTACCTGAGTTTTTCACCATTCACCATTCACGATTCACGGTTTCTCAGTCAAAGCTGTCGGAGAAACGCGCGGCTATCTCCCCCTTCAGATAGGCATCCGCCTCGGAGGCCGTTGCGAAGCCGAGCACCTTCTGCGCCACCTGGACCGCTTCCTCCATGGTGCAGCGGCGCAGGATCTTCTTCACGCGCGGGATGGAGACCGCGTTCATGGAAAGCTCGTCAAAACCAAGGCCAAGGAGGACCGGAAGGTATTCCGGCTCGCCCGCCATCTCGCCGCAGATGCAGGCCTCGATCCCCGCCTTGTGCGCCGCGTCCACCACCAGCTTCAGCGAGCGGAGCACCGCCGGGTGCAGCGGCTCGTAGAGCGAGGAGAGGTGCTCGTTGGTCCGGTCGATGGCGAGGGTGTACTGGATCAGGTCGTTGGTGCCGACGCTGAAGAAGTCGACCTCCGCCGCCAGGAGGTCGGCAATGATGACCGCGGAGGGGATCTCGATCATGATCCCCACCGGCAAATCCTCGTCGAACGGGAAGACACCGCGCAGCTCTGACTTCGCCTCCTCAAAGAGCGCCTTGGCCGCCCGCACTTCGGCGACGCCGGAGACCATCGGGAAGAAAAGCCTGACCTTGCCGAAGGCGCTGGCCCGCAGGATCGCCCTCAGCTGAGCCTTGAACGCCAGGGGCTGGCGCAGCGAGAGCCTGATGGCCCGCACCCCCAGCGCCGGGTTCATCTCGTCGCTCAGGTCCAGCTCGGTGAGGCACTTGTCGCCGCCGATGTCGAGCGTCCTGATGGTCACCGGGTGCGGCGCCATCTCCCGCACGATCGCAGCGTAGGCCTGGTACTGCTCCTCCTCGTCCGGGAGGCTCTCCCTGTTGAAGAAGAGCATCTCGGTCCGGTACAGACCGATCCCCTCGCCGCCGTGCCTGTTGATCGAGGCGACCTCCTCGAGGAACTCGACGTTCCCCTTGAGCCGCATGCGGTGCCCGTCCAGGGTGATCGCCGGCAGGTCCTTCAACTTCAGCAGCTCCCGTTCCACGTACTCGTAGCGCTGCTTCGCCTGCAGGTAGTCCCTGAAAGCCTCCTGGTCGGGGTTGATGATCACCACGCCGCTCGCGCCGTCGATGATGACCGTGTCTCCGTCCGCCACCTCCCTCGTGATCCGCTCCAGCCCGACCACGGCGGGGACCTCGAAGGCGCGCGCGAGGATCGCGGAGTGGGAGGTCTTGCCGCCCAGGTCGGTGACGAAGCCGATCACCTTCGACTTGTCGATCTGCAGGATGTCGGCGGGCGACAGGTCGTGCGCCACCACGATCACCTTGCCGTCGATCTGGGAGATCGGCTCCTGCTTCTCCCCCACCATGGTGCGCAGCACCCGCTCGATGACCGTTTCCACGTCGCCGCCCCGCTCGCGCAGGTATTCGTCCTCCACCCCATCGAAGAACGACTTGAAGCGCGTGAGGGTCCGCTTCAGGGCCCCCTCGGCGTTGATGCCGAGCCGCTCGATGTACTGCGTGGTCTCGCCGACCAGCATGGTGTCGTCCAGCAGCATCAGGTGCGCATCGATCACGCAGAGGTGCTCCGGGCCGTGGGTTGCGGCGAGCTGGTCCTTGAGGGCGGAGAGCTCGCCCTTGGCCCGCTCGATCGCCTTGGTGAAACGGCTCAGTTCCCCGGGAATCCCCTCGATCGGGACCGGGTACTCAGTCACCGTCACCCGGCGCCGCTCGGCGATCCGGACCTGCCCGATCGCTATTCCCGCGGAGGCGCCTATCCCCCTGAGTATTTTCGTGTCACTCTTCACCAAATCCATTGCGGATCAGCTCCCCGATTGCGGCGAAGGCCTCGGCATCGTCCGCGCCCTCCACCTTCAGCACGATAGTGCTTCCCTTCGCCGCGGCGAGCATCATGATCCCCATGATGCTCTTGCCGTTCACTTCGACACCTTCACGCTCGATCCTGATTTCCGAGTTGAAACGGCTCGCCGTCTTCACCAGCAGCGCGCTCGCCCGGGCGTGCAGCCCGAGCTTGTTGGGTATGACAAATTCACCTTCGATCATATATCTCTCTTTGCAGTTATTGGCGCAGTTACTGACTTTAGTTTCATGCAGCTATTTCTTCAGATACTCCCCGGCCACGGTGATACCTTCCCTGCCGCTCTCCCTGAGCTTCAGGGCGAGGTCGCCCACGTCCAGGCGGCTGCGGTCCTGCGTGAAACGGATCAGCATCGGCAGATTCACCCCGGTCAGCACCTCCACCCTCCCCTCCTCCAGGAAGGAGATACTCATGTTGGAGGGGGTGCCGCCGAACATATCGGTCATGATGATGGCACCGTCACCGGACACCCGGGCCACCGCCTCCTTGATGGAGGCCATCACCGTCGCCGCCGAGGCATTCGGGGCGATGCCTACCGCCTCGGCCAGTTCCAGCTTCCCCACTATCATCTCCGCAGCGGCGAGCAGCTCGTTCGCCAACCCCGCATGCGCCACCAAAAGCAATCCTATCATCCCTGCCCCTTCTCTATGTCCCTGTGGGTAATTTTTATGTTCACGTTCCTCTGCTTGAAGAACTGGTACAGCTCCTGCGCGATGGCGACCGAGCGGTGCCTGCCGCCGGTGCACCCTATGGAAACGGAGAGGTACGACTTCCCCTCCCTGCGGTACCCCGGCAGCAGGAACTCCAGCATGTCCCTGAACCGCTCCAGGAAGACCACGGTCTCCTTCTGTTCCATCACGAAGTCCCTCACCCCCTGCTCCAGCCCGGAAAACGGGCGCAGCGCGGGGACGAAGTACGGATTGGGGAGGAACCTCACGTCCATGACAAGGTCGCTCTCCAGGGGGATGCCGTAGCGAAAGCCGAAAGACTGGAGGTTCACCTGCATCTCAAGCGCGGTCTCGTTCCCCTTGATGCTGGAGATGACCACCTCCTTCAGCCGGTGCACGTTCATCTCGGAGGTGTCGATGATGGCGGTGGCGATGCGCCGCAGGCCGGCCAGCTGGTCCCGCTCGAAGCGGATACCCTCCGGGACGCTGGCCCCCTCGAGCGCCGGATGGCGGCGCCTGGTCTCGGAGAAGCGGCGGATCAGCACTTCGTCGGTCGCGTCGAAGTAGAAGATCTTCACGGTGTGCCCGGCGGAGGCCATGCTCTGGAAGACCTGGTCGTACCCCTTGATGAAGTCGCGGCTGCGGATGTCCATGACCAGCGCCACGTCCCTGATGTCCTCGCGCGAATGCTCGACCAGCTCGATGAAGGTGGCGACCAGGGAGACCGGTAGGTTGTCCAGGCAGAAGAACCCCTCGTCCTCCAGGGCCCGCACGGCGGTCGATTTCCCGGAACCGGAAAGTCCCGTAATGATGACGATGCGCATCTATTCCACCTCGTTGCCGAGCGGCCGGAACTCCATCCGGGCCAGCAGCTTTTCGTGGAATTCGCGCGCCGAGTGGTAACCCATCCCCTTCAGGAGGAAGTTCCGGGCGGCGACCTCGATGATGGAGGTGAGGTTGCGGCCCGGCCGGACCGGGATCTGCAGGTGCGGCAGGTCCACCCCCAGGATGGTCTTCACCTGGTCGTCGATGCCGAGCCTCTCGTACTCCTGGTTGGCGTCCCACTCCATGAGTTCCAGCACCATGTCGATGATCTTCTTCTCCCGGATCGAGGAGACGCCGTAGAGGTCCTTGATGTTGATGATGCCGAGGCCGCGGATCTCCATGTGGTACTGGATCGATTCGCCGGCCTGCCCCACCAGCGCCGCCGGCATCTTCTTCTTGATATGAATGATGTCGTCGGCCACCAGGCGGTGCCCCCGGATCACGAGGTCAAGGGCGCACTCGCTCTTGCCGATGCCGCTTTTCCCCAGGAGGAGTACCCCGACACCGAGCACGTCGACCAGCACGCCGTGGATGTGGGTCGAGGGGAGCAGGCTCTCCTCCAGAAACTTGGTGATGAGGGAGATGAAGGTGGAGGACTGGTGGTGCGTTACCAACAGCGGTATGCCGGCCACCTGCGCGCAACTCTTCAGGAATTCGGGGGGGTCGAGCCCCTTGGTGACGATGAAGCAGGCGATGGGGAAGCTGCAGAGGGTGTCGATATGCTGGCGCCCGAGCTCCTCCGGGAGCTGCCGCAGGTAGGAGATCTCGGTATTGCCGAGCACCTGGACCCGGTCCGGGTGCAGATGCTCCGTGTACCCGGTGAGGGCGAGTCCGGGTTTTTGAATGCGGGAACTGTAGAGACGGTTCAAAAGGCCCGCCTCGCCTCCTATGAGCTGCAGGTCGAGGCCGTAGGCCTTGTCTTCCAGGAGATCCTTGATGGTGAGGCTCATGCTAGTCAATTGGCTGTAAACCTTTCCCCCGCAGGCGCGAGGCACCCTGGAGGGGCCGGTATGGTGGGGAGGCGCCCCGGGGGACGCCTCCCGTTTGGGACCGTGCAACATTCAGCGTTCAGTTCCCATCCTCAAACGTAGAACGTAGAACGGGTTTAAACGTTCTCGGGTGCTATCAGCCCGTAGTTACCGTCCTTGCGGCGGTACACCACGTTGATGTTTTCAGTGGACGCCTCGGTGTAAACCAGGAAGTCCTTGTGCAGCAGCTCCATCTGCATGACCGCCTCTTCGACGGACATCGGCTTCATGGAGAAGCTCTTGGTCTTGATGATGACCGGCTCGTTGCTCTCCTCGATGCTCTGTGCCTCGACGATGCTCTTCTGCACCAGGCGCTCGCGGGTGTCGCTGGAGGGCTTGTGGGCCTTGATGCGCTCCTTGAAGCGGCGCAGCTGGCGCTCGATCTTGTCGGAGACAGCATCGACCGAGGCGTACATGTCGTTGGTCTCTTCGGCGGCCTTGATGGTGATCCCCTTCGCGGTGATGGTCACCTCGGCGGAGTGACGGATCTTTTCCACGGTCAGGAATACCTGGACGGCAATCGGCTCATCTATATATTTCTTCACTCTCTCCAGCTTCTCTTCCGCGTAGCTCTTCAAGGCTTCGCTCGGTTCCATGTGCCTGAATGTGGTAATTATTTGCATACTCGTACCTCCCTTTATTGTAATACACGCCGGCGCGCAGCCCGCTTTTCGGACAGGCGGCGAGCGTTAGAAATGCTTCTTGCGCTCCGAGGACGACCCGATCCGGAGCATCTCGCGGTACTTGGTGACGGTGCGCCTGGCTATGACGATGTTGTGGCCGGAAAGGAGCTCCGCCAGGCGCTGATCGCTATGGGGCTTTTTCGGGTCCTCGGCGTCCACGATTTCCCTGATCTTGCTCTTCACGCTCTCGGAGGCGATGAAGTCCCCCTCGCCGGTAGAGATGCCGCTGTTGAAAAAGTACTTCAGCTCGAAGAGCCCCTGGGGGGTCTGCATGTACTTGTTGGTGGTGACCCGGCTGATGGTAGACTCGTGCATGCCGATGTCCTCGGCGATGTCGCGCAGTACCAGGGGGCGCAGGTGCTCGATGCCGCGGTCCAGGAAATCGCGCTGGAACTTGACCAGGCTCTTGGCCACCTTGAAGATGGTGCGCTGGCGCTGCTGGATGCTCTTGATGAGCCAGATCGCCGAGCGCATCTTCTCGCCGATGTACTCCTCGGCCTTCTTGTCCACGGCCCGGCTCGCCTTCGCCTCCGGCGCGTAGAGCGGGTTGATCCGCAGGTTCGGCATGCCCTCGTCGTTCAGCACGACCACGTACTCGTCCCCCACCTTGTGCACGAAGATGTCCGCGGAGATGTACTGCACGTCTTCCTGTCCGAAGATGCGCCCGGGCTTCGGGTCGAGCTCGGCGATGATCTTCGAGGCGACCAGGATGTCGTTCACCTCGACCCCGAGCACCTTGGCAGCCTGCTTGTACTTGCGGCTCTCCAGGTCCTTCAGGTGGTCCCGCAGCAGCGACTCGACGATGGTCCCCCCCATCCCCAGGCTCGCCACCTGGATCAGCAGGCACTCGCGCAGGTCGCGGGCTCCCACGCCGACAGGGTCGAACTCCTGGATCCTTTTCAGCACCCCGGCCGCCAGCGGCGTCAGCACGGTCTCGGAAAATCCCTGGGCGGCCTCCTCGATCCGGGAGGCGGGCGCGTCCTCGGCAAGCCCCGCCCACTCGAGCATCTCCTCGCGGAACGGGCTCACCTGCACGCAGGCGGCGGCCACGTCGTCGAGGGTCGCCCGGAGGTAGCCGTCCTCGTCGATATTGCCGATGATCTCGGCACCGACCGCCATCTCCCGCTCGGTCAGGCGGGTCAGGCTCAGCTGCCAGATCAGGTGGTCCGAGAGGGTCGATTTCTTGGTGAGAAGGTTCTCGAAGGAGGGGCGGTCCTCGTCGTCGTAGTACTGCTCTCCGGAGCTGTAATTGTAGCCGTCGATGTAGGAGTCCCAGTCGGCCTCGCGCGTATCCTCACCCGCCCGCACCTCCTGGAATTCAGCAGTGGCGGTCTCCGGTTCGACCTCCTTCTCGCGCAGCTCCAGCTGCTCTGGTTCCCGCACCTCTTCCTGCTCGATCACCTCGTCGAGGATCGGGTTTTCCTCCAGTTCCTGACGCACCACGTCCTGCAACTCCAGCCTAGAGAGCTGGAGGAGCTTGATGGCCTGCTGCAACTGGGGGGTCATCACCAGTTGCTGACTCATTTTCATCTGCTGGCGCATCTCTATAGCCATAAGTTCGCTTGCCTCTTGAGTCCAAAAGTCCGTTCTATGTTAGCGTCCTTTCGCCTGCCGCCTCTCGGATTTGCGCGCGCCCTCGTACTTCAAGTATAAACCCAAAGAGGCGGCTGCGCGATGGAGGATTCAAGATGAGCCGTTCAACGTGGAACGCAGAACGGCTTTTATAGCTTGAACTTCTCACCGAGGTAGATCTCCCGCGCCTTCTTGCTCTGGGAGATCTGGACCGGGTCGCCACACTCAAGCACCTCGCCCGCGCTCATGATGTACGCCTTGTCGCAGACCCCGAGCGTCTCCCGCACGTTGTGGTCCGAAATAAGCACACCCAGCCCTTTATGCTTGAGCGCCGTGATGATGTTCTGGATGTCGATCACGGCGATCGGGTCGATCCCGGCAAACGGCTCGTCCAGAAGGATGAAGGCTGGGTCCGTGGCGAGCGCACGGGCGATCTCGACGCGCCGCCTCTCCCCGCCGGAGAGCGAAAAACCGCGATTCCCGGCGATATGCTCGATCCTGAACTCGCTCAGCAATTCCTCGACCCGCTCGCGGCGCCGGACCGGCTCAAGCGGCATGGTCTCCAAAACGGCGAGCAGGTTGTCCCTGACACTTAAGCGCCGGAATACCGAGGGCTCCTGAGGCAGATAGCTGATGCCGCGCCGCGCCCGCTGGTACATCGGCAGTTCGGTGATCGACTCGCCGTCCAGAAAGACCTGGCCCCGGTCCGGTCGGCACAGCCCCACCACCATGTAGAAGGTCGTGGTCTTCCCCGCGCCGTTGGGCCCGAGCAGGCCCACCACCTCTCCGGAGGAGACCGCGATGTCGACCCCTTTCACCACCATGCGGCGGTTGAACCCCTTGGCCAGTCCCTCCGTGTAGAGGGTGCTACGGTTTGGCGCCGGCATCTTTGCCTCCGGGGTGAATGACCGCTTCCACCCGCTCGTTCGGGCCGCCGGTTACCACGCTGCGCTGCTCGTTCACGTAGTAGGTGATCAGCTTGCCGGTGATCACGTCCTCTCCCTGCACCACCCGCGGCGAGCCATCCAGCAGGATGCGGCCCCCCTTCGGCTCGTAGACCGCGTGAGCCCCGCTCGCCTGGCGGTTCCCCTGCAGGATGCGGACGTGCCCGAACGCCTCGACCCGGGCCAGGTCCCTCGTCTCGCCGGAGTAGCTGATCACCAGCCGGTCGGCGTACAGGATCAGGTCGCCCTGGCGGGCCACCACCTTCCCCTCGAAGGTGGCAGTCTTCTTCTCATTATCGGCCAGGAGCGAGTCGGACTTCACCTTTAACGGCTCGCGGGCCGCGGGGGAGGCGCCGAACGCGGCCGGCACCAGGGCCAGAAGGAGCAGGCAAGCGAGAAAGAAGTTGCGCATCAGCGGGCCTCCTGCGGCCGGTACACCGCGCTTACGTCCCTCATCAACTTCAGCTTCCGTGTCTGCGTCTGAAACTCCATCCCTACCCCTTCCAGTTGCAGCCCCTTGTCTTTGAAGCGGACCGGCTCATTAGTTTCAAGCTGCGAGCGGGCCGATACATAGGTCACCCGGGAGGTGGAAAACTCGATCCCGCTGCCGCTTTGCCCGTGCACGTTGCCCTGCAGAACCACATCCCGCGTCTTGTTGTCGTAGTCGGCACGGTCCGCCGTGACCAGCAGCTCCCCGGCGGCAGCCCTCCCGGCTACAACCAGCCGCACTCCGGTAAGCGAGGTGGTGTTGGCCTGCCTGTTGAACTCCGCCCGGTCGGCCGAGAGATCCCAGCGCTTCACCCCGTGCTTGGTCTCGGTGTAGTGGACCTTCTGCAGGGAGACGTCGACCTGGAGCGGGAGCTTGGGCACCCTTCGTGCCGGCGCACCCCCCCGCTGCATGCGGAAGGCGATGGTGGCTACCACGAAAAGAGCTGCGAGCGAGGCCACTATGGCGAGAAATCGCCTGATATTATTGAGTTTATACATGATTTCGCAGAAAGTATAACATCATAAAAAAGGGGTGTAAAGCCTATTATATTAAAATGACGCGGCTTGGCACAGAGATTGAAAAAGGGCTAAAAACAAGCACGTTCTACGTTCTACGTTCTACGTTCTCGGTTCAAGCTTTCCAACTTTGAACGTAGAACGTAGAACGGGGTTCTCAGGTTTCTTGGGCCAGATACCAGGCGTAGGTGCTGCGGAGTCCCTCTTCCAGGGTTATCCGGTGCCGCCAGCCGAGAGCGTGGATCTTGGAGACGTCGCACAGTTTTCGCGGCGTCCCGTCCGGCTTGGAGGAATCGAAGCGGATCTCACCGGTGAAGCCGACTACCGCGCCGATCCTGCGCGCCAGTTCCCCGATGGTGAGTTCCTCGCCGCTCCCGATGTTCACCGGATCCCACCCCTCATAGCGCTCCATCAGGAACAGGGAGGCCTGCGCCACGTCGTCGACGTGGACGAACTCGCGGTACGGAGTGCCGCTGCCCCAGACCGTCACGCTCGCCTCGCCGTCGCGTTTAGCCTCGTGAAACTTCCGCAGCAGCGCGGGGAGCACGTGGGAGCTGGTGAGGTCGAAGTTGTCGTTGGGGCCGTACAGGTTGGTCGGCATGGCGCAGATGAAGCGGGTGCCGTACTGGCGGTTGTACGACTGGCAAATCTTGATCCCGGCGATCTTCGCTATGGCGTACGGCTCGTTGGTCGGCTCCAGCGGCCCGGTCAAAAGCGCTTCCTCGCGGATCGGCTGGGGAGCCAGCCGCGGGTAGATGCAGGAGCTTCCCAGGAGCAGCAGCTTGGCGACGCCATTGAGGTACGAGGCGTGGATCACGTTGCTCTGGATCATCAGGTTGTCGTAGATGAAATCCGCCGGGAAGCTGCTGTTGGCGACGATCCCCCCCACCTTCGCCGCGGCGAGGAGGACGTAGTCCGGCCGCTCCTCGCGGAAGAAGGCCGAGGTCGCGCCCTGGTCGCGCAGGTCGAGCTGCGAGCTGGTCCTCAGGACCAGGTTCTGGTAGCCCTCGCTCTCCAAGAGCCTGAGAATGGCGGAACCGACCAGTCCCCGGTGCCCCGCCAGGTAAATCTTGCCGCCCTTATCCATTTGCCCTAAGCTCCCTTTGCGCCAGATCCAGGTCGGAGTCGGTCATCATCTGCACCAGCTCCGGGAAACCGGTGCTCGGCTGCCAGCCGAGTACCCGCCTCGCCTTGCCGGCATCGCCCAGAAGCAGGTCAACCTCGGCCGGCCGGAAGTAGCGCGGGTCGATCTCGATCACCACGCGGCCGCTTCCCTGGTCGATCCCCTTCTCGTGCACCCCCTCCCCCTGCCAGCCAAGGGGTATGCCGAGGCGCCCGAACACGAGCTCGGCGAACTCCCGCACGCTGTGGGTCTCGCCGGTCGCGATCACGAAATCGTCCGGCACCTCGGCCTGGAGCATGCGCCACATCCCCTCGACGTAGTCGCCGGCAAAGCCCCAGTCGCGCTTGGCCTCGATGTTACCCAGATAGAGGCAGTCCTGCAGGCCGAGCTTGATGCGCGCCGCTCCCCGGGTGATCTTGCGGGTCACGAAGGTCTCGCCGCGGCGCGGCGACTCGTGGTTGAAGAGTATCCCGTTGCAGGCGAACATGTTGTAGCTCTCGCGGTAGTTGAGCGTGATATAGAAGGCGTAGGCCTTGGCGCAGGCATAGGGGGAGCGCGGGTAGAACGGGGTGGTCTCCTTCTGCGGGGTCTCCACCACCTTGCCGTAGAGCTCCGAGGAGGAAGCCTGGTAGAAACGGGTGTTGAGCCCGGTCTCACGGATTCCCTCCAGTATCCTGATCGCGCCGAGCGCGTCGACCTCTGCGGTGTATTCCGGTATGTCGAAGGAGACCCGGACGTGACTCTGGGCGCCCAGGTTGTAGATCTCGTCGGGGCGCACCTCGCGCAGCAGGCGGTTGATGGAGCTGGCGTCGTTCAGGTCCCCGTAGTGAAGCAGAAGCCGGGTGTCGGCCTCGTGGGGATCGCGGTAGATATGGTTGATCCGGCCGGTGTTGAAAGACGACGAGCGGCGGATCATGCCGTGGACCTGATACCCCTTGGCGAGAAGCAGTTCCGCGAGGTACGAGCCGTCCTGACCGGTAATGCCGGTGATAAGCGCCTTTTTCATGTTTGCCTCCTGGAGCATTTTTCAGATTCGGTAAAATACCTGAGCCCGCCGGCGATAGCAAGCAGATTGGAGCTCACGGTTTTAATAGGATGCGAGGATCTTCTCGATGATCCGGCTGGTGGACCTGCCGTCCACGAACTGGACCAGTTCCACACGCCCTCCGTTCGCCTCGACCAGCTCGCGCCCGACCACCTCCTCGACGCGGTAGTCCCCCCCCTTCACCAGAACGGCCGGGACCAGCGCCTCGATCACCTTCAAGGGGGTGTCCTCGTCGAAGAGCACGACGTAATCGATGCAGTCCAGAGCCGCGAGGATGTGGGCGCGCTCCGATTCCTCGATCAGGGGGCGGTGCTCCCCCTTCAGGCGCTTGACCGAGGCGTCCGAGTTGAGCCCCACGACCAGCAGGTCGCCGAGCGTCCTCGCCTTCTGCAGGTACTTGACGTGCCCCACGTGCAGCAGGTCGAAGCAGCCGTTGGTGAAGACGACCTTTTTACCGCGGGAGCGCTCCGAGGTGATCAGGTGGGCGAGGACGTCGAGGTTCTTGATCTTGGAGTCGGAGTCCTTCAGGCCGTGCCCGACTTCCGCCACGATCTCCTGGGGGGAGACGGTCGAGGTTCCGAGCTTGCCGACGGCAATCCCGGCAGCCACGTTGGCGATCCAGGCCGCCTCCGGCAGGGCGAGCCCGCAGGCGAGTCCCAGGGAGAGCACGGAGATGACGGTATCGCCGGCGCCGGTCACGTCGTAGACCTCACGCGCCACGGTCGGGATATGGACCGCGGCACCCTGGGCCGGGAAGAGCGACATCCCAGCCTCGCTCCTCGTGATGAGCAGCGCGTCGAGGCCGAGGTCCGTCAGAAGCTTGGCGGCGGCGAGTTCCAGGGTTTCGACATCGGTGATGGCGAGGCCCGAGGCGATTTCCGCCTCCTTGCGGTTCGGGGTGAGCAGGGTCGCCCCGCGGTACTTGCCGTAGTCGTTCCCCTTCGGGTCGACCACCACCGGGATGCCGAGTTCCCTTCCGGCCCGGCAGACGGCGGAGAGCACCTCCGGGGTGAGCACCCCCTTCAGGTAGTCCGAAACGATGATCACGTCGAAATCGCTGCAGCGGGCGGAGAGGTAGCCGAGCAGCCCCTCTTGGCAGCTGGCCCCGATCGGCGCCCGGGTTTCCCTGTCGATCCTGACTATCTGCTGGTTCGCGGCGATGACGCGGGTTTTCTTGCTGGTCCTGCGCTCGGGGTCCTCGAAGAGCCCTTCCAGGCCCACCCCCTTAGCCTCGAAGGCGCGGCGCAGCAGCGCTCCGTTTTCGTCGGCGCCGATCACCGAGCAGACCGAGACGCTGCACCCCAGGGCCGCGAGGTTGTTCACCACGTTGCCGGCGCCGCCAAGGCGCAGGTCCTCGCGGGCCACCTCGACCACCTGCACCGGTGCCTCCGGCGAAATCCGTTCGGCCCTGCCCCACAGGTACTCGTCCAGCATCAGGTCCCCGACCACGAGAGCGCGCACCGAAACGGCCTTTTCGAAAAATGATTCAACTACTCTTCTGTCCACGAAACCTCCGAAAACGTTCTACGTTCTACGTTCTGCGTTCTACGTTCTACGTTCTACGTAAACGCTGCATTACCCTTTGCGGGGAGTTGCTTTTAAGAACCTTATAAACCCGTTCAAAACATTTGTAAGTTTTGTGCATCGGGCAATAATCACCTCGAATGCATTTCTGTCGAAATGGCCAATATCTAACCCTGCATACGCAAGGCTTTTCACTTCGGAAACAGAACCCCGAGATATGACAAGATACTGAACAAACTCTCTGTTACTACCTCTATCAAAACCTTCTGCGATATTCGACATGACAGAAACTGCAGCCCTCTGTATTTGGTCCTTGAAGCCAAAATCCCGACACCCAGCTAGGAACTTATATATATCGCCCACCAGCAAACGCGCCTCTTTCCATGAATCTACCTCCTCAAATCTCTCAATTCTCAAGGTTCCCCCCAATGAAACAAACGACTTTCGGCAGAGTTCACGAAAAAACGTACGCACAGCATAGAATAACGTAGAACGTAGAACGTAGAACGTTTTCTAACGAGTCCTGTCCAGTATCCCTGCGGCAAGTAGCGGGATCATGATCTCATGGTGCCCGGTGACCGTGTAACCGCGGCTCTCGCCGGAGGTCGGCCGCTTCACCACGTTGGTGAGCGGACGGTAGTGCTGCTGCATGTCGAAATTGGCCGTCGTGAAATGATCCACGTGATGCCCGAGGTTCTGCGCAATGGAAAGCGCCTTCAAGAATACCTCGGGAAGCAGCACCGCGCTGCCGATGTTCAGATAAACCCCGCCGTCGCCCAGCTCGGAGACCACGGAGGTGAAGATCCTGAAATCCGTGTAGCTCGCCGCCCCGAGCACCGCCCCGTCGGCCGAGGGATGCTGATGGATGATGTCGGTCCCGATCGCCACGTGGACGGTCACCGGGATCCCCTTCGCGACACAGAGGGCCTGGAGGCTCTGCTCCCGGAAGGGGAGCTCCCTCTCGAGGATCATCCGCCCCACCGATTCGCCGTAACCAACCCCTTGGGCGACACCTTTCTTCAGTGCCGCGTTGATGTCGGCACCGGTCTCCTCGGCCATGCCGAAGGTTCCCGCATGCAGCACCGCCCCGACATCCTCGCTGGTGGCACCGATCAGGGCGATCTCGAAATCATGGATGGAGCCGGCGCCGTTGAGCGCCACCGCCGTGACGATGTCCGCATCGATGAGCGACTTCAATACCGGCTGCAGTCCGCATTTTATCACGTGCCCACCCATCGCCATCACGACCGGTTTCCCCTTGGCCCGGGCCGCCACCACGGCGTCGATCACCCGGTTGAGAGACTGGGAGCCGAGCTGGTTGGGGAGCGCTGCCAGGAGATCGGAAACGGTCATGCCGCGGGACACCGGCAAAGCGAAGTCGTCTTGCACGGTCATCTTATTCTTGCGAGTGGAAATCGGGTAGGTGGTGACGCCCGAGAAGTCGAGAGGTGCGTATGTCATGGGTCATCCTTTGTTCGGTAAAATTGCCCCGGCCGCGAGCATCATATCACTATCAGGCCTGGCGTGGAAACCTTGCTGCAGGGCGGCAGGCGACTCACACCCCGTAATACCCCCGGTACCATTGAACGAAGCTCGCTATCCCGTCCTCGATGGAGGTTTCCGGCTTGAAGCCGACATCCGCCATCAGGTCGTCCACGTCGGCGAAGGTGGCAGGGACGTCGCCGGGCTGAATCGGGAGGAACCGCTTGACCGCCTCCCTGCCGAGAGCCTTTTCCAGCACCTCGATGAAGTGCAGCAGTTCGACCGGCGAGTTGTTGCCTATGTTGTAGATCCGGTACGGGGCGTAGCTCGTGCCCGGGTCGGGGCTCGCACCGCTCCAGGCGGGGTTCCCTTGGGGGACCCTGTCGATTACCCGGCTAACCCCCTCGACGACGTCGTCCACGTAGGTGAAGTCGCGCCGCATCTTGCCGTGGTTGAAGACGTCGATCGGGCGCCCTTCGAGTATCGCCTTGGTGAACAGGAAGAGCGCCATGTCCGGCCGCCCCCACGGCCCGTACACCGTGAAGAAGCGCAACCCCGTGGTCGGGATGCCGTAGAGGCTTGAGTAGGTGTGCGCCATCAGCTCGTTGGCCTTCTTGGTCGCGGCATAGAGCGAGACCGGATGGTCCACGTTATGGTGCACGGAAAAAGGCATGGCGGTGTTGGCACCGTACACCGAGCTGGAGGAGGCGTAGACCAGATGCTTCACCTTGTTGTGGCGGCACCCCTCGAGGATGTTGGTGAAGCCGACGATGTTGCTGTCGATGTAGGCGTGGGGGTTCACCAGGGAGTAGCGCACCCCCGCCTGGGCAGCAAGGTTCACCACCGCGTCGAACTGCTCACGTTCGAAGAGATGCGCGATCCCTTCCCGGTTGCCGAGTTCCTCCCGTAGGAACCGGAACCCCGCGTTCCCGTCCAGAAGCCTCAGTCTGGCAAGTTTAAGGTTCACGTCGTAATAGTCGTTGAGATTGTCGAGTCCGACCACCTCGATTCCTTCATCGAGGAGCCTTTTAGCCAGATGGAAGCCTATAAAACCGGCGGCGCCGGTGATAAGAATTTTTTGCATCTCCCCCTCCGGTTGTGCAGCAGCATCCCTGCCAGAAACGATGCAAACTTTATCATTCATCGCGGCAAATCCCGCTGATTAGTCCCCTAGGCTCCACCAAGATGGAATTAGCCGGCTATGGCTGACGATTTACCTGGCGATTCAGTTGCCAGCTCAACAGTTCTTTATATGCCAGCATCCTATCCATAAACAGTTGATGCGATCGATCCAAGCGCTCTCCGCCCTTGAGCAGAACGTCCCTCTCATTTTGGAAACGAGAGAAGGAAGAATCACCGACCGTACGGTATGCCCCTTCCTCGGATAGACAGATTTCATCATTATAGGCAAAATACCATTGTTGCGGCAGCTGCTTTGCCAACAGATTAACACCTCGACGGAAGTAAGGAGTATCCGAAAGGCTCAGGGCGTACAGAGTCGGCATAATGTCCTTATGGCTACCCACCCGTTTTGGATCATACTTGAGTCCCAACTCACGCTGATATACTTCTGGCACGTGCAGATAAAACGGGACCGAATTGCGCAATGCACTCTCGGCAGGGTCTGGATAACCTATACCTCTCATATTATGGTCACCCGTTACCGCGACAACCGTATGATCACCGAGAGGCCCCTTTGAAACTCTCTGAATAAATCGCCCGACAGTATCATTAGCATACTGAGAAGTTGCAATCACTTTGTCAGTGTTGTACACAGACATTGCAGAAAGTCGTTTGCGCTGTGTTTCATTGATTTCATGCGGTGGTTGCTTGAAATTTAGTGGGACTTCGTATGGAGGATGATTTGTAATGCTCAGTACCATCACAAACAGTTTTTCATGTTTCTTCTCAGCCTCTTCCAGCCGCTCGGCAACATAGCGGAAAGTGAACTCGTCAAAGGTCCCCCAAGCGCCTAACTTGGCTTCAGGGTAGCGCTTGAGAAGATCATTCTGTTCAATTACCTCGTCAAAGCCCAAACCTTTAAGAAAACTGCCTATATTCCGCCATGAACCATTTCCAGATGTAACAAAAAGAGTACGATAGTTTTGCCGCTTATAGGGCCGCACAAGATTACTTGCAAACTGCGTTCGTTGCACTTTGGATTGACTGATATTGATAACAGGACTGGATACAAGGAGGCGAGCCAAGGACTCCATTGTGCCGTTGCCATCAGAGAGAAAACGAGTAAAAGTATAGTCTTGCTGCCAGTAAGGACGCCAAGCTCCTAGCATATCCAATTTGGGAGGAGAATCATATCCAAGCAGATGGTTACTGAGGCTTTCCATAACCGCAAACACTACATGGGGAGGATGGCGTTCCAGAAACTGGTTTTTGGGAGTGCGATCTGCAAACTGCTTAAGTGATACATCACTTTTGGGTACCGGAAACCCATGAAAAGTAGAAAATAATCTCATACCCTCTTCATCGCTTGCCCTCGGATATTTACTGTCTTTCTTATGATCGCCGAGAGCCCAATCGAATGCCATTACAGCATTTGGCGTAAGCATGTTTAGGAGTTTCAGGTCCGACACCTGCGCATTGGCACGTCGTAACGGGAAAGTGCCAAGCGAACCTCGCATCCCAACAAAGTAGACACCAAGGAAAAGCAGCAACAGAACCGCAGTAAAAGTTCGGGACCATTTACTCCAGTTGCGAATCTCCAGCCAGTTCCGAAAGCGCGACAGAAGAAAACCAAAGGCACCTCCAGCTAAAATTGCCCCCACAAGCAGCCTCATCACCGGATAATCATCCCATATATTCCGGAGAACCGCGCTTGTATCTTCTTCCAGCAATCCAAAGATAAAGATATCGAAATAGCTGCCATAGGTAGCATAGTAATAGTAATTACATACAGAAGCCACCAGGGCAACAATTCCGAGGAGACTGGTAAATAAATACATTCGCCTGACATAATAACTAGCAGCTACCGGCCACGGTAATAGGAGAAGACCTACCAGTAGAAACGGAGAGCTACCGATCGTTGCGATCCGAAGATCGTATCGTAAGCCAATCCATATTAAACGTCTAAGATCTGCACTGTGTTGAGCTAGCAAAGGATAGCTGCCAAAGCCCCACAGCATCATCAATCTGGCAATCCCGAATATCAACACAACCAGGGATACACCAATCATTATCTGCCAAATCAACTTTTTCAACAGCTGGGTCCTCATTTCCACAAACTCCTTTAAAACTTTTAAGTGATGTTACTGACAACATTTTGTTTCAACTTCGCTGGAGGTTGCGGCAGTTCAACCGTAAGCAGAGCACACTCGCTTGGACTGTAAGGATGACCTTGACGGACCTATAGCCGCGGAGCCTCACGATCCTTCAGCTTGGCAAACTTGAAACTTGACGTCGCGGTAGTTCGTTCAAAATTGTCGAGGCCTACAGCATCCACGCCCCATCAAGAACTGTAAAACCGATGGAACCGGCGGCAGCAGTGATCAGGATTTCGCCCTCTGCTCTGCTTTTCCGGAAGCCACCGGCCTGGCCAATCACAACTAGATTGACGGCAGGTCGGGACCTTCCCGCGGCCATCACCATCAGAACAGACACTATACTTAATCTTGATTATTATTGCAATTAAACACCAACGGCCAGAGACCCGCCAGGATGCCATGGCCGAGGCAAGACAGATGATTAGCCTCAGCTTGACAACATCAGTCGAGAAGAATATATTCCCATTGTCGGCTTTTCTTGCCCCCGCGGGCAAGTTCAGATACATACTATTTTTTAAATCAGGGAACAATATCATGTTTATACTATCAAAGAAATATGGCCGACTCTGTAACAGGTTATTCAATTCCGCCCACATTCTCGCCTTAGCCATCGAATACAAACATACATATGTCAATCTTTCTTTCTATGAATACGCCGAATATTTCAAGGCTACTCAAAATGATATATTTTGTCGCCATCCAGCTCGGCCGGGGATTTTAAAAAACCACAAAAACGCAGCCATAGCGCTGTATTACTTGAGTTATTGCTTCTCGGCCTTTATATACTTTTTGTCCAAACTGGGACTTAACACGAGCTGGCTTAGGATAAGGACAGTTAGACCCGTCAGAGACAAAGTCACCAAACATGTTCCCGATTTGGACCTACCTTCTTTGCCAATAGATTATTCGAATACGGCCCAGGTGATATTTTTCCAAGGATGGAACTTACGTTCCGTTGAATGTCTGAAAAAACATGGGGATAAGGTTCGCGAATACTATCAACCAGCGGATGTCTACCAGACTGAGGTAAGGAATTTTATTAAGGAAAAAAGAGATGGTTATGATTTACTTATCGGAATTGTGATAAGGCATGGCGACTACAGGAGATATTTAAACGGTAAATATTTCTATTCGATAGATAAATATGTCAATTTCATGAAACAACTCAGGGCTCTGCTTAGCGACAAGAGTATAAACTTTCTCATTTTTTCCGATGAAGAACAAGACACGGATGTCTTTAAATCAGCCGGCCTTGATTTTTATTTCCGAAGTGGCCACATGATAGAAAACCTTTATTCTCTTGCCGAGTGTGATTACATAGTCACCCCCCCGAGCACCTTCGGCATGTGGGCCTCATTTTACGGGAAAACTCCGCTGTGCATCATCGACGACCCAGATCAAACCCTGTCAATGACAGGCAGTTTTGCGATTTGCGGTTCGTGAGCATAATCAATGGGTGGGAATCTGGGCTGAGTGCTTGATCTCGCTTCATTTCTCTGTCACGAATTGTACCGCCTCCAGTAAGCGCAAACCAAATTTTTTGGTTCTTTCTCTGCCGGCTGCAAGAAGATTTTCCCTGTCTGGTCTTTCATACGCCATGTTTTGGACAGCGACCATTTTTTCAGCCATATCATCAGCATCGGATGCTTTAAAGAACAATAGATTCTCATAACCGTCAATCTCTCTGTTCACCGGGATATCAGAAAGGACAGCAGGTATCCCCATGGCTACGGCATCGTATATCGCGCCACCACCCGGGCCTCCTTCAAACAGAGTGGGCTGAAGTACTGCGATCGAGCCCTTCATGATGTCGATCTGATCTTTTTTGGCGATATATCCCAGAAAATGAACACTGTCCGCCAATCCCAGCCGACAAACCTTGTCCTTAAGGTCAAAGAAATAGTTTGGATGTCTGGCATCGGCCGTATCTCCGGTACATACGAGATGGACGTCAACCTCGCCAGTCATCTTAAGGTATTTTGCGAATGCATTAAAAGCCGTACCATGATCTTTATGGATCCAAAACTGGTTACAAATCGCAAAATATCGTTGCGGCAAGCGATATTTGTGTGCAAGCTGTTCTGTTGGCGGTTCAAACCAAGATTCAATTGGCACCGCAGAAAAGGGAAGGTCGAAAATTTCACACTCGGTTTCCGGAAAAAATTTCAGTATGTCCTTTTTTGCGTCGGCTGAATTTACAATAACCGCATTTGCCTCGGCGAGCATCCGGCCCATACGAGAGTCGCGCCTCTGGATTTCATGGTCTGAAAAATAATTGGGATAGTACCTGTGCTGGAAATCATATAAGTAGCCAACCCACGGCACTGAAAATGATGATTTCAGCGGTGAAAAACTTGGGATGACAACATCCGCCTTGACACTGGACAATATCGGCTGAATAGCATTTCTTTTTGGGTAAAAAATAATTTCAATATTTCCGTCAATATTGCTGAAGGAGTCGGCAAGTTGTTTTTTTGAGAATGGATTTTTGCGCTCGAAGGTCATTTTCCGGCCGTGTAGCATGTCTTTAGTCATTTTCACGTAGGGCGAGACGGCGGCTCTTACCTTGGCAATGACGGTGTGATTGTCTGAGTCAGGAAGCAATAGGATTAGTTTGACATTTTCATCACAAACAAGCGCTAACGCATTGGCGCAATAACGTAAGAAATCGACGCCGCCGCCCCAGCTTACAAAAACATCGCCGAGAAGAACAATATTCAGTTTATTTTTTTTCATTTCAACCTTTTTGCAGGGGTTCCGATATAAACGCCCGGCTCGTTTATATTGCCAACAACAGTTGCGCCTGCGCCGACCGTCACATTTGAACAGATATTGATATAATCTTTAATGGTAGCTCCAACTCCCACAAAAACCTGATCGCCTATCTTGCAGCGTCCAGATACTGTAGCATTAGGTCCGATATGGCAGTATTCGCCGATATGCACTTCGTGCTCAATGACAGCGGCATTATTGATGATGGTGCCGGTTCCCACCACCGCCTCCGGACCGACATGGCAAAAATTCCCTATGAAACAGCCTGTCCCAATCTGTGCGAGATGCCCTATATGCGCTATTTTTGATACGACAGAGATAAGATTTATGTTGCCCAAAGCTTCCCGTGCAGCTTTGCGGTTTTTGTTGTCGCCTATCGCGACGAATACCGGATGTTTACCGAAATCGTGCTCTTTTGTCACCTGAAACCCATATATCTCTTCGTTTTCCCGCGCATTGGGGTCGATAAAAACAAGCGCGGCATACGGGTTGTTCGACAGCACTATATCCGCTACACTTCTGCTGTGCCCGCCGCAACCAAGAAGTAGAATTTTGTCAAATGCAGGCGGCATCGATTTATTCCTTGAAAAAGCTACAGATTTCCAGACAAATACGCTCCACTTGTTCCTTACTCAAGTAAGGCCAGCTCGGCAAGTTGATGCCGCGCCATCCAAGGTTCTCGGCCACCGGATGACGTTGAAATTTCTGAGCATACATGGGCATCGTATGTATGGGGTAAAACAACGGGCGTGTCTCAATGCCGGCTGCGGTTAACACCTCGCGCAGCGGGTCGCGTTGTTGCGCCTTTTCGACAAGGATGGAAACCATCCAGTATGAGTGACGGACAGCACCGAACTCGCCATGGACGGTCACCGGCTGCCCCTGCAAGGCGGCCTTGTACCATTCGGCAATCTGGCGTTTCCTCGATATAAACTCGTCGGCCTGTTCAAGCTGGGCAAGTCCTATGGCTGCGCAGATATTCGACATGCGGTAATTGTATCCGATCACATCATGCCAATATTCACGATGATTTGCCAGCCCCTGACCTTTAAAGTGCACCGCGCGATCGAATAGCGTCTCGTCATCGGTGACCACCATACCGCCTTCACCGGTAGTGATGGTTTTGTTCCCGAAAAAACTGTAAGTGGCGATATCGCTGAAAGACCCGACATGCTTCCCTTTGTAAAGGGTGCCGAAAGCTTCCGCACAGTCTTCCACGACGAACAATTCATGCTCTTTAGCAATGGACTGAATAGCATCCATATCGCAAGGGTGCCCATAGAGATGCACCGCCATGATCGCCTTCGTCCTGGGGGTTATTTTACGCCGCACGTCCTGCGGGTCCATCTGCCAGGTATCTTGCAACGAATCGACAAATACCGGTGTTGCGCCTGTATATGCAATGGCATTGACAGAAGCGATATAGGTAAGGGTTGGCACGATGACTTCATCATCGGGTCCAACGCCAAGAGCCATCAGCGCAAGGTGCAGCGCGACAGTTCCATTGGAGACCCCAGTTGCGTGCTTGACTCCGGTGTACTCACCGAAGTGTTGCTCGAATTCTCTGACAAACCTTCCCTTGGAAGATATCCAATTGGAGTCAAGACATTCGTTGACGTATTTCTTTTCGTTGCCCGAGAGAGTAGGTTGATACACTGGTATATTCATGCTGAAACCATCCTTAATTTTCATTTGAAGTGCATCAAGAAAATCTGACAATTGCACACGTGCGCCGATACTATTATTTTCGAAACAGTCTCTTAATCTCTTTCAATATGGGAAGTTTCACCTTATGCTTGAACAATGCATTAATCTTCTTAATGACAATATAGTGCGCTTTGCCGACTTCCCGGTAGAAACGGGACTCCTCTTCCCGGGACTGCTGGAGTGGCACATTGCAACTGAAACCATCCTCCATGTAGTTAACCAAGGTCACATCGAGGAAACGGGTTCTCTTGAGTCCCAGGTCAAGCACCAGCCGATAGGTGAGCAAACGGTCGGCCATGATCCGAAAACGGGGATCGTAAGCGGGCATTGCATCCCGTCCGTATAAAATAGCCTGGTGGCACAGCGGCATCCCCTTCAGAAACTTGCGCGGGCTCTTGAGCCTTTTCCCCTTCACGTATCGAATCGAGCCGTCACGGTTCATCATGTTTGCTCTGCCGTACTGCAGCACGCAATCCTCGGCAGCGCCTTCTGCAAGCGCCCCTACGTCGGCGATCAGCTCGTCGCCGGCGTTGAGGAACATCACGTACCTTCCCCTGCACCGCGCGGCACCCTTGTTCATGGCGTCGTAGATACCCCCATCAGGCTCGCTAATCCAGAAGTCCAGCAACGCAACATGGGCGCGGAGCACCTCGAGCGTGCCGTCCGTCGAAGCACCATCGATGAGAATATATTCCACGTTGGCGCCCTTGAAGCGCGCGACGCTCTGCATGGTCCGCAGCAGGCGATCGGCATTATTCCTCACCACCGTGACGATGGAAACAAGCGGCGTTCGTTCAGACATGATCTATTACCCTCCAGGAAACTAAACGCTCTGGTACCGCAACCGAGTTGGTGCTGCGGGTTCCGGGAAGGCGGCCTGCAGTTGGTGAAACAGCGGGGCGCTCGACGCCCGTCGCAGCTTGATCACGAGGATCTTCCGAACAAGCTTGCTACCCGCCATGCTTCGCACGGTTCATCTCTATGGCCTTGCCATATTTGTAAAAGGTGTAGTGGGAGTAGAGCATGCTGAGCAGAAACCCCGTGTACCCCTCCAGAAAACCGAGTTTCAGGAAGTACATCTTGAAGAAGGTGAAGAAAGGCTTGAAGAGCAGATGCGGCACGCCCGGCCTTTTCCCGGCCTTGACCAGTTCCCCCGCGGCAAGGCTCGAGTAGAGTTCCATGCGCCTGAGATAATCCGACACCCCCGAATAGGTCTTGTGCACCAGGTTCCCCTGCAACTCCCCGACCCTGCCCCGGCAAACCACCGACTCGTGCACGCTCTTTTCGCTGAAGGAGCACTCCCTGCGGTCGTAGAGCCTCTTGTTGAAATCGGGGTACCAGCCGCAGCGTCTGATCCAGCGCGCGCCGAAATAGTTCTCGCGGGCGACCCGGTAGCAGGGAGCCCCACCGGAGTCGATGCGGCCGAGGGAATCCTTGAGCCGGGGGGAAACCCGCTCGTCCGCGTCGATGTTGAAGATCCAGTCGTTCCCGGCAAGCTCTGCGGCCAGGTTCTTCTGCCTGCCGAACCCGAGCCATTCGTGCTCGTGGAAGCGGACCCGGCTGTGGGCGCGGCAGATCTCGGCGGTGCGGTCGGAGCTGCCGGAATCGACCACTACGATCTCGTCGGCGAAATCCAGACTCTCCAGGCACTCCCCGATGTTGGCTTCTTCGTTCAGGGTGATGATGGTGGCGGTAATTTTCATGAGGGCTCGGCCAAAAGTTTCTCCACGCCAGCGAGCACCGCCTCCACCTTGATGGTGTCGCGGCACTGGAGGTCCTTGTCGCAGCGGGTCCGAAGACAGCGGGTGCAGTGCATGGGGGACTGGATCACGACATGCTGCGCGCCGCGCGGTCCGCCCCGCTTGCCGTCGCTGGCCCGGTAGAAGGAGACCGTCGGGGTCCCCACCGCGGCAGCCAGATGCACGGGGCCGGCGTCCCCCCCGACCACCATGTCCACTTTCTTCAGAAGCGCCACCAGTCCCTTGAGGCTGTAGCGCTCGATGACACGAGCGCCAAGGCCTATCCGGCCGGCGATCCCGGTCACCGCCCCCCTTTCCACCTCGTCGCCCCAGGCGAAGAGAACGGTTGCATCGGGAAAGCGCTCCAGGACCGCCCGCCCCAGCTCGATCCAGCTTTTCTCGCTCCAGAGCCTGGTCTGCCAGGTGGCTCCGTACTGGAACAGGAACACCAACCCGTCGGAGAGCGTGGTCAGAAGCACCTCCGCGTTAGCGTCGTCCTCCGGCAAGGTCTGGACGGTCGAGGTGAGCTGCATTTCCCGGAACTCCCTGGCAAAGGGGACGCTCGCCAGGCGCAGGTATCGGTCGGTGGCGTGGAAGTCCTGCCGTCTCAGCGGGATGCGGCGCGCGCTGAACAGCGCGTTCACCGGCCCCTGCAGCTCCGCGCGCTCGAAGCCGATGCGGTCCGAGCAGCCGGTGAGCCAGCAGATAAGCCCGCTCCTCAAGTCCCCCTGGAGATCGAACACCAGGTCATAGGCGCGCTCCCGGAGCGTCTCCTTCAGCGCTGCGACCTCGCGCCAGGTAGCGGCGGCGAAGGGGCGCTCGCGCCAGGCCGTGGTCCGGACCGTATGGAGAGCGCTCAACAGCGGGTTTCCTTCCAGGATCTGGTGCAACGGTTCCTCCACGGCCCAGTCGATCTCGATGCCCGAAGACGATTGTTTCAGATAGTCGAGGACCGGCAGTGCGTTGGCGATCTCGCCCAGGGCAGCCCCATTAATAATCAGTACTCGCATATAAAGACCATTCTATGTTCATTCGGGAAAGACCGTTCTACGTTCTACGTTCTACGTTCTACGTTCTACGTTCTACGTTCTACGTTCTACGTTCTACGTTCTACGTTCTACGTTCTACGTTCTACGTTCTACGTTCTACGTTCTACGTTCTACGTTC
>Ga0209125_1000478_pt1 | contig 51426 bp, 37 predicted proteins | sample BarGraIncub1131A_FD_184503 | JGI IMG/M metagenome (GOLD analysis project Ga0209125, IMG submission 184503) | Arctic peat soil microbial communities from Barrow, Alaska - Barrow Graham LP Incubations 11-31A (SPAdes) (version 2) | ecosystem: Environmental > Terrestrial > Soil > Wetlands > Peat... | reverse complement strand
CGTGTTTTTCGCCACTGATGATTTCAAAAAATGCGGTCATGGCGCGGGAATCTTTCGATACAAAACAAATCTTGTCCCCTTTTTCTACGTTTAAGTTCACATCCTTGAATAAGATATCTCCGTCCATGCTGGCGGCCAGTCCACTGATTTCCAGTACTGAATTTCCAGGTTCGCGTTCAGGCGTAAAAATGATTCCCGGATAACGGCGGGTGGAAGGCTGGATGTCCTCCAAATTCAGTTTTTCCAGCATCTTGCGACGGCTGGTTGCCTGGCGAGACTTGGCCACGTTGGCAGAAAAACGGCGGATGAATTCCTCCAGTTCCTTCTTTTTTTCTTCAGCCTTCTTGTTTTGATTTTGTTGCTGACGCAGCGCCAATTGGCTGGATTCATACCAGAAGCTGTAGTTGCCGGCAAACTGTTGTATTTTGTTGAAATCGATATCGATGGTGTGGGTGGAAACGGAGTCCAGGAAGTGACGGTCGTGCGAAACCACCAATACGGTGTTGTCATAATTGGCCAGGTAGTTTTCAAGCCACATCACGGTTTCCACGTCCAGGTCATTGGTCGGTTCATCCAGTAAAAGGTTGTCTGGTTTGCCAAAAAGTGCACGTGCCAGCAACACCCGGACTTTTTCCTTATTTCCCAGATCGCCCATCAGTAAGTAATGCAGGTCTTCCTTTATGCCTAAGCCGCTCAGCAAAGAGGCGGCATTGTTTTCGGCATTCCAACCGTCCATTTCAGCAAATGCTTCTTCGAGTTCAGAAGCCCTGTGTCCATCGGCATCGGTAAAGTCCTCCTTCATATAGATGGTGTCCTTTTCAGTCTTGACTGCCCAGAGTTTATCGTGGCCCATCAGTACAGTGTCCATAACGGTGTAAGCGTCGAACTCAAAGTGGTCTTGCTTCAAAACGGACAAGCGTTCACCCGGACCAAAAATCACGGTTCCGCGTACTGGATCGACGTCGCCGGATAAAACACGAAGAAGGGTGGATTTTCCCGCACCGTTGGCACCAATGATGCCATAGCAGTTGCCTGGAGTGAATTTGAGATTGACGTCCTGAAATAAGACACGTTTACCGAACTGAACCTGAAGATTGCTGACTGTGATCATTTTTTACCTTGATTATGAGGGCCTTTCGCAAAGCCTGATGGATGAAACCCCTTTTTCGCAAAGAGTCTGCAAAGATAGTGTTTTTTAAGAAAATAGCCACCCATAGCAACCATACAAATCATAGGACAACGATCTTTTTCCAATACACAAAAAAGAAAAAATGAAAAATCTCAAAAATCTACAACAGCAATAATCGTTGGGAGTTAATTTTATGTTACTTTTGACTTCTCTTTCGGAATCATTCCATCATTAAGGTAGATACTCCATGAAAAAAACCATTCTCTCGTTTTGCCTTTTCCTCACATCCTTTTGCCTAATAACTGCAGAAACAACCGTCATCCGAACGCCGTTTGTGGAAGGCAAAGGGTTACGGGGCTGGCTCATTGACTCCATACAGATCTCCGACATTTCAACCGTTGTATTTTACCATTTCGGTTTGGGTGTGGGATATACGGCCAGTGGAAGCACGGATGGTTATATTGAAATCCCTGAAACTGGTCAGAAACTCAAAAAAATAGTCACTGAAGGATTGCCAATTGATCCGGATAAAATCACGGGAACAGGTCAAAAAGTCTATTTCAATGAAACCTATCCACCTCTTCCAAAAGGAACCCGCTGCATCAATATCACCGCAGACGACTTTGATGGTATGGGTGGAGCATGGTATGGCGTTTGGTTAACCGATCGTCCAACTGTATTCACAACCAATCTGCTTGAGTTACCTAATCTCCAGGGGAACTGGTTCACCACCGACGGTCAAGGAACACTGGCTATCGGTATATATGAGAAAAAAGCGTACTGGAATGGACGGTTTTACAATTATGGATCCATTTCCTCCAAAAAAGGGCAAGCAAACATAGGGCTTATAACTTCCGATGGATTATCCACTACCATCCGTGTCAAATTCAACAAAGACAGCAGTTTGCAGGCAACTTCCGGGAAAAACGACTTTCAGATGCTATCGAAGAAACCAAACCGAAAAGCTCCTGACCTGACCGATTTCAAGAAAAAGTACACTTCAGACAGCATCACTTTCAGTGGATACTATCAGGTCGCCACACCCATCATTTCGAGGAAGTGTACCCTAATTGTTCAAGATCCAATTTGCAACAAACCGATGGTATATCCCATTCCCGTATCGGACGATGGCCTTTTTACCGTCAGAATTCCGTTAAAGGAACCCATGCTACTGACTTTTTCAAACCAACTGGGAGAAATGTCCACCTTAAGTGAGCAAGCGTTCATGGCAGAACCTGGCGACCACATACTAATGACCTATCGCAACGAAGATGAGAAAAGGGTTGTTTTTGCTGGCGACAACGCACGTTTCAACAATGAATGGACTCAACTGACCCAGCAATTCAAACCATTGGGAAAGCAAAAAAGCAAAAAGTATACGACCTCATTGCAAGAGTACCTAACCGGCAGCCAAAAGGAATTCTCTACCCTTCGGGAACAATTGACTCAATATTTCAAAGAGCATCCATCCACCAAATTGGAATACTTCACGAAAATTCATATCACTGCTTTGGAAGCATTGGACCGAATAAATGCCTATCAGATAATCAAAGGCGAAAGACCTGTAAAGATTGAGCTGATACCCGAATCGGGCAGTCTTTTTCTAAACAACCCTTCCGCACTGATGACTCCAGCTTTCGTACGCTTCATTGACGCTAGATCCAGGTTTATCAGCAGCAATTCCGCTCCAGATATGAAAGAATTCTGCCAATACCTTAGAGATCAAGGCATACCATTCTCTCCGGAAATGAGTCTGATGATCCAATTCGACTCCCTAAAAATGAATTTAAAAGGTAAAGAAGACATTGAAGTAATGAATAAATTCGTAAAAACCAATCTGGAAACCTTACAGAATTTTATTAAAACCAGAGGCAAGGAACTTCAAACGTTTATGGAATTGCAGAAGCAAAAAATGGAAGAACAATTGGCTTTGTCAGAGGGATTTGCCAAGGACTTAAATGAGGTTCGAACATTAGGTACTTCCATGTTATCCAACAATCAGGAGTTAAGCCCTGAAATGATCATCCAAGTGCAATCGAAAATAAAAAACGAAGCTTTACGAAACGAACTGGTGAATCGCAGCGAGACTCTTCGTCTACAATTGGAAATACAAAGAAACAAACCTCTTCCAGCAGAAGTGCATGTATACAACATCCCTGAAACGGACGATATTTTGCAAGCAATCGTAAAGCCCTTTACAGGGAAAGTCATTTTCGTTGATTTTTGGGCAACTTGGTGCGGCCCCTGTAAGCGCGAAATGCCCTATTCCGAAAGCCGTAAAGCCGACTTGAAAGGTCTCGATGTGGTTTTTCTTTACGTAACCGGAGAAACTTCACCAGAAGGGACTTGGAAACAAATGATTGCCGAAATTCCTGGTGAACACATACGACTGACGAACGCACAATGGACCAAACTTTTAGGCAAATATGGCATCGAGGGAATTCCCCACTACTTCCTCATCAATCGCAAAGGTGAACTCGTAGATAAGGATGCCCCCAGACCCAGTTCTGGAGAGAACATGGTTCAGGCTGCCAAAAAGCTGCTTTAAAGTCTTTGTTGACAACAGAGAAAATCCATTACCACCAATCGAAAAATCCCCGCCAGCAACAAGTGCCGACGGGGATTTCCCAATTTATAATCGTTTGAGACTATTCTTCTCTGCGTTTCGGGCGTTCGGGACGGGGTCCGCGGTCGCCGTATGGACGGTCGCCATGTGGACGATCACCTCTATCGCTCCGTTCGGGGCGGTCGCCACGTTCGCGTTCCGGACGTTCCACATAACCTTCGGGCTTGGGCAACAATACTTTGCGCGAAAGTTTGTATTTACCTGTCTTCGGGTCGATGTCGAGCAACTTCACGTCGATTTCGTCGCCTTCCTTGAAACCGGCTTCTTCAACCGTTTCCAGACGTTTCCAGTCAAATTCGGAAATGTGCAGCAAACCGTCTTTGCCAGGCATGAATTCTACAAAGGCACCGTAAGGCATGATGGTGCGGATTTTACCACGATAGGTTTCACCCGGTTCAGCAATGGCAACGATGGAACGGATCTTCAACATGGCGGCATCAATGACTGCCTTGTTGTTGGCTGAAACCTCGACGCGGCCTTTGCCTTCGAGTTCTTCGATGGTCACAATGGCACCGGTTTCTTCCTGAATGCCCTGAATGATTTTTCCGCCCGGTCCAATGACAGCACCGATGAATTCTTTTGGAATCCAGAGTACTTCGATACGGGGAGCGTTGGGTTTCAGGTCGGGACGCGGAGCTTCCAGCGTTTCCATGATTTTGCCCAAGATATGCAAACGACCTTCGCGAGCTTGCAGCAAGGCAGTTTCCAGAATTTCATAGCTGAGACCGTCTACCTTGATGTCCATCTGGGTGGCCGTGATACCGTCTTTGGTACCAGTCACCTTAAAGTCCATGTCGCCCAAGTGATCTTCGTCTCCGAGGATGTCAGACAACACAGCGAAGTTGGTGCCGTTCTTTTCGGAAATCAGACCCATGGCGATACCGGAAACCGGTTTCTTGATGTTCACCCCTGCATCCATCAGAGCCAGCGTGCCGGCGCAAACAGTTGCCATGGAGGAAGAACCATTGGATTCGAGGATATCGGAAACGATACGAACTACATAAGGATAATCCTTGGGCAGCATGCCTTTGATGGCACGGTGAGCCAAGTTTCCGTGACCGATTTCACGACGGCCTACACCGCGGGATGCGCGGGCTTCACCAGTGGAGAATGGGGGGAAATTGTAATGCAGCAGGAAACGGGTTTTGCCGTGGTCCAGTACATCGTCGATGAGTTTTTCGTCCATCTTTGTACCCAGTGTGACCGAAGTCAACGACTGTGTTTCACCGCGGGTGAAAATGGCTGAACCGTGGCAACCTGGCAGGTAGTCCACTTCGCTCCAAATGGGGCGGATTTCGGTGGTCTTGCGACCGTCGAGACGTTTGCCTTCGTCCAGAATGGAACGACGCATGGCTTCTTTTTCCACAGCGTGGTAATAGCGGCCAATCATTTCCTTTTTAGCAGCTGCTACTTCGGGATCGATGCTTTCAATATATTCTTTCACGATGTTGTGGAAACCATCGATGCGAGCATGCTTGTCGGTGTTTCCTGAAACGGCGATGGCATAAGCCTTGTCAAAAGTCTTGGCCCAGATGTCCTTTTTCAGGTCTTCGTCGTTTACTTCGTGGCAATAAGTGCGTTTAACAGTCTTGCCAACCAATTCGGTCAGTTCAATCTGTGCCTGACACTGAATCTTGATGAATTCGTGGGCAACTTTCAGGGCTTCCAGCAAATCGGCTTCCTGCACTTCGTCCATTTCGCCTTCTACCATCATGATGTTTTCGATGGTGGCACCGACCATGATGTCCATGTCGGCTTTTTCGAGCTGTTGGAAGGTAGGATTGATGATCCATTTTCCGCCGAGGCGGGCTACGCGGCATTCAGAAATGGGGCCGTTGAAAGGTATATCGGAAACGGCCAAGGCGGCAGAAGCAGCCAGACCAGCCAGTGCGTCCGGCATATCGATGCCGTCGGCAGAGAAAAGCATGACATTAACAATGGTGTCGGCGTGGTAATCGTCAGGGAAAAGAGGGCGCAATACGCGGTCCACCAAACGGCAAATCAGAATTTCGGAGTCACCTGCACGACCTTCGCGTTTGGTGAATCCTCCTGGGAAACGGCCGATAGCAGCGAACTTTTCTTTGTATTCTACCTGCAAAGGCATAAAATCAGTACCGGGGGTGGCGTCCTGTGCAGAACAAACCGTAGCGAGCAACATCGTGTCGCCCATGCGGACCATTACGGATCCGTCAGCTTGTTTGGCCAGTTTCCCGGTTTCGATGGTGATGGTTCTGCCATCAGCCATTTCAATTGTTTTGACAATCGGGTTAATCATAAAAAAGCGTCTTTTAAAATTGTCGTTTTTGTTTCTTATATAAAAAATCGTGCAAAGTTAGTAAAAATTACGGTACCAAAAGCCTGTTAATTAAAAATTAAGGAGGAAACAGGCCGCATCACGACCCCATTGCCATGTGGAATAATTGTCAAATGCGTAGACATATTGCCGTTTTATCAAATTCAATCTAAAAAATTAGGTTAAAAGTGTCGTTTTCAGACAGAATTCATGATAAATCTTTGCAAAACATTCTATCTTTGGGGTACAATAACCCAATTTATCCTTTATAAACCTCAAAACCCAATCGTATGAAAAAATTTGTACTCCTTACGCTCCTTACTTTACTTGCTTTCAGCTCCTCAATTTTTGCCGTTGATAGAACCTGGAATTTCGCCAACTGGAGCGCTCCCACGCTGTCCAACATGGCAGCTGACACCATCGTCAACTGGAAACAGGAATCAATAACCCGCTTCAGCAATAGAGTGGCATTTACTGCTGGCTCAGTCATTACTGCTAATGGAATAGTCGTTTCTGAAATCTCCGGTTTGACCTTTGGTACCCTTGGCGCAGGCAAATTAAGAATTGACTTCAATACCAGCCCAGGAAGGCTAATGCTTAACGGTGGTGGCCTAATCATCAATGTTCCTGACTGTGCAGCCGGTGATACGCTGGTGGTATATACTAAAACTGCAACCACCGGTGCTTTACGTGGCATCACAGTCACAAACGCCGTTCGTTTTTCAGGCGCTGAAACTTCTGCAGACTCCCTTATCAACGTGTTTACAGTAACAGCTGCGGGATCGGTTGTCATGACTACCACGGCCGGTCTTCACTTCCGCCTCATTTCCGTTTCCGCCCCTGGCAGACCAGCAGTGAACCCTTTAGCCGGTATTTCAAACCCTACCCTCAATGCAGTTCCTGTTAAAACTGTTTACTACAACCTGAGCGGCATCGTTGCCGGACATGATTTTGCCAGCCTGAGAAAAGGCCTCTACATTCAAAAGACCTGGTTCAGCAATGGCGTGGTACAAAACTCCAAATTCGTAAAGGCTTCGGAATAAGTCTTTGAACCTTATTGAACCGGGTTTTGACTCTTGCACGAATGGACGCACAAGAGCTCAAAGCCCGGTTTATTTGTACAGGACGTTAAATAATGCTTTCCATCGGCGCTCTGTTTGGCATTTCAAACAGAAATCCGTAGGTTTGTTGTTCATACCCAGAAATCCATGAGAAACCGGACCTTTATTTTAAGTATCTGCCTTTTGGTACTTCTAGCCGGATGCAACCGTGCACCGAAACTTGAAGTGGAAGGACAAATCGCCCACGCCAACGGAAAAGTGTTGTATTTCGAACTTTTCGGAATAGACAAGGCTCAAGTACTGGATTCTGTCCAACTTGGCAAGGATGGTCATTTCAAATTCAAGACCAAACTACCGGGCGCACCTGAATTTTACAGACTACGGATTGACAACCGATTCATCCATCTCGGAGCCGATTCCGCTGCCAGAATCAAACTGCATGCAGACGGAGTGGATTTCGGAAACAGCTATGAGGTGAGCGGATCCAGATGCTGCGAGAACATCCGTTACCTGTCAGATCTTCAAGGACATACACTGATGAGCGTTGATTCCCTGAGCAATTTGTTCAATACGGGCCAACTTCCAAGTGCTGAATTCCAGGATAAACTGATGATGGTGTTCGACCAACACAGGGATAAAGCCAGAAAGATCATTTACGAGAATCCTCGATCACCAGCCGCCTATTTTGCCTTGTTCCAACGTCTGCACAATTACCTCATCTTTGATCCCTACGATGCTACCGACAACAAAAGCTATGCCGCCGTCGCCACCTCCTGGGACACGTACTTTCCAAATTCGTTGCGAAGCAAGCACCTGAAACTGCTTACGCTGCAGGGAATGAAGGAAATCCGACAAACCCGCGATGCCCGTAAAATTGAAATTCAGGAAAAATCAAAAATGTCGCTGTTTGAAATCAAATTGCCCAATCTGTATGGAAAGACCATTCCGTTAAGTGCCTTGCAGGGTAAAGTGGTCCTGTTGGATTTCACCGTCTTCCAAGCCGATTTTTCACCCTCCAGAAACCTGTTTTTCAGGGAACTGTATCACAACTATGCGGAACAGGGATTTGAAATCTACCAAGTGTCACTGGATGCGGATGAACAATTCTGGAAAACAGGCGCCAGCAACCTGCCCTGGATTTGTGTCCGCGACAAGAACAGTGCTCAGTCCCAATACCTTCGCACCTACAATGTGCAATCCATCCCCACCTATTTCCTGATTGACCGAAACGGTGACATTGCCATTCGAGATGCACAGGTGAACGACCTTAACAAGGAGATACTGAGGCTTTTATAAAAACATGTTTTAAAACAACTGGCGAACACTTGATTTTCGCCTAATTGTTTTATACATTTGCAATTACTAGATGAGAGTTCCGGTTCCGGCCGGAATTCTTTTTGTTTTATATGTCAAATCGTTACTAATATACTTTATATGTCAGTGAGCTACATGACCGTTGACGGTTACAAGAAATTGGAAAAAGAAATTGATCATCTGGAGTCCATCGAACGTCCCAAGATATCACAACAGATAGCGGATGCCCGCGATAAAGGTGATTTGTCAGAAAACGCCGAATACGATGCCGCCAAGGAGGCACAGGGTATGATGGAAATGAAAATTTCCCAACTGAAAGAGCTTTTCCTGAATGCACGCATTCTGGACGAAAGCAAAATCAACACCGATTCCGTCCAGATCCTGACGTGCGTCACCCTTTATAATACGCTGACCAAACAAGAATTCCAATACACCATCGTTTCTGAATCGGAAGCCAATTCCAAGGAAAAAAAGATTTCCGTCAGTACCCCCATTGCCAAGGGTTTGCTAGGCAAGAAAGTGGGCGATATCGCTGAAATCATCGTTCCAGCCGGAGCAATCACCCTCGAGATCCGTAAAATCGAATTAGCTAAATAATCGAAACCATGGCCAGCATTTTCAGTCGAATCGTGGCCGGCGAAATACCCTGCTACAAAATTGCGGAGAACGAACGCTACTTCGCCTTTCTGGACATCAGTCCGCTGACACCCGGTCACACTTTGGTCATTCCCAAACGGGAAGTGGACTACTTGTTCGACCTTGACGATGTGGAAATCGCTGAGATCAATATTTTTGCCAAGAAAGTGGCTGAAGCCCTCCGTATGGCTGTACCCTGTAAACGCATCGGTTTAGCCGTCATTGGATTGGAAGTGCCACATGCGCACATCCATCTGATTCCGATTCAGAAGGAAAAAGACATGTTGTTCTCAAATCCAAAGCTGAAACTTTCGCAGGAAGAAATGGAGAGGATTGCCGCTGATATCCGCGCACAACTTTAATAAGATGTCTCAAAAGAGTGCCAATCTCTGCGTTACTGCTTATTCGACAATCCTCACGTACCTTAAGTACGCTCCGGTATGTCTCATAAGCAGTGCCTTGACCTTGACACTCTTTTGAAACATCTTTTACCGTCTTGTCTAAAAGAGGCGGAATAATAACATTCTTTAGGTTTATAGGCCTTTGGCAAAGCGGAAACCACAGGAACCCAGGTTCAGATCAGGGACATTGTGATCCCGACGGGAAACACGCAGGGCATTGACATCCTCATCAGCCCAGCCACCACCTCGACGCACCTTTTCCGTTACACCGGACTCTGTTGCATCCGCATCGCTCATGCCTTTTGGATTCGTCTGTGAAAGAGGTAAGTACAGATTGTACCAATCGGCCACCCATTCCCAAGCATTTCCGCTCATATCGTACAGATTCAGGCCATTCTTGACTTTAGTTGCAACGGGCTGTGTATCCTTGTGCCCTTCCGGCAAACTCTTGGTGTTGAACTTGTACCAAGCAACAGAAGTGGAATCAGCAAGGCCGCCGCCGCTGAACAAAGTGCTTGCCCCGGAACTACCACCACGGGCAGCCCATTCCCATTCCGCTTCAGTCGGAAGACGACCACCAGCCCAACGGCAGAATTCGTTGGCTCCGTACCAAGTCACACGAACCACCGGATGGTTTTCAAATCCAGGCTCGATCATCCAGGCAGCATTGTCCGTATCGTAATGTAGACCATGAAGATTGGAATATAAGAGTATTTTTGTCTCACCGCTTGCTGTCAGTCCGCTTCCACCATACGTGATTTTACGGCTGATAATAAATTTCATAAACTGAGCATTGGTTACTTCCGTCGTACCGATACTGAATGCACTGACGTTAACGGCATGAACCGGAAATTCGTTTTCTTTGGCGTATGTGGATTGTTCCGCGGTGCCACCCATCTGGTAAGATCCTCCATTAACGAATTCAGTAGGCAGAACTACACTTCCGGGATAAAAACTATATGTGGACCCATAGTAAATGGAGTCGTCTGTCTTGGCGTACAAGCGGTAACGGTAACTGGAATCGGCAGACAAGCCATCGAAGGTCACTCTGACATCAGTAAGGGAACCCGTACTTTCGAAAAGGGTGCTGTTCGTGTATGTTAAGGTAAGTGTCGGCACTGTAGAAAAAAGGAAGCCCGACTCCTCAAGGTCGTCACCTACGATTGAAACTGAACCGCTCACAGAGGCGGAGGTATTGGTCACATCGTACACGCTGTTGGTTTTCAGAGATACGGTAATGTCTTCTTTGCAGGAAGTGATAACTAGGCCAATACAGGCTGCGAGGATGAAAAATAAGGATTTCTTCGGGAACTTCATGTCTATTTGCTTTTAACGGACGGCACGAATGCGTGCCAAGGCATGCAAATGTAGGAAAAATCACCTTGCAATACCCCATATTTACTCGAATTATACATATTTTTCACATAAGCTAGAACGGATCCACATCGAAAAGGACCTGAACACTCTTGTAGGCCGATTCCTGCCGAAGGGCATCCTGCGCCCAAAGCAAGACTTCACGGACCTTGGTGGCTGAAGCCGTTACTTCAGCCTTTAGCAGTAATTGCTGGTAGTGGAAATTATTGATCCTGGCAATGGGAGGTTGGTCAGGCCCCAAAAGCCGGTTTCCCAAAATGGGGCGCACTGCGTCGGCAAAAAAATGGGCTGCCCTGCGCACCACCGCTACATCCCTGTGTTTGAAACGAATCTGAATGAGACGGGTGAATGGTGGATAGGAGAACTGTTCGCGCAAGGCCATCTCCCGACGGTAAAAGCTCTGGAAATTGTTGTAAATGACGTCTTGAATGATGGGTTGATCGGGGTCTGAAGTCTGCAACACCACCAGCCCTCGTCGGCCCTGACGACCGGCGCGACCACTCACTTGAACCATCAAATGGAAAGAGCGTTCGTGTGCCCTGAAGTCGGGGAAATTCAGCATTTGATCGGCATTCAGAATGCCCACCACACGCACGTGTTCAAAATCCAAGCCTTTGGAAACCATTTGGGTACCGATGAGGATGTTGGTCTTGCGCGATTCGAAATCGCTGATGATTTGCTCGTAAGACTTTCGGCTGCGGGTCGTGTCCGTATCCATACGGCTCACTAAGGCTTCGGGGAATAAACTTCGTACTTCTTCCTCAATTTTCTCAGTACCATAACCCAACAAAGCCAGGTCATCCGATTCGCAAGATGGGCATTTGCGAGGAAGTTCCTGCTCAAAACCACAGTAATGGCAGGTTAGTTTCTGATGGTATTTATGATAGGTAAGCGAAACATCGCAACGCTCGCATTTAGGCACCCAGGCACAGGCTTTGCATTCCAGCACGGGTGCATAACCGCGCCGGTTCTGGAACAAGATGGCTTGCCCTTCGCTGGAAATGGCGTCACCGATTTTAGTGGTCAACAACGGGGAGAACAGCGTTTTCATGATTTTCTTCCGCTTCAACTCCTTGGTATTCACGGCGATGATTTCAGGCATTTGCATGTCGAAATGCCGAACCTGCAGTTCCACCAGGCCGAATTTTCCGTTCAGACAGTTTGAATAGGTTTCCAGACTGGGCGTGGCGGTGCCGAGCAGGGTTTTAGCCCCGTGCAAGGAAGCCAGCACCAAAGCAGCATTGCGGGCATGGTAGCGGGGAGCGGGATCTTGTTGCTTGTAACTGGTTTCGTGTTCCTCGTCCACGATGATGAGGCCCAAGTCACGGAAAGGCAGGAATATGGAGGAACGAACGCCCAGAATGACCTGATAGTCGTCTTCGTGGAGCATCTTTTTCCAGAGTTCCACGCGCTGGGCATCTGGAAACTTGGAATGGTAAACCCCTAATTTGCTACCGAAAACCCGCTTCAGCCGATTGGAAAGTTGGGTTGTCAGGGCAATTTCGGGAACCAAATACAGCACCTGCTTTCCCTGAGCAATGCATTCCTGTATAAGGTGGATAAACACTTCCGTCTTCCCGGAAGAAGTCTGGCCATGCAAGAGGCAAACCGGTTTTTGAAGGAAGGATGCTCGGATCGAATCCAGGGCTTCCTGTTGTTTGTCGCTGAGTGTTGAAATCGGGAAAACCACTTCGGTTGATTCCACCAATCGGTCTATGGCGAGGTCAAAGACTTCCAGCACGCCTTTTGCCATCAAGCCTTGCAAAACGACTGAGGTCGCTCCGGCTTTTTCCAGTAATTCCTTCTTGCCGACCAGCGCGGGGGTCGTTTTTTGGAAAAAATCGGAAAGCTGGAGGTATATCATGAGGACGTCGAGTTGCTTTTTTGCCCGTGATGATTCATCCATAAAACCTTTCAACTGCTCCGGTTCGAGCAGGTATTTGGCTGAAAGCCGAACATAGGCTTTAGTGCGGATCTTGTACGTTTCACGAAGCCCTTCCGAGACAACCAGCGCGCCTTTTTCGACCAATTCCTGCACCACAGGCAACGGATTTGCAATTCCAGTGATGCGGCTCAGCTCCAGAATGTTCATTTCTTTTCCAGGATTCAAGGTCTGGAGCAAAAGCGTTTCCCGTTCTTTCAAGGGCGTTTCAGTCTCAAAGTCTTGGGTCAGGGAAACCAACGTTTCACTTTCCAACTTCAACCCGGAGGGCAAGGCCGCTTTCATGACCTCTCCCGGCGCGCACAGGTAATAGCTGGCCAGCCACTCCCAAAATTTTAGTTGAGTTTCCCGCAGTATAGGATGTTCATCCAGCAGACTCAAAAGGGGCTTAGTCAGGTATTTCTCAGGTTTTTCCCCGTGAATCTTCAAGATGATGGCCGTATAGAGCTTACGCGCTCCAAGAGGCACAATGACCCTGCAACCTACTTGGGCGAGTGGGACCATCTCTGAAGGCACCGAGTATGTAAAGGTTTGGTTCAGAGGCAGCGGAAGCAGGACGTCGGCAAAAACCTCCGGTGTTGTCATGGCAATTGAAGATTGGCCCAGAGGGGATAATGGTCGGAATAGTGAACGTGCTCCACTTTGGCTTCCACGCAACGAATGGCAGGGGTGTGCAAAATATAGTCGATGCGGAACAAAAAGAGGTTTTCGTGAAAGGTATGGCCCCAACCGTTGCCCTTTTCCACCCAACAGTCGAGTATGTCCGAACGAATTTTTCGATAGGTATAAGAACCAGGGACGTCGTTGAAATCACCGCAAACAAGGACTTCATAAGGTGACTCCTCAATGGCTTTTAAAACTGCATCGGCCTGGTTTCCACGTATCCGGGTTGATTTACCGACTTTACTGCCCAGCAGACCAGCCACTTTCGTTAGTTTGTTCGACTCCCTCTTTTGAATGATCTCGGTATACTGATCCTTTTCTTCCCTATTCAACTTATTGGATTCCAAATGGTTGTTGATCACACGAATCGTATCGTCACCTTTTTTAATGTCATACACCCAGGAAGAATTCGACATGCTTTCATATTCAATTCGGTGGAACCGTAAAATGGGGTACTTGGACATGCAAACCACCGAGTAGCGTTCCTCCTTTTCACCGGAAGCGAAATAACGATAGGCTTTCAGTGCCTTTTTTGTTTCTTTTTCGAAACGCCCTTTCTGAATAAAATCAGCACCGACTTCCTGCAGACAGACAATATCCGGATTCAAATCGCGGATATAGGCGATTATAGGATTCAGACTATCGGATGTTTCCTTGCCCGCATGGGTCAGAAATTCAACATTGTAGGAAAGCACCTTCAGTGTTTCTCCCGTCACTTCTTCCTGATTGAAATGGATTGGGAACCAAGATCGGACAGAATCCAAGGTCAGGAAGAAGCCGAACAAGGATACCAGAATCCAAAGTTTCAGCCGAATGGCCCAATAGAAAACAAAGAAGAGATTGACCAGCGCCAGCAGCGGAAAAGCATAGCCAAGAAAAGAAGAAAGGACCGAATTCTCCGGTTTGATCAAGTAGGCATAACCGCACAAAATCAACAGCAAAACCACCCCGAAATTGATGGTTACGATGAAGGAATGCAGTATTTTCAAAAAGCCTTTCATGATCTTTCTTAGGTATGGTTACGCCCGTTTTTGCTGGATTCGAAGAGTTGCTGTTTTTCTTGAGCGTTGAGACTATCGTAACCAGATTTCTTTATTTTATCCAGGATGGTATCCAAGCGATCCATTTCCGCTTTCTTCTTATCCCTATATTCTTGATCGACATCGGGGGCTTTGTTGGTTGTTTCAGATTTGGATCGCTGATAAGTCACTTTCATTTTGGGGCGAGGGCGGAAAAGGTTGACGATCCCATCGAGGAACGGATTGATCCACTGGGTGATGTCGACATTTCGCCTCAGCGTCCATCCGAACACCAAACCTGCCACAGCTCCTCCTAAATGGGCCATGCTCCCGCCAGCATTGCTGCCGTTCAGGCTTAAAACGTCCATGACGACCATGACGATGGCCAACCATTTCAGCTTGATGGTACCCAAAAGAAACAAGGACACAGGCTCGTCTGGACGGTAAAACGCTACCGCGATGCCCAACGCAAGAATGGAGGCTGAAGCGCCCATCAAGCTGGCATCCACGCCTTTAAAAGCTGGCAAAAGATTGTAGAAAACCGCAAAGAAGAGGGCGCCGAAAAGCCCGCCAATGATGTAAAGCCCGCCGAGTTGCCTGGGGCTGAACCAACGCAGGAACATGCCACCGAAGAAAAACAGCCACAACATGTTGAACAGGATGTGCATCAAGTCCAAATGAACAAACATATAGGTGAATGCGGTCCAGGGAGTTACCAAAAACTCAAGAAAAGAAGAGGGCATTTCCAGAAAATGCATGAACCCGTCTCCCTCCACCTTGAACAGGCTCAGCAGAACCATTGTCAGCCTTAACACCAGAAAAATGCCGGTATTGATAAAGATAAGCCTGGTAACGATGCTCCCCTGCTTAAATTTTGAACGTAGGTTATCCCATAAAGAAGCCATTGCCTATCCCTTTCTTTTTCCAATAACGAATTAAAAAATAACCGAACAACATGCCCCCTAGGTGGGCGAAATGAGCTACATTATCACCCGAGAAGCGGGATATTCCTGAGAAGAGTTCCAGCAGTCCATAACCGATGACCATATATTTGGCCTTAATCGGAATGGGAATGAACATCAGGAACAAAGGTGCATTCGGAAAAAGCATGCCAAATCCGAGCAAGATGCCGAACACACTTCCGGAAGCACCTATCGTGATCATGTTCGGGTTGCTCAAAATCATATCCTTCGCCTGAAGAGCAGCCTCTGGACTGAAAACGTAACCAGGTGTCACCTGCAGGTATTTCATGAAAGGAGCCATATCCGGATTGGTGGCGAAATGAGCAGCCGCTTCCAGCATGGGCCTAAGCTCGATGTACCAGGTCAGTTCCTGCATCAATGCTGCACCGATGCCGGTCACCATGTAAAACAACAGAAAACGTTTGGGGCCCCAGACCTGTTCCAACACCCTGCCAAACATAAAGACACCGAACATATTGAAAAACACGTGCGCCGGATTGAGCGGATCGTGCATGAACATATAGGTGATGACCTGACTGAGATTAAAATGGGAAGAGCCGACATAATGCAAACCGAGATAATGCTCGAGTTGTATGTCTAAGCTACGCAGGGCAAAGGTTGCCACCCACATCAGGGCATTGATGATGATCAAATTTTTAGTGACCGTCGGAACGGAAGACATAAACCCGGTAGAAGAACGAAAACCACTCATATAAAGGATTTAGTTTGTAAGGGAAGGCCGATGGAACCTGCCTTCCGACGGAGACAAAGGTATAAAAATCGGTGCATACCGACTATATTTTGATGCATTTTAATAAAAAATGAGCCTTAACGTGTTTTTTTCTTCATTTTTTCTTGCAATAATGAAATTTAACCATACTTTTGCTTGGGTGTTCTCAGATTTAGCACCCTATCAACCTTTGCATCAACCCCTTTTGTTAAACTATATTCTAATCGTACTATGAACAAAGCAGAACTTATCAGTGCTATTGCCGACAAATCCGGCTTGAGCAAAGTGGACTCCAAAAAAGCCCTGGACGCATTCTTGGGTAGTGTTGCCGAAACGTTGAAAGCTGGCGATAAAATCGCGCTGGTTGGATTCGGTACATTTTCCGTTGTTAGCAAAGCCGCTCGTACCGGTATTAACCCAGCTACCAAACAACCCATTACCATTGCTGCCAAAAAAGTTGTTAAATTCAAAGCTGGTGCTGAATTGGCCGGTCAGATTTAAAATCTTTTTACGACACTATAAAAAAAGCTGCCCCCTTCGGGTAGCTTTTTTTTGTGTCTTTTTTGCCGTAACTTTGCGGCTCGCAAACAATTCACTATATGACCATCAGCCAACTTCTTGAGAAAAAAGCCCATTCGGCCATTGAAACCCTTTACGGTCAGACCGTAGACGCTACCCAGATCCAATTGCAACCCACCAAAAAAGAATTTGAAGGAGACCTCACCTTGGTAACCTTCCCCTTGCTGCGCTTTTCCAAAAAGAAACCGGAAGAAACAGGTGAAGAATTGGGTAAATGGCTAGTAGAAAACACGCCTGAGCTGAGCAACTTCAACGTAATCAAAGGCTTCCTAAACCTGACCGTTTCTCCTGCCTACTGGCTGAACGAACTGGTGATGGCCGCTGCCACGCCCGATTTCGGCCTCACGAAAGCCGGTTTCGATTCACCGCTGGTGATGGTGGAATACTCCTCGCCGAATACGAACAAACCTTTGCACCTTGGCCATGTCCGCAACAATCTGTTGGGTTTCAGCCTTTGCCGCATTCTCGAAGCCAACGGCAACAAGGTGGTGAAAACCAACATCGTAAACGACCGCGGGGTGCACATCTGCAAATCGATGCTGGCCTGGAAAAAATACGGAAACGGCGAAACCCCGGCTTCGTCCGGCAAAAAAGGAGACCATTTGGTAGGCGATTATTATGTTGCTTTCAACCAGCATTATTTGGAGGAACTGGCTGAACTGCAGGCTCAGGGCATGACCAAGGAGCAATCGGAAGCAGCGTCCACGCTCATGGCTGAAACCCGAGAAATGCTGCTGGCTTGGGAAGCTGGCGACCCCGAAGTACGTCAGCTCTGGGAAACCATGAACGGTTGGGTGTACGCTGGTTTTGATGAAACCTACAAGAAGCTGGGCGTCAGCTTTGACAAAATATATTACGAATCCGAAACCTACCTGCTTGGTAAGGACGTGGTGCTGGACGGTCTTGAAAAAGGCATCTTCTACCGCCAAGAAGATGGCTCTGTCTGGGCAGACCTCACGGAAGACGGGCTAGACCAGAAGGTTCTGCTTCGTGGTGACGGTACATCGGTCTACATGACTCAAGACATCGGCACGGCCAGCCTCCGCTACAGCGAATACCCCATCGACAAGATGGTTTATGTGGTGGGCAACGAACAGAATTACCATTTTCAGGTGCTTTCCATCCTGCTCGACAAGGTAGGATTCTCTTGGGGCAAGGACCTGGTCCATTTCTCCTACGGGATGGTGGAACTGCCCGAAGGCAAGATGAAATCGCGCGAAGGCACGGTGGTGGACGCAGACGATCTGGTAGACGAAATGGTGGGAACTGCCCGCGAAACCTCTCTCGAACTTGGCAAACTCGACGGCCTCACGGAAGCCGAAGCCGAAGATATTGCCGAAATGGTGGGAATGGGCGCCCTCAAATACTTCATTCTGAAAGTGGATCCGCGCAAGAACATGACCTTCAACCCCAAAGAATCCATCGATTTCAACGGGAACACCGGTCCGTTCATCCAATATACTCATGCCCGCATCAAGTCGGTGCTCCGCAAGGCTGAAGAACAAGATTTGAAAGCAGAAGCGACAATAGATGTTGCCAAAAGCCTTTCTGAAAAGGAATTGTACCTGATTCAACTTATTGACAGTTTCCCCGAAACGGTGAAAGACGCTGCCGAAGGCTTCAGCCCGGCAATCATCGCCAATTACATCTACGAATTGGCCAAGGAATTCAACCAGTTCTACCACGAATACACCATCCTGAAGGAAACCGATGAGGCCCTTCGCAACTTCCGCCTGCTGCTGGCTTCCACCACAGGCAAAGTGATCCGCACCGGCATGGACCTGCTCGGCGTTCGGGTTCCGGACCGCATGTAATCGAACCACACCTAATAACACTCCCCTATGAAAATCACCTTTCACGGCGCAGCCCGTACAGTCACCGGCTCCAAGCACCTCATCACATTGAACAACGGTAAAAAATTACTGCTGGATTGCGGCATGTTTCAAGGCATGGGCAAAGAAACCTATCCGCTAAACAGGGAATTCGGTTTCGACGCGCGGGAAGTGGATTATATGGTTCTGTCGCATGCACACATCGACCATTCAGGACTCATCCCAATGTTGGTGAAATATGGTTATACTGGCAAAATTTTCGGAACGGAGGCTACGCTAGACCTCACAGCCATCCTGCTCAAGGATTCGGCACACATACAAGAAGCGGACAGCAAGTTCGTGAACAAGAAGCGCTTCGCCGAAGGCCGTGAATTGGTGGAGCCCCTTTACACAACGGATGATGCGGAAGATGCCATTCTTCAGTTTGAACCTGTACCTTATGAAACCCCTTTTAAAATCGACGAAGACATTGAGTTGGAATTGTTCGATGGAGGCCACATTATCGGAAGTGCCACGGTTTTTTTAAAAATCATGGAAGACGGCAAACTCACCCGAATAGGTTTCAGCGGAGACGTCGGCCGTTACAACGACCCCATTTTGAGATCACCGCAGCCATTCCCTCAGGTAGACTATATGCTCATCGAATCCACCTATGGCAACCGTTTGCACGACAAGAATGAAGAAACGCCGGAACATTTGCGGACGCTTATCGTAGAAACCTGCATCAACAAGCGCGGCAAACTGATTATCCCTGCTTTCAGCGTAGGTCGGACTCAGGAATTGCTGTATGCGCTGAATGAACTGGAGCTAAACAACCGGCTTCCGAACGTGAGGTACTACGTGGACAGCCCGCTTTCCGTGGCCGCCACCAATGTGGTTAAAAAGCACCCCGAATGCTTCAACAGTGCTCTTCAAAAAATCATGAAGTTCGACAACGACCCATTCGATTTTCGTGGTCTTACTTTTATCGAAGACAAACGGGACTCTCAGGCACTCAACGACATACAGGACCCTTGTGTCATCATTTCAGCCTCAGGAATGGCCGAAGCCGGCCGTGTAAAGCACCACATTGCCAACAGCATTGGCAATCCAAAAAATACCATTCTGATGGTGGGTTACTGCGCCAAAAACACCTTGGGCGCTAGGCTGAAGGAACATCCCACTGAAGTAAACATTTTCGGCTCCATGTTCCGGGTGCGGGCAGACATCCGTCAGATTGAATCCATGTCTGCACACGCCGATTACAATGATCTTATCCAATATTTGTCCATTCTGGAACCCGAGAAAGTGAAACGTGTTTTCGTAGTTCACGGAGAACCGGATGTTCAGGTCGAATTCCGCGAACGGGTTATCCGAAAAGGATTTCGGGACGTGGTCATTCCTGAACCACACGAAACGTTCAACCTATAATAAAACATCACATAGAAGCAGACTGCATTAAACTTTTTAATTGAAAGGCATTCTAATTATCTTTGCATGCTTTTCAATTAGGTATCAAGTTTTATGAATGTTCGATCGCTTACCTTGCTATTCGTAGCTTTCCTGTTTTCGTGTCTCTCTCTTTTTGCAGCTCCCGACCCAGCACCAACCGGTACCGTGGGCGGAAAACTCCTTGACCAGGAATCCAAATCTCCCCTGGACAATGTGACTGTTTTCATCTATCAGGGCACCAGTGCAAAACCGGTCAAAGTAGTCAATACCGACGAAAAGGGCGTTTTCATTTTCAGCGACGTCCTTCCTGGCGAATATAGGGTGGAAGCAGGCTTCCTGGGTTATCTTCCTTTCGAGGAAATTGTTCAGGTCTTGTCCAATCAACAAACCATCCTTGGTGAAATTCCATTGAAAATCGATTCCAAAATGTTGAAAATGGTACAAGTGACTGGTTTGCGCTCCACTATGAAACTGGAAGTGGACAAACGGGTTTTCTCTGTAGACCAGTCTGTTGCAGCAGCCGGAGCGAGCACCAGCGACATCCTGAAAAACCTACCTTCGGTGGAAGTGGATGCAGAGGGAACGGTGTCACTGCGCAATAGTACGAACGTTATCATCTGGATCAACGGGAAGCCTTCGGGTTTGACTTCCGACAACCAGTCGCAAGTACTGGAACAAATGCCAGCCGAGAGCATTGACCGCATTGAAGTGATAACCAACCCTTCAGCCAAATACAGTGCCGAAGGATCGGCGGGCATTATCAACATCATCTTGAAAAAAGACCGAAAAGCAGGCTATTACGGCAGTTTGCGCGCAGGCGTCAGTTCGCCGCTCGGGTACAATTTTGGAGGAAACTACAATTATTCTTCTCCGAAATGGGATTTGTACACCAATCTTGGAACACGTGCCGATGTGCGAAAAGGCAGTGGCAGCACCAACCGTACTACCTACACTTCGCCCACCAGTACAGACCCAAAAGAATATTTGAATTCGCTGACCGAACAGAATAGGGCTCATGGTGGATTGTTTTTTCGTGCCGGTGCCGATTACCACTTCAACGATAAACATACGCTCAGCCTCAGCGGTTTTGCCATGAACGGGAACCAGGATTCCAAAAGTGCCATCTCATACGATTACCTCGATAACAATCAACTACTGACCTCAAAGCGTCAACGCAATTCGACTGAAAAAGGCGGTCACAACAACTACGAGGCGGAACTCGACTACCAGTGGGAAATCGGGCCGGAGCACAACCTGCATGCCATTCTTTCTGCAGGTACGGGAGCTTCACCTCAAACGAGCAACTTCACCCAAACCGACTACAACAGCAGCAACGTTGAGACCGGCAGCCTGAGACAAGACGGCAGTGGCTCCGAAAACGAAGACGAAATGGACTTCCAACTGGATTACACCCGTAAGTTTTCAGATAAATGGAAACTGGAAGCCGGTTGGAAATCCTCCATGGAAAGCCGCCTTGGTGATGACATGATCCGAAACCTGAACGGTTCCAACTGGATTATGAATTCTAAAAACCTGTTTGATTACACCGAACAAATCCATGCCGCATACGGGACGCTGACTGGTAAACTTACGGAGAAATTTGGCTATCAGCTTGGATTGCGGGCAGAGCAGACCTTCGTGAATTTCACTTCGACCAATGAGCTTACAAACGCTGTGGATCCTCATGAAAAAAATTACTTGAAGCTCTTTCCGACCATTTTCGCCAATTATACGTTTTCTGAAGGAACAGACCTGCAGCTGAATTACAGCCGACGCATCAACCGCCCCCGAGGTCATTCTCTAAACCCGTTTGTAAACATTTCCGACTCCTCCAATATTTGGGTGGGAAATCCCGACTTGAATCCGGAATACTCCAATAACTTCGAGATGAACTTTCTCAAGACCTGGACGGAGCATACCCTTTCGGCAGCCCTATACCACCGCATCAGCGAACAAGTCATTCAAGATATTCGCTACCTGGATAACGGCGTTATGAAGCAAACGCCCGAAAACGTGACCAATTCCACTTCATCCGGTTTGGAACTTGTGGCCAAAGACAAATTGTTCAAAATCCTTGAAACGACAACGACGCTGAATCTTTACCAGCAAACCATGGATGCATTCACCTATCGTGGAGAAACGTACAATGGAACCAACGGATTTTCCTGGAATGTTCGGATGAACGGACAAATAATGTTACCCCTGGGAATGATGGGGCAGGTTTCCGGATTCTACTCCGCACCCAGAATTGTGGCCCAAGGCTCGATGAAAGCTGCCTATTCGCTGGATTTGGGTCTTCGCAAAAGCTTTTGGGACAGGACCTTGCAAGTATCTCTTAACGGACAAAACCTGCTGAACTCCTTCAAGTTTGAAAACACCACCAGCGGACCAGGTTTCTCTCAAATCACTTCCAATCAGTTTTTTAGCAGAACCATTCGGCTGAATGTCACCTGGAACTTCGGAAATCTGAAGCCCAAGGAGAAAGAAGGCAAGGGCAATGATCAGGAAAACACTGGCGGCGGGGAAGGCGATTTTTAAGCTTTCTGCAAGAATAATCTAAAAAAAGTTTTCAGTTCCCGCTGAAAGCTTTTTTTTTGCAAAAAAAATATAATAATCGTGCATTTATATGCACAAATAGGCGTGTTGTGAGTAATTTCCTTGCGAAAACAAAGGTTTTTTTGTTCCTTTGCCCCACTACAATCAGATTTCTTGTTTCAACCTCAAAAGAAAACTATGTCAGATACTGCTAAAATGACTTCGCTTGAAAAAGTGGTCATCCGCTTTTCAGGCGATTCTGGTGATGGCATGCAACTTACCGGCAGCCTTTTTTCGAACCTTTCCGCCATTTACGGTAACGAAATATCCACTTTTCCAGACTATCCTGCCGAAATCCGAGCGCCGCAAGGCACCACGAGTGGCGTTTCAGGTTACCAAGTACATGTAGGTTCCACCAAAATTTATACTCCTGGAGATCTGGCTGATGTGCTTATCGCCATGAACCCTGCTGCACTGAAAGTCAATAAAAGGAACATCAAACCCAACGCGATCGTTATTGTCGACGAAGATGCCTTTGACAAGGCGGGCATGAACAAAGCGAACTTCAAAACGGAAAATCCTTTTTTGGAATTGGGAATGACAGGCATCCAGCTGATTTCCGCCCCCATTTCCACTATGGTGAAAGCCAGCCTTTCTGAAAGTGAAATGGACAATAAAAGTATCCTTCGCAGCAAGAATATGTTTGCGCTTGGCCTACTCTGCTGGCTTTTCAACATTCCTGTCGATGCAGCCATGCATTTGTTGGAAAATAAGTTCAAAAAGAAACCTGCCATTTTAAGTGCCAACCTCAAGGTGCTGGTGGACGGCTACAATTTCGGGAACAACACCCACGCCAGCGTTTCCACCTACCACATCGATGGCACCGATATGCCCAAGGGCACGTACACCGATGTAAAAGGCAACCAGGCAACCGCTTACGGCCTCATCGCCGCTTCCGAAAAGTCGGGTCTACCCCTTTTCCTAGGCAGTTATCCCATCACCCCGGCCACTGAAATTCTTCATGAACTAGCTGCACGCAAAGATCTGGGTGTAAAAACTGTACAGGCTGAAGACGAAATCGCCGGTGTCTGCACCGCCATTGGCGCCAGCTTCGCAGGTCGTCTCGCTGCTACTTCCACCTCTGGTCCAGGCCTTGCACTGAAGAGCGAAGCCATCGGTTTGGCCGTCATGGCAGAACTGCCGCTGGTCGTAGTAGATGTACAACGCGGAGGCCCCTCTACTGGTCTTCCCACCAAAACCGAACAGTCTGACCTACTACAGGCGCTTTACGGCCGAAACGGTGAAAGCCCTTGCGTCGTTATCGCTGCCAGTACCCCTTCAAACTGTTTCGATTACGCATTCATGGCCGCCAAACTGGCTGTCGAACACATGACTCCGGTCATCCTGCTTACCGACGGCTTCCTAGCCAACGGTTCTTCCGCCTGGCGCCTTCCCAATATGGATGATTATCCAGCCATCGTGCCCCCGTTCGTACATGCCGACATGCAAGCCACCTGGAAGCCCTATTTCCGAAATCCTGAAAATGGATCGCGTTATTGGGCCATCCCTGGCATGGAAGGCTTTGAGCACCGCATCGGCGGTCTTGAAAAAGACCACTGCACCGCTGCCATCTCCACCGATGCCCACAATCACCAACGCATGACGAACCTGCGTCAGGCCAAAATCGACCGCATTGCCGACGTGATTCCTACGCTTGAGGTTCAGGGTAATCCAGAGGCAGACATCCTGGTCGTAGGTTGGGGTGGAACCTTCGGTCACCTGTATTCTGCCGTGGAAGAACTCAACGCCGAAGGGAACAAAGTCGCACTGGCACATTTCAATTACATCAGTCCCTTGCCTCGCAATACCGCAGAGGTCTTGAAAAAATACAAGAAAGTCCTGGTTTGCGAACTCAACAACGGTCAGTTTGCCGGTTATCTCCGCTCCAAAATTGCAGGAATCGCTCCGCTTCAGTTCAATAAAGTGGAAGGTCAACCCTTTATGGTTGAAGAAGTCAAGGACTATGTAAAATCAATTATCAACGCATAAATGATGGAAACTAAAATATATACCCCCGCTGAATTCAAAAGTGACCAGGAAGTACGCTGGTGCCCTGGCTGTGGAGATTACGCCATCCTGAACAGCATTCAGAAAGCCATGGCCGAACTGGGTGTGGCTCCGCATATGACTTCTGTCATTTCCGGCATCGGTTGTTCCAGCCGCCTGCCCTATTACATCAATTCCTACGGCATGCATACCATTCACGGTCGCGCCGCAGCCATTGCCACCGGTGTGAAAACTGCCAATCCTGAACTCATGGTTTGGATGGTAACTGGTGACGGCGACTGCCTGGCCATCGGTGGAAACCATTTCATCCATGCCGTACGCCGCAATGTAAACATCAATATTATCCTGATCAACAACGAAATATACGGTTTGACCAAAGGTCAGTATTCGCCCACTTCCAAAATGGGTTTCGTTTCCAAGTCTTCTCCATTCGGCACCGTCGAAGAGCCGTTCCGCCCTGCAGAACTCACTTTTGGCGCTCGTGGCGACTTCTTCGCCAGAACCTTGGATGTGGATCTGAAAACCGCCCAGGAAGTGATGCTTGCCGCTGCCAGGCACCAGGGTTGCTCCGTCGTAGAAGCACTGACCAACTGCGTCATTTTCAACGATGGCACCCATAAAACCATTTCAGACAAGGAGTTCCGCGCCGAAAGAACCATCGTTCTGAAACACGGTCAACCCATGATTTTTGGGAAAAACCTGGACAAAGGCCTCATCATCGACGGATTTGACCTGAAAGCGGTCACCATCGGCGAAAACGGTATCACAGAAAAAGACATCCTGGTGCACGATGCCCGTTGCACAGACCGTACCTTGCATTTCAAATTGGGAAACATGAGCGGCACCCTTCCGGTAGCCCTCGGCGTCATCCGCGATGTGGAAGCCTCTGTCTACGATCAAGCTGTTGCCAAGCAAATCGCTGAAGCGAAAGCCAAGAATCCCAACCGCAAGCTTGGAGATTTCCTGAAAACATTGGAGACGTGGGAAATTAAATAAACACTCGGATGTTCAATCATAGTCACAATCCCCTCTTCAATTTCTAAATACAACCATACCACTCCACCCGTTAAATTCATCTTTTTGACCTGATTCCTTCCAAAAAAAGGTAGCCTTATCTAAATATAATTCTTTAAAGAGCATATTGATAGAAATCATTCTAATTTTTCTATGTAAATTTGTTATTCCATTTTGAAAAATTGCTCATCATCTCTACCATTGGAAGTAAAGAACATATTGTACATATGTTGTAACAACAGAATAATCTTTGTATAATGATCAACATTTCTATTGTACTCTACAATGCACCACGCATTCAAGTACAGTTATTAATTAACTCTTTGACCGTCAACCCACATCTCAACAAAATATATCTGATTGACAATTCTGAAACAGAAACAACAGACTATAAAGGGGATCATCTTCATTACATTTTTGTTGGAAAAAATATAGGATTTGGAGCCGGGCACAATATTGCCATGCGAGAATCCTTAAAAGATCAAGTCGTTTATCATTTAGTAATCAATTACGACTTAAAGATTGAAGCGAATATTATTGATCGGCTTATTGCGAAAATGGAAGAAGACAAGTCCATTGGCATTATCATGCCTAAAGTCTTGAATGAGGATCATTCGGTTCAACTTTCACCAAAATTACTGCCAACTCCATTTTATGTCTTATTCAGTTCTTTCAAACCCTTTCGAAAACTCTTCAGAAAGAAGTACGAAGACTACACCATGAAAAACTATCTGGATATAACATGGAATCTACCCATCATTACAGGCTGTTTCAGTCTGTTCCGCCTAAGTGTTTTATCAGAAATCGGTTTATACGATGAGCGGTTTTTCATGTATTTTGAAGACGACGACATATCCAGAAGGATACATTGCAGATACAAAACCGTCTATTTTCCTGAAGTAACCATTGAACACGCACATCAAAGAGGAGCGGCCAAAAATATCCAGCTTTTTGTCATTTTCGGTACTTCTGCCATCCGATATTTTAACAAACATGGTTGGATTTTTGATTGGGAAAGATACCGTATCAATAAAAATATTCTTAAAATCGCCAAAATGAAAACCAACGAAAAGATATCTACCATGTCACATAAGAAAATGGTCGAGTAAAACCTTTATTTTTCATCTGTTTTAGCCCTTAAAAACCGAGCATTTTGATGGCAACATAAATTAAAAAAAACAGACACACATACGAAACGGCCCTATTAACCGTTAACATATGTAACGTTAACGAACCGGTCAGATGCAAAAAAAAATAGTTATTTCAGCAATCAATATATTTCAAGGGGGAGCCCTTTCCGTTCTGGAAGATTGCTTAAATATTCTGATTTCAGATTACTCTGATTCATACGAAATCATCGTTTTTGTCCATGACAAACGCAATTTCAACTCAGAAAAACTGACACTTATAGAATTACCCAAATCCAGGAAATGCTATCTGTATAGACTCTATTACGAATATATCTGGTTTTTTTTTCAGTCAAGAAAAATAAAACCTAATTTATGGTTTTCTTTTCATGACATTACGCCAAATGTAAAAGCCGGTATCAGAGCGGTCTATTGCCACAATGCGAGTCCATTTTATAAACTTTCCTGGAGAGAATTCACCATGGAACCGAAGCTGGGCTTTTTTAACGTTTTCTATAAATATCTTTACCGAATCAATACCACAAAAAATGACTTTATTGTTGTTCAACAAGACTGGATACGAAAAGAATTCAAAAAGAAGCTAAATACTGTATCGGAAATAATTGTGGCCAATCCAGAAGTCAGTCTTCCTGATATTAAAGCACCAGACTCTGCCTATGATGACAGAAAACGGTTCTTCTTTCCTACTTTTCCAAGAGTTTTCAAAAATATTGAATGTGTTTGCGAAGCTGCAACGTTATTGAACAAAAAAAACTACGACTTTGAATTGTGCATTACTATTTCAGGCCAAGAAAATCCATATTCCAAAAAAATAGTAAGTCGTTATGGGGCTGTGAAAAACATTAAATTTATCGGGCCCTTGAAAAGGAATCAAGTCCTCGATATCTTGGCAAAGTCAGAAGCCTTGGTTTTTCCATCAAAACTTGAATCTTGGGGTTTGCCTCTTTCTGAAGCGAAAATATTTGACAAAATCATTCTGGTCTCGGATTTACCATATGCACATGAAACCGTTGGAGAATATACAAAAGTATCTTTTTTCAACCCCGAAGATGCTTTACAGTTAGCAGGCCTAATGGAAAATGTATTGAAGAAGAACATACAATTTGATGGGAACAGTGTAGTAGAAATTGATTCTCCTTACGCCAGAAACTGGAATGAGATTTTTCTTTTTCTCCTGAAAGCAGATCACAATGCATAAAAAATATAATAAAATAGAAACGTACGGCCTTCTGGGGGTCATAAAGATGCTTTGGTCCCTCCTATACACCAAAATGTTCTTCCCAGATGCCCGGATCATACGCCTCCCTATAGATATCAGAGGTAAAAAATTCATCCATTTTGGGAAAAACTTGACAACCGGTATAGGCTGCAGAATAGAGGCCATTCCTTTTTTTTCCAAGAAAACAATGATTCGATTTGGCAAGGATATTGAAATAAATGACTATGTACATATCGCCGCCATTTCATCTGTAATAATTGGTGATAATGTGCTCATAGCGAGCAAAGTCTTTATTTCCGATATTGGACATGGCACTTACAGTGGAAATGTTCAGCACGATCATCCAGACATTCCTCCCAGAGATCGTCCGTTGACGGCCAAAGCTGTTGTGATAGAAGATAATGTGTGGATTGGAGAATCGGTTTCCATTTTGCCTGGTGTTATCATTGGAAAAGGGACAATCGTCGGAGCCAACTCCGTAGTCTCCAAATCTCTGCCGCCTTATGTAATTGCAGTAGGAGCCCCTGCAAAGCCAATTAAGAAATATAATCAGATCACCCAAAAATGGGAAGCGATACCTGACTAAAGTTTTGGGGGGGCTGATTGTATCAATTGATATTATATCGTATTTTTGCGCATCTTAATTTACCTTGAATAATTAAGATGAGTGCTCTTTTGGATTTTGTCCGAACTGAAAAGTGGAATATATAATATATTGAAAAAGAAATACATAGCAGAAATGCTATCATTAATAATTTACGTATGAAATTTAAATTGAGATGAAGAGACTCTTTATTGCTTTAATTTCCCTGGTGATGGTGGGCTTTCTGAACGCTCAGAACCTTAACAGCCTTACTCCTGAGCAACTCGAGATGTATAAGAAATACAAAGGAGGCCAAACTACAAGCACAAATAACGGGACATCTGCAACTCGGGAAACTGAAAATCCGGAACGAACGACAACTGATGAAACGATTCAGCCAAAAAAAGAGAAAAAGGATCTTCAAATCTTGGAACTGGATTCACTGGACATGAAAGTTCTGGTGGAACTTCAGGCTGCCAGAGCCAAAATACTGGCCAAAAACAGGCCTGTAATACCGGAAGTTTTTGGAACAAACCTTTTTAAGGACCAAAAGTTGACTTTCGAACCAAAACTAAATATCCCGACGCCCACGAACTACATTTTAGGGACCAACGATGAACTGATTATTGATATTTCAGGTCTTTATGAAGCCAATTATCGTTTGAAAGTTTCACCTGATGGTACTGTACGTATACCTGCTATCGGATTGGTCAAAGTCAGTGGGCAAACGATTGAAGTCGCTTCATCAAATATAAGGAACCGCATGTCAAAAGTCTATTCGGGGGTAAGTTCCGGTGAAACACATATCAACATTTCACTCGGAAATATCCGAAGCATCCGAATTACAGTAGTCGGTGAAGCAACTCACCCGGGATCCTATACCCTGCCATCTCTTGCAACTGCATTCAATGCACTTTATGCCTGTGGTGGACCCGGCGAAATGGGTTCCATGCGCGACATTAAGGTTATCAGACGTGGCAAGGTCCTTGCAAATATAGATATGTACCGGTTTTTAGTGGATGGTATTGCTACTGACAACATCGCACTTCAAGATGAAGATGTCGTAAAAATTGAGCCCTATCAAAAACGGATTACTTTCACCGGTGCCATCAAACATATTGCCATTTTTGAAGCATTACCAGGCGAAACACTAAAAGATCTGATCCGATTTGCCGGAGGTTTCACCGAAAACGCATCCAAATTTCTAATCACTGCATTTCGTTTAACAGAACGCGAAAAAACGGTGGTGGATGTCAGTGAAGATCAATTTGCAACATTTGAACTGAAATCAGGAGACCAGTTTAACGTGACCACTACATACGACAAGTTTGACAACCGAGTGTACATTACTGGATCCATCATGCGCCCAGGGGCATACGCACTAGAGCCTGGTATGACAATCAAACAACTCGTTACCAAAGCGGACGGGCTAGAGGATGATGCCTATCTGAACATGGCTGTCATTTATCGCCAAATGGAACATTCCATTCCTGAAGTAATCGGCTTCAATTTGGGTGCTATACTGAAAGACAATGTACCGGACCTCCTGCTGCAAAAGAACGACTCAATCAGTGTCAGCAACCTGGTCAATTATCGCGAAGTGGAAACCGTGTCCATCCTAGGGGCTGTCAAGGTACCTGGCATCTACAAACTGATGGAAAACATCTCCATCAAGGAATTAGTCTTTAAGGCCAACGGTTTCACGGAAATGGCTTCCACAGACTCAGTTGAATTGATCCGAATCATCAAAGATCCAAAAAAATTATTGTATACAAATGAAAAAACCATCGTCATGAAATTCAAGCTGGATAGGGACCTGAATTTTAAAGATGGCGAAGGTGAATTTCTGCTTCAAAACGGCGACCAGGTCATAGTTCGGACCATCCCGGGATATGAAGAAATCCGCATGGTCAAGGTTGAAGGAGAAGTTCTTCAGCCCGGAACCTACAACATTCTGAATAAAACTGAACGCATTTCGGATGTACTTAAACGTGCAGGCGGGCTTACCCAATATGCTTACCCTGTTGGGGCATATTTAATCCGAACCGAAAAAACAAGCGGTGTTGAAGGTATCCTGAAACAAAAAATGGTGGACAACGCCAAGCGGCAATTGCAGACAAAATCATCCAACAGCATCGATACAAAATTGCTTAAGGAAACAGGAGGGGTTGACAATCTGAACGAAATTAAAGATGAACTTTCAGGAACTAAATCAGTAGAACAATTGTTGAAAACAGAAGGTATTGTTGGTATCAACCTAAAGGAAATTATGGCACAGCCAGGTTCCTTACATGATCTTTTTCTGGAAGAAGGCGATATCCTTTATGTACCTCGCGAACTGCAGACCGTACGGGTATTGGGCGAAGTGTTGTTTCCGACCTATGTCAGCTACAACAAGGGCCTTTCACTAGGCTATTATATCAGTAATGCAGGAGGGTTTTCTGATCATGCACAGAAAAACAAAACCTTTGTACTGTATGCTAACGGTTCCGCCAGAAGTACATCCAGCTTCCTTGGATTTAGGTCCTATCCACCCATCAAACCCGGTTCACACATCGTTGTTCCGGAAAAACCGACTGAACTGAAAGAAAAAATATCGACTGCGGAACTGGTTTCCATCATGAGTTCCATTGCCACTGTGGCTGTACTGGTGATTTCAGTATTTAAAATGTAAAAAAAATGATTGAAAAAGTGAATAAGCAAACCGACCTGGAAGTTATACTGACATCGTCTGCAGAGGTGCTCAAGAAGTCTTGGAAATACTTGCGGAGCAAATGGATGATCATTGTGATTTTCGGCCTGGGAGGAAGTGCACTGGGATTGGTCGCTTCCCTGATGACGAAACCTGATTACAAAGCACATCTTACATTTGCATTGATTGAAAACACAGGTGGTTCATCGGGTCTTGCCGCATTGGCTTCATCCTTCGGATTTGGCGGACTTAGCTCAAGCGATAATGCATTCAGCGGAGACAATCTGCTGGAAATCCTGAAATCGCGCTATGCCATTGAACATACCCTCTTGGCACCTGTCCTTTACAAGGATAAGCACATGAATCTGGTCGAAGTGTACATTCAGACCAATGAGCTGCATGACGCCTGGAAAAAGGCAAAGAACAAAGAACTCAGGACGCTGACTTTTCCTATTGGACTGAAGAGAGAATCATTAACTAGAACCCAGGACAGTGTTATGAATGTTTTCTATCGGGGTATAGTGGAAACAGGAGTCCTGACTGTTGCCAAAAAAGACAAGAAAACAGGTATTGTCAACGTTGATTTCACCAGCAAGGATGAGGTTTTTTCCAAACTTTTCGTTGAAAAACTCATGACAGTTACCTACAAGTTCTACAAGGACACTAGAACGGCTCAAAGCAAAGCCAACATTGACATGATGGAAGTCACTGCAGATTCCATCAAACAGCTTTATGAATCGGCATTAACAAAGGGTGCATCCTTTTCACAACTCAACATCAATACTGCCATACAGACAGCAGCTGTTCCGCGGATCAAACAAGAAAACAATGCCCAACTCTATGCTGCGGTCTATGCGGAAGTCCTGAAGAACCTTGAAACACTGAAACTGGACCTGGCGCGTCAAACTCCATTGGTACAGATTATTGACACGCCTTTCCTGCCACTTGATATTGAAAGACTAGGCAAAGCCAAAGGTATGGTCATCGGAGGACTTATCGGGGGTTTCTTAATTGTATTTTACTTACTGATACGACTTTACTTGCAGGGCCTTTTCATTAAAAAAGAAGATTGAAATGAAAACAGCACTTATAACAGGAATTACCGGACAGGACGGAGCCTATTTGGCCGAACTGCTGCTGAGTAAAGGTTATGAAGTCCATGGTGTCAAGCGGAGAAGTTCTTTGCTGAATACAGGAAGAATTGATCATTTATATAAAGATCCTTTACTGGAAAAAACCAACATGTACCTACATCACGGAGATATGACCGATTCAGCCAACATGATTCGCTTGGTACAGGAAGTACAGCCTGATGAGATTTACAATCTGGCGGCCATGAGCCATGTACACGTCAGCTTCGAAGTCGCTGAATATACCGGAAATGCTGATGGATTGGGTACACTTCGGCTCCTCGAAGCAGTCAGGATGCTGAAACTTATTGACAAAACCCGTATTTATCAGGCGTCCACCAGCGAGCTTTACGGCAAAGTGCGTGAAACCCCGCAGAACGAGGATACGCCCTTTTACCCCAGAAGTCCATACGCAGTAGCCAAACAATATGCATACTGGATAACTGTAAACTACCGGGAAGCCTACAACATGTTTGCCTGCAACGGTATTCTGTTCAATCATGAAAGCCCGGTTCGGGGAGAAACCTTTGTGACCAGGAAAATCACAAGAGCTGTCGCAAAAATAGCCTTGGGTATGCAAAAAAATCTTTTCCTTGGCAACCTATCCTCCAAGCGCGACTGGGGGCATGCCAAAGATTATGTGGATGCCATGTGGAGGGTTCTTCAGTATGATAAGCCTGAAGACTTCGTCATTGCCACCGGTAAAACGACTGAAGTGCGTGAGTTCGTTCGACTTGCCTTTCGTGAAATAGGTGTTGAACTGGAATTCAAAGGTGAAGGTGCTGACGAAAAGGGCTACGTCGCCTCCTGCATCAATTCTGAATGTCAATTGAAACCAGGTGATATGGTGGTTGGAGTTGATCCCTATTATTTCCGTCCGACCGAAGTAGACCTTTTGTTGGGTGATGCCACAAAAGCCAGAACCTTGCTGGGGTGGACTCCTAAATATTCCGTAGAGGAACTTGTCAAGGAAATGGTTGAATCGGATATCCATTTGTTCCGGGGAGAAAAACTCCTGATGGACAATGGGTATAAAACAAAAAACTATTTTTGATTAAACTTACATGGGAAATCGGAATGGAGGCCTTGTAAAGTCCACACTACTCATCACCTTTTGCTCCATTTTGGGTATTGCAATCAGCTTTATATCACAGTTGATCATTGCTTACTTTTTCGGCGCAAAATTTGAACGGGATTCTTATTTCGTAGCCAGTACTATTCCAACCTATCTGTCGGCTATTATCGTCGGTTCCATCGGTATGGTTTTTTTGCCCAAAGTAGTGAAAATCCAAAACGACAGCCCAGAGGAACTGACACGTTTTCTAAGTACGGTTATCTGGGGTATTACAACGGCTTCAGCTTTAATTGCGCTCATTTGCCTCATTTTTTCGAAAAACATTCTTGAATTCGTAGCAAGTGGGTTTAATGATGAGCAAACTATTTTTACCTCGAAGATCCTTATTATCATTCTTCCTGCGTTTGTCTTTACCATCCTCAGCAATTTGCTAAGTTCGTTGTATCAGATTCAGAACCGCTTCCTATATCCTGCGTTTGCACCTATACTAACTTCTGCGGTCAGTTTATTGTTTGTCGTGTTATTCAGCAAATCCATGGGAATCATGGGTCTGGCCTGGGGGTTTCTGGCTGGCTCAGTTTTAGCTCTTGTGTATTTGCTGCCCATTTTAAGAACGTATAAAATTCGCTTCACCCTTCAATTCAAAGACCCTGAGTTCCTGACGTTCGTCCGAACGTTCTTACCGCTGCTTATCACTGGTATCGTGTTCCGTTCCACCAGCATTTTTGAGCGCTCCATTGCTTCCGGCTTAGAGGAGGGGAGCATCTCGTTCCTTGGTTATGCCAGCCAGATTCTGTTGATCATGGCGACACTTACCGCGAATGGTATTGGCATCAGTATTTATCCGACTCTTTCAAGGTTATGGGCTGAGAACAAAAAATCAGAGTTCAATGTTTTTTTTACCAAAATCATTCGGATCCTACTACTGATTTCCATTCCCATTTCGATCGTCATCATTTTTTATGGAGAGGCTTTTGTCAAGGTCATATTTGAAAGAGGCGCTTTCGATCATAATGTGACGCTGGCAGTAAGTCAGGCATTGGCCTGGTCCATGGGGGCATTCATTTTTCAGGGCCTGGGTAATGTCGTGACAAAAATATTCTACATCTCTTCCAGAACCACAGCCATTTCCATCATTGCAAGTATTGAACTTTTGCTCTACATATCGCTCGGGTATTTTCTGTCCATACATGTTTCATTTGTTGGTTTATCCATAGCGTTGTCCGTCTCAAGCATGTTGAACATTTTATTATCCATTGTTTACATACATAAGAGACTAATTCCGATGAAGTTGGGCTCTCTGGCCTTTGATTTAATCAAGATTCTGCTAGCCAGCGGGATAAGCCTTCTGGTGGTCCACTTAACCTACAATTGTATAGCGGGCATTTCGGGTTTCGCTTATTTGATTGTATGTTTGCTGTTGGGAGTAGTCACATTCTATATTGGTGGTATTTTCCTGAAAATTGAAGAGCTCCTTTTTCTAAAAGAAAAATTAGCTAAACTATTAATCCACAAATAAATACACGATCATGTTGGAAGAAATCAAATACAACGACGAAATTCTGGCCATCATTGTACGCAATGATTTTTCGAAAGAGGGCATCGCATTTTTTACACCGAACGATTTCTCCCAACAATTGGCCTACATGAAACATCCGGAAGGCAAAATAATCCATCCGCATGTGCATAATCCTGTAGAACGGGTAGTGCATTATACCAAAGAAGTGCTTTTCATCAAAAGTGGGAAACTACGGGTCGACTTTTATGACGACAGTCAGAACTATCTGGAAAGCAGGATTTTGAGCAGTGGCGATGTCATTCTGCTTTCTACGGGTGGACATGGTTTTGTAGCGATGGAAAATCTGGAAATGATTGAAGTCAAGCAAGGTCCGTATGCTGGTGATCAGGATAAAATCCGATTTGAGGGAGTGGATGAGTCAAAAATCGTTATCAAATAATTGAACATGGAATTCGTACCCGTATGTGAACCGTTCTTGAACGGAAAAGAAAAAGAATATGTGGATGATTGCCTGACCACAGGTTGGATTTCTTCTGCAGGCAAATACGTCAAGGCTTTTGAAGAAAGTTTTGCAGCGTATTGTGGCGTTAAATATGCCGTGGGGGTTTGCAACGGAACAGTGGCCTTGCATTTGGCCCTGGTGGCTTTGGGCGTCAAAGAAGGTGACGAGGTGATTCTTCCAAATTTCACCATGATTGCCTCAGCATTTGCCGTGTGCTATACAGGCGCAATCCCAGTTTTTGTGGATGCAGAACCGGACAGCTGGAACATCGATGTATCCAAAATTGAAGCGAAAATTACAGCGAAAACGAAAGTCATCATGCCTGTTTCCATTTTTGGACACCCCTGTGACATGGATGGAATTCAGAAACTTGCAGACAAATACCAATTGAAAGTCCTGGAAGATGCCGCCGAATCTCATGGAGCGGAGTACAAAGGGAAAAGGACAGGAAACTTGGCTGATATTACTACATTCAGCTTCTTTGCCAACAAGAACCTGACAACTGGTGAAGGTGGCATGGTCGTAACCAACAATGAGAAACTGTACAACCTGTGCCGTTACCATAAAAATATGTGTTTCCCGCTGGATGCTCCCAGAAACTACATGCACGAAGACATCGGTTTCAATTACCGCATCTCAAATATTCATTCGGCCATCGGCCTAGCGCAGGTGGAAAAAGCGGACGAGTACCGTGACATGAGAATCAGTAATGCCAACCTGTATAAAAAGCTCCTTTTGGATATTCCCGGAGTGGTGCTTCAAAAAACCAAAGAACAGGTGCTCAATGTACATTGGATGAACAGTTTGGTCATTGAACCGAAAGCATATGGCCGAACCAGAGATGAACTGATTGCGGAATTAAAAAAAAACAATATTGACACCCGCTTGCTCTTTGTCGGCATGCACAAGCAGCCTGCACTTAATAAATTCGGATGCGATTGCACCGGAACCTATCCGGTCACCGATTGGCTGACAGAAAATGGATTTTACCTGCCTTCAGCGAGCAACCTGTCCAAAGAAACCATTTCCGAAATTTGCCGGATCATTAAAGCATTCAAACACTAACTATCCCAATAATATCTATTCAATGCGGGTTCGATTAATCAGTTACGAAGATGTAAACGATTGGATTCTAGGCAAATTTGTCCTAAGAATGCAGGATGATTTGCTCAAAATGGGCATCGAAGCCGATATAGCCAAAGTCCCAAATCCTACTGCCGATATCAACCATCACGTCATCTACGAACAATTCAATGGGATTACATCCAATCATGACACGTTGATGATCACTCACATCGACAGCAGCGACAAGCTCAATCATTTGAAAGCGGTTATCAACAAAGTCTGTTATGGCATCTGCATGTCGAAAGACACCATGCAAAAGCTGGTTGCACTTGGACTTCCCAAGGAACATCTCTGTTTTGTAGACCCTGCTCAGGACGGAGATTTTGTACCCCGCAAGATTCAAGTGGGCTATACTAGTCGTTGGTATGCAGATGGTCGGAAAAGAGAGTACCTGCTCAAAGATTTGGCCAATCATCTGGACAGTAGATTCTTTGCCTTCAAGTTCATGGGCGGTGGCTGGGACAAAATCATAAACCTGTTCCGTTCAAAAGGTTTTGAGGTTGACTATTTCCCCGATTTCGACCTGACAGGTTACAAAAAGCTGATGTCAGAAATCGATTATTATCTGTACACAGGTCTGGACGAAGGTCAGATGGGCTTTGTGGACGCGCTTGCCGCCGGATGCAAAACAATCGTCACACCGCAAGGTTACCACTTGGATGTTAAGGACGGAATCACACACCCTTTCATTGACAGCAAAGATTTACTCAAAATATTCGATGAGATTTTTGAGGAAAAAGCAAAAAGAATTCGTTCGGTCAGTGACTGGACCTGGACGAACTATACGCTCAAGCATGTGGAAATATGGAATCACATCCTTGGAAACGAGGAAAGACTGTTGGGAGACGTTTCCTATAACGATGGCATCCACTCCATTTTGGACGCGGATCAAGAGTTAGACGTTTCGGCCATCGATGTTCAGAAGCTTAAAAGAAAGCTCTATTTTCATGGATTGAGACGAAAGATTTTCGTCCGGTTCCACTATTACTCATCGAACGTATTCTTCAACAATATAAAGCGGAAACTCTTAAAACGATAGTCGAACGTGGGAAGCCCAACGATTTCAGTTGTAATGAGTATTTACAACGAGCCTGAAGAATGGTTGAAGGATTCCATCGAATCCATATTACATCAGTCATTCTCTAATCTGGAGTTCATCATTGTCAATGATAATCCAGTAAGGGAGCTCAATGGTTCGCTTGTACGACGCTATATGGACATCGATTCTCGGATTCGACTGATTGAAAATGCGGAGAACATTGGATTAACCTGCTCCCTTAACATAGCGTTCAAGGAGGCTCATGGCACCTATATTGCTAGGATGGACGGTGATGATATTTCACTTCCGGAACGATTGGAAACACAATTCCGGTTTATGGAAGCACATCCGGAAATCGGAGTTTGCGGAAGTTGGGTCCAATTTTTCGGAAATCTTCGTTTTTTATCTCAAAAAGTATATAAAGTACCTTTAACATCGAGGCAAATTAAATCAGCATTACCATTTTACAATCCCATAATCCATCCGACATCCTTTTTCAGGAAATCGGTCATTGAACCTTTAGAGCCGCTCTATGATGAAAAGTACAGAAGTGCTCAAGATTATCTGCTTTGGGAAAAGTTACTGAATCACACTATTGATTTGGCCAACATAAAGAACGTCTTACTCCGCTACAGGATTTCCGAAAATCAAATCAGTTCCGCTCTGAAACAGAGTCAGAACACAGTAGCTAGCACCATTCGTTTAAGAACCCTTGAGAAATTAGGGCTTCATCTTTCGGAGGATGAAAAATCATTGATGATGAGCCTGGCCAATAGGGAGCATCTGACGCTACAATCACAACTAAAGGACGCCGAAGATTTGCTACTAAAGACCAAAACCTTTTTAACGGACGTAGATTCGTCAAACACCTTCATTGTTGAGCAAACACTTTATTCAGAATGGTTATATTGCTATTTGAACTTCGCTTTCAAAAGAAAGAACGTGTTCAGATTTTTCAGATCATCGCTGTTTCAGCTTCGTTTCCTGAGCTTGAGGAGTTTTGTTAAGATTCTGATTTAAAAATCGTCTACATGGAATCCATTAACACCAAACTACCTATAGAAAGGACGGAACGCGAACAAAAGCAAATCTACCGGTTGCTGTTCCTTGGACTACTTACATTGACGTCAATCATTTTGTACCTATTTCGGCCAATGGAAGTGTCCATGCCTTTCAATTATTGCTGTTTTACAATTTTTCTACTGTCCACTTTTATCTATTATGGCTACAAGAAAAAAACGAACTATTTTGATTTTGACACCCTCTTCATCTTACTGTATGCTGTCATCGGCTTTGCCTATTCAGTCTTTATTTATGATGAAAATGAACCGTACAACATCGCATTCAGCTTATCTTTCGATACCAAATTCATACCTACCGGAGCCATTCTTTTTACACTCGGCATTCAATTCTATTATTGGGGTTCCATTGCGATACGTGAAAACAAATTGAAGGAGAAGGTATTAGAACTATCTAAAATTGAGCCGATTAATAACACCGCGCTGTCTATCATCGTCATTTTACTTTGCATTGCGTTCATCCTTTCCGGTGGTGTCCAGTATTACCGTTCCATTTATTTCTACAAAAATACGGCACCAGAAACTGGATTGACACTTCAAATCATGTCACTACTACATTCCTTTGCCATTACAGCCATTGCAACGGAGTTTTTCAATAAACTGATTCGTAAAGAACATCTAATCAGTCCTGTTCTGATCATCTCCATTACCATCGTCATTTTGCTGATGTTGTATGCCGGAAACAGAACATTGTCTTCCCAGTTGGCATTACCCATCATTGGGCTGTATACGATGTATTTCAAAGATATCGGGAAATTGAAATTCTTTATTTTCATATTGATTGCAACAGTTTTCATGTGGTTGATTCAGTTCACACGTGTTGGAATGGAGGTGGAATCCATCGAAAAAGGTTCTGAATTGATACGCGATTTAACTATCCCGACACGAAGTACGTATTCTTGTATGGAATACATTGAGCAAAACGGACATACCTGGGGCAGGAATATGACGGGGGGGCTTATTGCAATAGTTCCTTCGCTTGAACGGGTTTTGGTACTGGCCTTTGGATTGGATTCCAGGGCACTGGGTTCAGCAGAAGTTTTAACCGATTTCACACTCGGACCAGATCCATATGTAGGTCTAGGGACCAACATCATTGCGGATCTGTTCCTTTCATTCGACATTTTCGGAGTCATCCTATTTATGTTTATACTGGGCTATTTTATAAACAAGAGTCAGGCGGAGGCCAAGAGGCTGAACTACTATTATATGATTATATATGCTTCCTTGATGTCCTACTCCGTTTTTTTAGTCAGAACAACATACACTCATCCGGCAAAACTGATTGTCTGGTGCTTAATCATAGGAGTCCTTAATAAATCCTTGTCTCAAAAATTATTCCATAAAACCGAATGCGAAGAATAGCTTTTTTTACTCCAGGACTTAAAATCGGCGGTATTGAACGTGTTTTCATCACCTATGCTGAGGAATTTATTCGGCAGGGATATGAGGTATCTTATGTGATATGCAAAGACGATGGGACTTTCATTTCAGCACTCTCGCCTGAATTGAAAGTTGTTTCATTGGGAGACAGGCAGCTCAGACATTCCATCATCCCACTGTACCGCTATCTTAAAAAGAACCCCGTCGACTACTTCATTTCAGGATTCGTTATTGCGAACGCTTTGAGTATTCTACTTTGCAAGTTGGCAAGATCCAAAACAAAAATCATCATTTCGCATCACAATCATTTCAACATTGAACAACAGAGCCTACTGCCCTCACTGATTATCGGCCTGTTATATAACAAGGCCCATCGCATTTTTTCCGTATCGGAAGGCATCACTGAAATGCTTCTGAAACGACATGTGAAGCGTTCTAAATTACAGACTATCTACAATCCCATTAACATTGTCCAAATCAAAAATGCGGCTGATGAAAAACTCGATTTTCAACTTCCCGAAAAGTATCTGTTGTTTCTAGGGCGATTGGGAGAAGTTAAAAACTTGCCGTTCCTGATCGATGCATTCCACTTGTTTTCGCATAAGAACCCTGATATTCACTTGGTTTTTCTTGGGGAAGGGCCTATGAAAGAAAAACTTGAGCAAATGGCTTCAGTAATTGGATTGAAAGACAAGATCCATTTTATCGGACCGCTTTCGAATCCATTCCCTGTCATAAAAATGTCCTCTGCATTGGTTTTGCCTTCCTTCTCAGAGGCTTTGCCTACCGTCATCCTTGAAAGTTTTGCACTGGGTAAAACCATAGTCGCGACACCGACGAATGGTGCACTTGACCTGTTGGAGCATGGTAAGTTCGGGTACTTGTCCAAATCGTTTGTTGATACAGAAGAATTTGCAGCCTTGCTTGAAAAAGGGGTTAAGGAACCCTACCCGGTCAGCGTACTGGAATTGAAAGCGGAACAATATGATGTTGAACGAAAGATTCACGAGCTCGAAGCTCTGTTTACATAAAAATCAAATCTTTTTCAACATAAGTCAAATTTATATAACTTTGTTTGAAACTTTAAACACGTATAATGGAATCAAATTTCAATTTCTATAGTAAATATTACGATTTACTATATACAACCAAAAATTATAACGAAGAAGCAAAATACATTTCTGAATGTATAAAAAAGTATCATCCCAATGCTGAAAAAATCCTTGAATTTGGTTCAGGAACCGGTATTCATGGATTAATTCTGCAGAAAATGGGGTATGATATATATGGTATTGAGCGAAGCCAACAAATGGTTGACCAGGCTTTGTTGAACGATTACCCATGTATGCAGGCTGATATCGTTGATTTTAAAATGGACAGACAATTTGATGTAGTCATTGCATTGTTTCATGTGGTAAGCTATCTCAATGACAATGAATCGTTGGAGAAAACATTTAGAAATGCGTCAAAATGCCTGAAACAAGAAGGATTATTTATTTTTGACATCTGGTATTCACCTGCAGTGTATTCTTTAAAACCAGAAACTCGGATAAAGAAAGTGGAAAATGAGGAAATAAGTGTCATTCGTTTTGCTGAACCTGAAATGCATGTCAACTCGAATGTGGTAGATGTCAATTACTCCATACTTGTTAAAAATAAGAGCACCGATCATTGGATTGAATTCGAGGAGAAGCATCCAATGCGTCATTTCTCAATCCCGGAAATCAGCCTTTTAGCAAAACTCACAGGATTTGAATTACTGAAAGCTGAAGAATTCCTAACAGGGAAGTTACCTTCTGAAAACACTTGGGGTGTTAATTTCATACTAAAAAAAACCGAATAGTCCTGTATACCGTTGGGATAGCTAATGAAGTGTTGTATTACTGATACCCATTATCTACTATTCAAAGTCTCCATTATTACCTTTTTTTGTTTCTTTTGCATTCGTGTTGCCTGTTGAAGGCATCTAAATACTAACCTTAAAAACCACATCTGTTTTATGAAAAAACTCTTGACAGGCTTATTTCTGCTTGCATCCCTCTGCCTGCAGGCCCAAACCAACCTTCAGGTTCATTACGACTTTGGTCAGAACCGCAAATATGTGACCACGACCCTAGAAATGTTCAAACCTGACAAATGGGGGAACACGTTTTTCTTTGTGGATTATGACTTCAATTACGGTAACGACAAACATCCCAGCATGTCCTACATGGAAATAGCGCGTTGTATCAACACGTGGGGTGGACCAGTTAGTTTGCAAATCGAATACAATGGAGGTCTTGGTGGAAGCCCTGGTATTGGCTCTGATTTCAATGGCTCCTCCTTTGCCATTAATAACGCTTGGCTGCTTGGAGTTGATTATGGTTTTCACAACGCAGATTATTCAAAAACCCTGAATTTGAAAGCACTCTACAAGCACATTGTCGGCAAACAGGAATCTGCACAGTTTACAGCTGTTTGGGGGCTTCATTTTATGGATCGTAAAATTAGTTTCACTGGTTTTGCTGATATCTGGCTGGAAAAGAATACGTTCAATTATACGGACAACAAAACCAATCCCGTTTTTATTTCTGAACCCCAATTGTGGTACAATTTCAACCAGAATCTATCCGCTGGTTCCGAAGTGGAACTTTCTACCAATTTTGGAGGAAACCAAGGTTTTATGGTAAATCCCACCCTTGCCCTTAAGTGGAACTTCTAATCCAACAGATCCATGTTTGAAAAATTCTATCAACTCAAAGCAAACGGAACGACCGTAAAAACGGAAGTTCTGGCTGGTATCACCACGTTCCTGACCATGGCCTATATTCTTGCTGTGAATCCCAATATCTTGGCAGCAGCCGGGATGGATAAAAACGCTCTTTTCACTGCAACAGCTGTTGCATCCATCGTCGGAACGCTGGCTATGGCATTGTATGCCAAGTTGCCGTTCGCACAGGCCCCAGGTATGGGAATGAACGCCTTCTTTGCCTTTACGGTAGTATTGGGCATGGGCTATTCCTGGCAATTCGCGCTGACTGCCATCTTGATTGAAGGCGTTATTTTCTTTATCATGAATATGCTGAACATTCGGGAAGCCATCGTAAATGCCATTCCGGCTACTCTGAAAAACGCCATCAGTGCGGGTATCGGGTTGTTTATCGCGTTTATCGGATTGCAAAATTCAGGCATCGTCGTTAACAATGACGCCACCTTAGTACAAATCGGTGACATCACCAAAGGTACTCCTTTGCTAGCCCTGATTGGTCTTGTCATTACGGCAGTACTGCTTATTCGCAAGGTTAAAGGTGCGTTGCTTATCGGCATTCTTGCCACTGCGGTGATTGGTATCCCCATGGGTATCACCACCTTTGGTGGTATCATGGATGTTCCTCCTTCTCCTGCTCCCTTGTTCTTCAAGTTTGACTTTTCCAAGTTCTTCACTTTCGACATGCTCATCGTGACCTTTACGTTCCTATTTGTGGACGTGTTCGATACGGTTGGAACGCTGATTGGTGTTTGCTCCAAGGCTGGAATGCTCGATGAAAAGGGACAAATTCCCAATGTAAAGAAAGCATTTTACGCCGATGCCATCGGTACGACTTCTGGTGCCATTTTTGGTACCAGCGCTGTTACAACGTATGTGGAAAGTGCCGCAGGTGTTTCAGTAGGCGGCCGGACAGGTTTGACAGCTTTGGTAACAGCCGGTTGTTTCGTATTGGCCTTGTTTTTTGCGCCTTTGTTCCTGTCCATTCCTGGTGCAGCAACGGCTCCCATCCTGATATTGGTTGGTCTGATGATGCTTTCCCCCATCAAGGATATAGATCTGGACGATTATGCGGAATCCGTTCCAGCGTTTATTTGCATCATAGCCATGCCGCTCATGTACAGCATTGCAGAAGGTATTTCTCTCGGGCTGCTCAGCTATGTATTGCTTAACATGATCAGTGGCAAGTTCAAGAAGGTTTCTGTCGCCATGTATATTCTGGCAATTCTGTTTGTACTGAATTATATTTTCATTCAGTAATCAACTTTCTTACATTTAAAAAAGGTTGTGCCCCAAACGAGGCACAACCTTTTTTGTTTTTACCAAAAAAATGCCGGAATTCAAGTTTCTGAAATTTGTAGCAATTCCTTTTCTCCGACGAAGTAAATTTGTACGACTTTGTGCTAATTTTGGGAATTAGACCCCTCTTTTTTGGTATTATTACGTATCTGGTTTCAATCTGTAACACGTATTTTTGTATAATGACGTTTTGTGTGGCATTGCCAGCTGGCATTCACCAACTTTAATTTATCTTAACTATGAAACACACTTGTACCCTCACAAGGGCTCTTTGGTTGTTTTTCGGTATTTCAATGCTGGTTTCTTGCAGGGACAATATGGCGGATTATTATAAAGAACCCGTATGGCTGAAGGGAAGCATTTATCAGGTTCTGGAAGACCGGGGCGATTATTCCCAATTTCTGAAAGGTATTGATCTGGCTGGCTTCAAACCCATGGTCAACGGTAAAAGCATTCTGACTGTGATGGCACCGACAGACGCATCCCTGACTGCATACCTAAACGAAAATTATGGCGCGGGTACTACGATTGAGAGCCTTTCAAAAGAGGAGCTAAAGAAGCTGATTGGTTTTCACATCATGTATTATGCCTTTGACAGAAAGAAGCTCATCAATTTCAGACCCAATGAAGGCGATGCAGCCACAGACGAGCAAAAGAATCTGAATGCCGGTCTCTACTACAAGCATCGCACTAAAAGTCAGGATACCCTTTCGGTGGAAATCGATACGACTGGTTCATTTGGAGTCGATTCAGCAGCCAAAAAAGTAAGCGTCTATCACCTTGAACGTTTCTTGCCGGTTTTCTCCTATCGGATGTTCAACACCAAGCAAATTGATGCCAAGTACAATTACGAATACTTTTTTTCGAACACTTCCTGGGCGGATAATGCGGGTTTCAATGTTTCCAATGCTGCCGTTAATGAATACTCCGTTATAGCAGACAACGGCTATCTATATTTAGTGGACAAAGTGCTCAAACCCCTTGAAACCATTTACAAGGAAATTTCATCCAATCCCCAATATTCCGATTATCAGAAACTGTATGATAAATACGGTTATTATCTGAAAGACGACAATCTGACCTTGAATTACGGAAACGGAATTGACCTTTACCAACATTATTACAACGCCCCGCTACCAAATATCGCCAGTGAGTGGCCGGTCACCGATTACACAAAGGTTTCTGATCTGACCCATACTTCCTACAGCGTTTTTGCTCCCAGCAATTCAGCCTTAAGCGCTTTCTTCAATGATTACTGGAAAGTGGGCGGCTATGATTCGCTTCAGCAAGTAAGCCAGAATTCCATCCAATATTTGCTTTTCAACAGTGTTTACTCAGCCTCGGTCGTTTTTCCGGAGGAAATAACCAAAGGTTCGTTGATCAATAGTTATGGTACCGTCATCAAATTCAACGTGGACGAAGTTCCTGTAGAAAACCGGAAAATGTGTGTGAACGGTTCATTCTACGGATGTGATGTGCTGACCCCGCCGGCAATGTTCGGTTCGGTGACCGGCCCGGCCTTCCAATACAAGAAATTCAGCTATTTCCTGAAAATGATGACGACGGCGGATCTGGTACTGACCTTGTGTTCGGATGCGACCAAGTATTTTATGTTGTATCCCACCAACGATGTCATGAATGCGGACGGCATCACCATGGTCAGCGATGTGCTGAAACGGGGAACAACAACCATAGCCAGTTCAGCCCAGCAAAGTTATGTTTACGGGCATGTGGTCAGTTTGGACGGAATTACGGGCACGTACAATTCCCTCCCAACCTCGGGTGATCATGTGATGCGTACCCTTTCTCCGGGCATGGTCCTTTACTGGTTCATGCACAATGGCAGAATTACCAACAGTGTCAAGTTTAACGATATGCTGACAACTCCGGGTTCCACTGAGGATGATGTATTCTGCAATTTGGAAGAACTTAGTTTCCGCAATGGTTGGACGAACGGTAAGAGTTATGCCTATACCAACAGCAAGAAGAATTTCATATTCGAAGGCTCACTGGACAATGCCATTTATGGGTCGTTTGTTCCGATGATGATCAACAACAGAAACGAAGCGACCAAATTGTATTATGGTTTTGTCCAGTTACTTGACAAATCGGGTATGCTGGATATTGAAACACAATCCATCAATGCGATGCTTGAAAGTTGCCTGATGTTTTTTCCAACTACAGAGGCACTGAAACAGGCCATCATTGAAGATAAAACAGTGGATAAGATTCCTGGACTCACAACGACGAACACTTCCGTCACAGATGCCAATTTCTTTGCGAACTGCATTGTGACCAATGCAGATTCGCTGCAGTATTACCTCAAGCAATATTTCATTCCACAAAGTACGGCGGTCATCTCCAATTACCCGTATGTCGGATGGAATGAGACGACAACCGGTGGTCTGATGACGCTGCAAGCAAACGATGTGTATAGCCCAGACGGAAAGGTAACTACCATCACCACGAAGATGAATGTGACAGACAATGGCAGCAAACTGAGTGTTCAGTCGATGACCCATGAGGGTATTCTGACTGGTTCAAAAGTTGATGTGATTGATACTTTTCACTATTTCCCCTTCATCTTTAAAGATGGATGCGTTCATTTCATTAATGGGATTCTTTAAAGACTGTAAGAAAAATCGATGCTATGAATAGAAAGATGTTTGGTTTAATGATTTTCATGATCCTGCTCGGGTCGCAGGTGCTTCAGGCACAAAGCGTCCGCTATATAAAGGGGAAGGTTTACGAAATCATCAATAACAAGAAAGAACCCAGTACCGGTGTCAATGTCGTCATTTCGACCGAACAAAATCGTTTGCTGATCGGTACGGTCACCAACATTATGGGGGAATATTCTTTGAAAGTGCCTGCCGACGGAGCCTACAAGGTTGTATTCTCTTTTATTGGTATGAAACCCCAGACGTTTAGATACACAGGTCAAACCGAATTGATTGTGACCATGCAGGAAGATGCCCATTCGCTCAGTGATGTGGTCATTACCGAGCAACGTCAGGAAAAGAGTGAAATGGGCATTACGTTGCGCGAACAGACTTCTGCGACCCAAAAAATCAACATGGATGACGTGGTGAAGAATTTACCGGTTGCGTCTGTCGAAGAAGCCCTGCAGGGACGTCTCGCTGGTGTGGACATCATCGCCAGCGGTGACCCGGGAGCCAAAAGCTCCATCCGTATCCGTGGTACTGCCACGCTGAATTCCAATTCAGACCCGCTTATTGTTATCAACGGAGTTCCTTATAAGACCAACATTGACGACTCCTTCAATTTTTCGACTGCCAACCAGGAAGATTATGCCGACATGTTGAACATCAACCCGTACGACATCGAAACCATTGAAGTACTGAAAGATGCGGCATCCACGGCTGTTTATGGAACGAGCGGAGCCAATGGTGTGCTTTTGATCACTACCAAAAAGGGGGTCAAGGGCAATACGCACTTCACCATTTCCTCCAAGGAAACAGCCAAGATTGAACCCAGCGCCATTCCGATGCTGAATGGTGACCAATACGTGGCCTTCGTTCAGGATGCCATCTGGAATACGGCGAATGCTCAGGGTATCGCCAACTCAGCAGGTTACCTCAAACTGCTTTTCGATACTCCGGAAATCAATTACAATCCGGGCTGGCGTTATTTTGACGAATACAACACCAATACAGACTGGCTTTCGTATGTAAAACAGAATGCCCTCATCACGGACAACAGCTTTTCCATGTCTGGCGGGGGAGACAAGGCTACTTATCGTTTTTCACTTTCACAGATGGACGAAGGTGGAACGACCATTGGTACTGATTTAAAGCGCATTACGACCAGCCTAAATATCGGGTACAGTTTTTCGGACAAACTGAAGGTGAATGCAGACTTCTCCTATTCCGATGCGGATAAAAAAGCCCCTTGGACGGGCAATGTCCGTTCAGAGGCGCTCAGTAAAATGCCGAATAAGAGCCCGTTCTGGATAGATAATGTCACGGGTTTGGCTACCGACAACTATTTTACCAGGCAAAACAGTCAGGAATTTCAGGGTGCATTTGATGGTTCTAATGGTTCTTCCAACTTCCACCCCATCATAATGGCAAATGAAAGTTACAACAATACCAGACAGAAAGAAGAAAACATGACTTTCCAGCTGAACTACGAAATTTTAAAGGGTTTCACGTATGTCGGTTATGTATCCATGAAGTTCAATACCGTCAAATACCGCACGTTCCTTCCACAGTCTGCAACCGACGTGACCATTGACAACACCTATGCCAACCTGAGTTCAGATGGATATTCCAACAACCTTGCTCTTCAGACCGAGAACAAACTGATGTACCGCAAGAACTGGAATCAGGTGCACAATATCGTAGCCACCACACTCTGGCGCACTTCTCAATCGGTGAGCTCCAACTATTCCACAGAAATCTACGGAGCGTCTTCTGCCGGGATGTCCGATCCTTCCACGGGTGGTTCCATCCGAAGTCTGGGATCGAGTAATTCCGAAGTCAGGACCTTGTCGGGTATCGGCAATTTCAATTATACATTTATGAACCGCTATATTCTGAATGGGACGGTCAACTACGAAGGCAAGTCAAGTCTAGGGAAAGCGCACCGCTGGGGTCTTTTTCCTTCCGTTGGCTTAGCCTGGCATGCACAGGAAGAAAATTTCCTGAAAGATGTTAAATGGATTGAACAGTTGAAATTCCGTACGAGTATCGGCCAAAGCGGTCAGGCACCCAGCGGAACAGCACCCTATGTCGGAACGTATTCCTCCATCGGACAATACATTACGAATGAAGCAATTGCTCCGTCTTCCATGCAACTCAACAAACTGAAATGGGAAAGCTCCACAGAATCGGATTTTGGTGTCGATCTGGGCATTTTCAACAACAAACTGACCATGACCTTTGACTATTATTACAAATACACGGATGATTTGCTGCAAACGAGCGTTGCTATTCCATCATCTACGGGTTACAATGGCCAGGGCAACAAGATTTCATATTTCAATTCCGGTGCATTGAGCAACCATGGTTGGGAGTATCGCATCGATTATGAAATTTTCAAGAACGACGATTGGATTATCAGCACGAACTTCAACATCAATCGCAACATCAATACGATTGAGTCACTGCCGGAGAATCTCCAAGAGTCAACATACAGCCTCAAAAACGGAGCTTATGCACAGAAACTGATCACAGGCACACCGGTCGGTTCCTTCTTTGGGTATAAATATGCCGGGGTCTATCAAAATACAGAAGAAACCTATGCCCGGGATGCGGGTGGCAACATCATGGTTAACCTTTTTGACGATCCCATTGTGATGAAAAATGGCAAATTCACCTGTTATCCAGGTGATGCCAAATACGTCGACCTCAACAACGACGGTATCATTAATGAAAAGGACATCATTTATATTGGCAATAGCATGCCTTTGGTTACCGGGGGGGGCGGTTTTAATGTCAAGTATAAGAACTTGTCGTTAACTACCTTCTTCCATTACCGTTTAGGACAAAAAATCATTAACAAGGCGCGGATGGACAGTGAGTCCATGTACGGAACCGACAACCAGAGTACGGCCGTACTTCGACGCTGGAGAAACGAAGGTGACGACACGAAAATCCCAAGAGCCTTGTGGGGTTACGGACTGAATTATCTCGGTTCCGATCGCTTCGTGGAAGATTGCTCTTTCCTGCGACTGAAAACATTGTCTGTAAGTTACAACGTACCAAAGAGTATTTGTAAGAAGCTGTATACCAATAGTATAAATATATTCCTGACTGGATATAACATGTTTACCTGGACAAACTATACCGGCCAGGATCCTGAAGTTTCGCTGCCAAACGGTATTACAGATTTGGCTTATGACAATTCACAAACACCCAGAAGCAAACGTTACGCCGCAGGTATTACGGTTAACTTTTAAATCGCGTCTTATGAAATCAATCAAATATATTCTCCTTGCTGTTCTCCTGGTGGTTGCTTTTTCCTCCTGCAACGGCTGGCTCGAAGTCACTCCCCAGGATAAGCAGACAAGCGATGCCTACTGGACTTCTCAGGAAGACGTCGATGCCGTACTCACTTCCGGGTATTTTTACCTTCGCAACATCACCGTTAATAACCTGATCCCCCTTGGTGAACTGCGCGGTGGTTCAATTTTCAGCATCACCTCCAACAAACTTCAGAGTTTTCAGGTGAAACCGACCGACGAATCCATTTGCAACTGGGGCCCTTTCTACCAGATCATAAACATTGCCAATGTGGTTCTGGCCGATGCTCACAAGGCTCAGTTGAAGGATGACACCTACGAAGACGAAGAGCTGAAAGCGCATTACAGTGAAGCGTATTTCCTCAGAGCGTTGAGTTACTTCTATCTGGTTCGGAACTGGGGTAGAGTCCCTTTGATCACTACCGCCTACGAAGATGACTCTCATTCCTATCATGTCCCCCAGTCTTCGGACACAATCGTCATTAAACAAATCAAGGACGACATTCTGGCTGCTTTAGCCACCGGAGCTGCCAAGGAAACCTACAACACTACTTGGGAAACGAAAGGCCGCGCCACCAAATGGGCCTTGTATGCACTGATGGCAGACGTTTGTCTATGGAATGAAGATTATGCGGAAGCCGAAATATACTGCGATTTCCTGATTAATCCAAGTTCGGGAAATGCACCTGCGCTGATGACCACGCCGACCCATGCCAAGTGGTTCTCCATGTTCAATCCCGGCAACAGCAATGAATCCATTTTCGAATTGCAGTGGGAATATCAGGAAAAACAAACAAATACCCTGCCCATCCTTTTTGACAACCTCAACACCAGCAAACTATACCAGCTTTCTTCCCAATTGCTCCTGGAATTCAATTCAGAATATTCCTACACGGTCGAAGAACAATTGGAAGCCGTTCGGAGTATGTTCGGAGGCTATTACACCGATGATGCTTTGACTTGGGAATCGGCCACAAAAGGGTATGTCTGGAAATATTGTGGTTCGCAAACCCTCTCCGACAAACGCACGGCTACCTACTACGACCCCAACTTCATCATCTATCGTATGGCTGAAATCTATCTGATGAAGGCAGAAGCGTTGGTGCTGAAAAGCGATTCCAAAGCGGACTGGCAAACTGCAGTAGATTTGATCAATGACATCCGCAGACGTTCCAACCTGGAAGAAAGAGTTTTCACGGACGATCTCAAAGAAGAAGACCTGTTGAAAATGATACTGTATGAGCGACGAATGGAACTGGTGGGTGAAGGAAAATGTTGGTACAGTATCATTTT
>Ga0209125_1000477_pt1 | contig 51560 bp, 60 predicted proteins | sample BarGraIncub1131A_FD_184503 | JGI IMG/M metagenome (GOLD analysis project Ga0209125, IMG submission 184503) | Arctic peat soil microbial communities from Barrow, Alaska - Barrow Graham LP Incubations 11-31A (SPAdes) (version 2) | ecosystem: Environmental > Terrestrial > Soil > Wetlands > Peat... | reverse complement strand
AATTATGATATTATGTAGTAAATTAGTTAAAAAGGAGGTTGATTATTATGTCATATAAAATTACTGATGCATGTGTAGGCTGTGGAGCTTGTGAACCTGAATGTCCAGTTAACGCTATAAGCCAAGGAGATTCAATATTTGTTGTTGATGAAGATACTTGTATCGATTGCGGAGCTTGTGCTGGTGTTTGTCCTACAGGCGCTCCAGTTGAAGCTTAATTAGAACATAGTTCTTACAATTAGTATACAAGCCACTGACTTTTGTCAGTGGCTTGTATTTCTTTATTCATTTATATCCTTAAATCCCTCTCCAAGAGTTTCATGTACATTATACGTAATTATAAATGCCTTTTTATCAATCTCTTTTATATAATTTTTTAATTTTATAAATTGTTTGTTACCTAACACAGTAGTTATAATTTCTTTTTCATCATTAGTGTAAGCACCTTTTGCAGTATATAAAGTAGCCCCCCTATCTAATTTTTCTATTATAAATTTTTTAATCTCTTCTCCTTTTGAACTGGCAACTTCAACCTTTTTACAATTGTTAAGTCCTGCAATAACTGCGTCTATTGTAAATCCACTTATAATAACCCCAAGTAATGCATACATTCCTATTCTTGGCCCAAATGCTACGGCTGCCAATACAATTACAAAAAAATCAGCTAAAAGCAAAGCTTTACCTATATCTAAGTGAAAATATTTATTGAACATTTTCGCTATTATATCAGTTCCTCCTGTAGAAGCATTTTGGTTAAACACGATACCCATACCCACTGCGCTTATTAATATTCCAAATATTAACTCAAGAAATATATCATTTGTTATACTTCCATTCATTGGGTAAGCCTTTTCTAATACCCATATCATAGCAGACAATCCAAAGCTAGCATAAGTCGTCTTAACTCCAAAATTAGATCCTAGGAATAAGAACCCTACAATGAATAATATCACGTTCAAGACAAGCATTATAACACCAATAGTAAGCCCTGGCATATACCAATTTATAACCATCGCAAGTCCACTAACTCCACCTACCGCTAAATCGTTTGGCACTAAGAAAAAATAAAATCCTACAGCTGTTAGTGCTATTCCAATAGTTATCAATATATATTCTTTAATAATTTTTCTCATACTTACTTTCCCCCTCATCCAAATTATAATATGTACGAAGCAAGTACATTTATATTTAATGTAATAACTAATAATAACACATAAAAAAATAAAATCTCTCAGCCTTTTGGCTAAGAGATTAAAATTATATATCAAAAAATCTTAATTAAAACTCAGCCGAACCAGTTGTTCTTGGGAATGGTATAACGTCTCTAATGTTACTCATACCAGTGATATACATAATGGCTCTTTCAAAACCTAATCCAAATCCAGCATGTTTAGTTCCGCCGTATTTCCTTAGCTCTAGATACCACCAATAATCCTCTTTATTAAGACCGCATTCTTCCATTCTAGCCTCTAATATATCTTGCCTTTCTTCTCTTTGGCTTCCACCTATGATTTCTCCTATACCAGGTACTAGTAAGTCTGCCGCTGCAACTGTCTTATTGTCGTCGTTCATTCTCATATAGAATGATTTTATTTCCTTTGGATAATCAGTTACAAATAATGGTTTTTTAAACACTTCTTCTGTTAAATATCTTTCATGCTCAGTTTGAAGATCACATCCCCAAGTTACTGGATACTGGAACTCCTTCCCTGATTTCATTAAAATATCTACAGCTTCTGTGTATGTTATCTGACCAAATTCAGCATTTACAACACTATTTAATCTTTCAATTAAATTTTTATCTACAAAACTATTAAAGAACTCCATTTCCTCTGGAGCGTTGTCAAGAACATATTTAATTATGTGTTTCATCATATCTTCTGCAAGCTTCATGTCATCTTTTAAATCCGCAAATGCTATTTCAGGCTCTATCATCCAGAACTCAGCTGCATGCCTTCCCGTGTTAGAATTTTCGGCTCTAAATGTTGGTCCAAAAGTATACACATTTCTAAAAGCTAAAGCAAAAGCCTCTGCTGCTAACTGTCCACTTACAGTTAAACTAGTTTCTTTACCAAAAAAATCCTTAGAGTAATCAACTTTTTTATTATCATCCAGTGGAATATCAGCTAAATCAAGAGTTGATATCCTGAACATTTCACCTGCACCTTCACAATCACTACCTGTTATTATTGGTGTATGAGTATATACAAAACCTCTCTTTTGAAAAAATTCATGTATAGCAAAAGCAGTTAATGAACGCACTCTAAACACTGCAGAAAACGCATTACTTCTTGGTCTTAAGTGTGCAATAGTTCTTAAATACTCAAAAGAATGTCTTTTCTTTTGCAGTGGATAATCGATATTTGACATTCCCTCAACGGTTATTTGGGTAGCTTTTATCTCAAAAGGTTGCTTAGCTTCTGGCGTTACAACTAGCTTTCCTTCGATAATTAAAGAAGAACTTATAGGTAATTTAGCTATCTCCGAAAAATTTTCCAATTGTTCCTCAAAAACTACTTGGATGTTCTTAAAAAAACTTCCATCATTAACTTCTATAAACCCAAAGGCTTTAGAAGATCTTAATGTCCTTATCCATCCAGAAATGGACACCACTTTATCTGCATATTTTTCTTTGTCTCTATAAATTTGTTTAACTACTACTTTTTCCATAAAATTGCCCTCCTTATAATTTTAAAAAAATAAAAAAGCCTTCCCACCCTTAATAATAAAGGGACGAAAGACTATAATTCGCGTTGCCACCCATTTTGTCATAAAATATGACTACTGTAATTAGTACAGAATTTTATATCCGCAAAAGCGAATTATAATTCGATACCCCCAATTGTTAACGGATTGGACCCGTCTAAGCCTACTCTCTTTATGATTTCGGTTAGAAACTCTGAGATGTTCTTTAATATAATCTTCGTATTGGTCTTTCACCCTCACCAACTCGCTTTGACTACCTTTTATATCTACTCTTCTCTTCACTGTCTTTATATCTAAATGTTATGATAATTAGTATATACACTAATTAATTTTTATATTCTCTTGAATTATAATATCTTTAATAATAATTGTCAAATTTTCATTACACTCTGTTCTAATAGTTGAATTATATTATGTATTTTAGTAGATTTGAATTTTGAAATAATCAATATAATATACAATACCCTACAGAATCGACTTTCGTCTTCTCTATAGGGTATTGTATATACCTTAATACTATTAAATATCTATATATTTAAAATTCTTCGTCGTCTATTTCATCTTCATCTACATCCTGAACTATCTCACCAATAACTGCATCACTCTTAGCTATCTCTCCAGTAACCTTATTCTCAACAACGATGTTAGATTTTACCTTTCCATCAACTTCACTAATAAAGGTTTTTGCGGTAATGTCACCTTCTACTAAAGAGACTCCTTGTGTAAGCTTTTCTGGATGATCAAATGTAATAGGTTTACTATTTAATCTTTCATTCATGTATAATCAACTCCTTTCTAAATCTAGTCTGTGCATGAAGACTTCGAAATATACTTTGGAATTGTTCCCTATTTATATCTTAAATGAAATTTTTGAAAAAAATTAACTCTCAAGTCAATTTCGTACTTCTACTATATTACCCTTTTATTCAGTAAATCCTTCACCTAATACTTCTCTTACATCTGCAACAGTAATAAATGCTTTACTATCTATTTTTTTAACCATTTTTTGAAGAGGTACTATTTCATCTTTCCCAACTACTACAAATAAAACCTGCTTTTCTCCTTTTGTATACATTCCAGTAGCATGTATTCCAGTAACACCTCTATTTAGATCTGTCATTAGTATTTGCGCTATTTCACTAGAATAATCTGAGATAATAAATACCGCCTTCGAGAAATTTATACCCTCAAGTATACTATCTATAACTTTAGCAACAATATATATTGATATTAGCGCATACATTGCCTTTTGAGCACCAAATACAAAAGCACCTAATATTACAATGCTTGAATCAATTACTAATATAATTTTAGCTATCGGCACATTCTTCAAATAAACTTTTATAATATTTGCAGCTAGATCAGTTCCTCCAGTACTAGCTGATGCTCTTAATACAAGACCTAGGCCTGTACCAACAAATACTCCACCAAATATGCTAGCGATCAATAGGTCTACTTGCGGTGCTGGAATATAACTAGTATAAAACAATGCAAAAGATAGATATGTTGCTGCAAAAATAGATTTACCTACAAATTCCCTTCCCTTAAGTTTTATAGCGATAGCAAGTAACGGTATATTTACTACCATATTTGTAAACCATAAAGGTATTTCGATTCCGTAATGTTTTTTTGTGAGATATTCTATAACAATAGCAAGACCTGATAGTCCGCCTGTTACTAATTTCAATTTTGCAAAAAACATATTTACACCTGCCGCAAGTATTGTAGTTCCAACAATAATGTAAATATAATTCAAAATGTTTTCTTTTTTAGTTTCTCGCCTCATTTGTTTCCCCATTTGTCACATCCTACTTTCTACTTTATACTTTCTCACCATAAAGTTATCACAGTTATTAAATTATGTAAATATAAACATCACTCTTACTTTTAATTTTAATATTATCTGCATTTTGTTATTTAATCCCATATAAAAAGCATCATATGCAATATTAATTTAGGGGGACTAAAAAATACTGCATATGATGCTTTTTTATTTGGTTATTTAAATTATAGACATAAATGAATATATTTATCCAAATAAATAAAAATATTTTTTTAATATATTATTTCTTGCCTTGTATGAGTTATTTCAACAGCATTTATATTGATTTCTTTCATTTTTTTTGAAAACTCTTTAGTAATAGATACATTATTCCCGAAATGCATAGGTATAAGCAGTTTTGGATGAATTTTTTGCGCAAAATACTTTCCACCTATATAATAAGATTCTTCGAGCCTCGGGTCCACAGGAAAAAAGGCTATATCAATATTTTTTTCTTGTTTCAACTTTTCTATGTGATCTTTAAATAAACACTCAGATACATTTTGTTCCTCTAAGCTATCTTCTTTCCAATGCCACCAATTAAGGTCTCCCGCGTGAAAAATGGTTAATCCATCAACTTTTATCAGAAAAGATATTCCAATATCCGTAGAACCATAAGCCTTCACATATACATCTTCTAATAGTATTTCTTGACCTTCCTTTATGAAGCTATAATTTATTTTATTTTTATCTGCTTTTATGTCATCACTTAGTATATACTGTATATTTTCGTTATAATTCTCCCACTCTAAAATACTAGAATTATAATGATCTTCATGGCTATGGGATGAGAATACATAAACATTCTTCATTCCTCTAATATTATCAAGAGACAATAGCGCGGGCTTATGATCTTCGTAATTTTCTAATGGTTCTTTATAATAATCGAATATTAGAAAATGATTTTTAGTCTTAATTGCAAATCCACTATGGTATATATAGTATATTTTAGCTTCTACTTCTTTCATTAATTATCTCTCCTTACATTTTAATATTTTATTATACATAAACTTCAATCCTAACACATATTCACCCTACATATAATGCTATAATTAAATTATATACGAACATCGCTATGTATACATATAAATATATTAAATTTATTTAAAGGTGGTAATATAAAATGAAGTTTTCTTTTGACCATAATAACATAAATGTATTAGATCTTGAAAAAAGCGTAGAATTTTATAAAAACGCTTTAGGATTTGTAGAAACTGGGCGATTTCATCCAGTGGATGATAGTTTTACACTTGTATTTTTAAGTGATGAAACAACTGAGCATAAGTTAGAACTTACTTGCATGACAGATAGAACTGAGCCATACGATTTAGGTGAAAATGAATTTCATCTTGCCGTAGCCACCGATGATTTTGATGAGGCATACGAATACCATAAAAAAATGGGATGTATATGCTATGAAAATAAACTCATGGGAATATATTTCATTATGGATCCTGATGGCTACTGGACAGAGGTTATACCGAAAAAATAGTAATAGATATCCCATTTATAATACAAAAACACAAATGTAATGATTTTTTTAAGAAAACACTAAATAATAATTAAGTTTGTTCGAAGAATATTATATGATATCATTTTATTTATTGTGAATATTTAAATATTATTATATTAAATTTAAATTATGTAAATTGCAATATTAGGAGGATTTTATGAATATTTTTTCAATTATATTTTTAATAGTAAGTTTTGGTTCAATGATAGGTGCCTTCATTTTAGAAGGTGGAAGTCCTGCTATGCTTGCAGCTGGCAGTGCTGCTATAATCGTGTTTGGAGGTACAATTGGATCAGTAGGGCTGGGATCATCCCCTAAAAAATTAAAGAATATTCCAGCAATGCTTAAAATTATATTTACAGCTAAAGAAAAAGATTTAGTTGAAATTGTTAGCTATTTTAAACAATTATCATTTAAAACTAGAAAAGAAGGTTTACTAAGCATTGAAGGCGAAATAACTGATGAATTAGACCCCTTTATGAAAAAAGGTTTGCAACTAGTTGTGGATGGCGTAGACCCTCAAATGGTAAAAACTATATTAGAGTTTGAACTTGAATCTACCTATGACAGGCACAAAGAAAATGCTGCTATTTTTGAATCAGCTGGTGGCTTTGCACCTACTATGGGCGTTATAGGTACCGTTATGGGTCTTGTTCAAGTTTTAAGCAACCTTGCTGATCCATCTGTTTTAGGAGAAAAAATCGCGGTTGCATTTATAGCTACTCTATATGGTGTTGGATCTGCGAATTTAATATTTCTTCCTCTTGCATCAAGATTGAAAGATCTAAATAATGAAGAAATTAAAGAGAAACAACTAATAATAGAGGCTGTTCTTCTTATGCAAGAAGGAGCTAATCCTAATATATTAGCTGAAAAATTAAAAGGTTTCTTAGATAAGAAACAAATAAAGAAATTTGATGGGATGACTAATGAGGTACCACAATAATGAAAAAGAGAGAAGAAAAAGAACCCAATGGTGAAAGATGGCTTTTAACTTATTCAGATCTAATAACTTTACTTATGATATTCTTTGTTATTATGTATGCATCAAGTACTGTAAACGCTACTAAATATAAACAGCTATCGCAGTCACTTAACGCAGCTTTTTCTGGTGGTAGTGGTAAATCTATTGTTGGAGATCAAGCAGGTGTAAGCGCTTTAGATGCAAGTGGTACAACCCCTGCCAAAACTACAGTAGATGAGAAAACGGCCTCCGCGGCTACTAAGGCAATAGAACAAAATAAAATGGAAGCTATTAAAAAGAATGTTGATAATTATTTAAAAAAAAATGGACTAAGTAGTAGTGTATCTACTAAAATTGACGATAGGGGTCTTGCTGTAAGTCTTAATAGTACTCTGCTCTTTGATGTTGGTAAAGCAAATGTTTTAGATGCTTCCACTAAAAAGATAATTAGCATAGGTAGAATGCTAAATAGTGTTAATAATTATATAAGAATAGAAGGTCATACTGATGATACTCCCATTAGCAACAATGAATTTAGTTCAAACTGGCAACTTTCTGCTATTCGCGCAACTAATGTTACCGAATTACTTATTTCACAATCTGGAATTAATCCTAAAAGAATATCAGCAGTAGCTTATGGAGAAAATAGACCAATTGCAAATAATAGTTCTCAAAAAGGGAAAGCTAAGAATAGAACTGTGGATATTATAATATTAAGTAGCCTATTTTCTAAAACAGAGGTTATTAAATAAAAGATGTTGCTAATGTACATTAGCAACATCTTTTATTTACTTTACTTTACTAATTGTAAGTTTGCCATCAACAAAATCAACTGTTGCGCTACCGCCATCGCTAAGTTCTCCAAACAGCACTTCATCTACAAAATAAGTTTTTATTTCTTGTTGTACAACTCTATTGATTTCTCTTGCGCCATAAGCCTCTGAAAATCCCTTTTTACTTAACCACTCATATAAATTATCAGTAACCTTTAATTTTATATTTTTAGTTAATAGTTTTTCTTCAAACTGCTTCATTGCCTTTTTAGCTATTTCAAGAGCCATAACCTCATCTATTTTATTAAATGCAATTATGTTATCTAATCTATTTCTGAATTCTGGAGAAAATACTCGTTCTACTTCTTTATTAATTGCTGCTCCAGTTCCAAATCGGTCTCCAAAACCAATTACATGTTTGCTGGCCTCTCTTGCTCCTGCATTTGATGTCATAATTAAAATTACATTTCTGAAATCTGCTTTTTTACCAGTATTATCTGTTAAAGTTGCATAATCCATAACCTGTAATAAAACATTAAATACATCAGGGTGGGCTTTTTCAATCTCATCTAAAAGTAGCACACAATAAGGATTTTTTTTAATAGCATCAATTAATAGTCCACCCTCTTCATACCCAACATATCCTGGTGGTGCACCTATAAGCCTCGCAACGGTATGCTTCTCTTGGTATTCACTCATATCAAATCTAATAAGTGGAATGGCAAGGCTAATTGATAATTGCTTGCTTATTTCTGTCTTTCCAACTCCTGTAGGTCCCACAAAAAGGAGAGATGCTATTGGTTTATCCTCTTCATTAAAACCCGCCCTAGACCTCTTTATTGCTTTTACTAAGGTGTCTATAGCTTCGCCTTGACCAAAGACTTGTTTTTTTAAATTTAGGTCTAAATTTTTTAATGTATCAACCTCATTATTTGATACACTTTGCTCTGGAATTTTTGCAATAGAAGCAACTATTTTTTCAACTGCACCTACCGTAATAACGATGTTTTCTTCATTCTCTCCCGCATTAAGCCTTGCATAAGCACCTGCTTCATCCATAATATCTATAGCTTTATCTGGAAGAAATCTATCCTTAATATACTTGCTTGATAATTCTACTGCTGTTTTTAACGCTTCATCCTTGTATATAACATTATGATAAGATTCATATTTCTCTTTAAGACCCATTAGGATATTAAAAGTATCATCAACAGAGGGTTCCGGAACTTCAATTTTTTGGAACCTTCTAGCTAATGCACTATCCTTTTCAAAATATTTCTTATATTCATCATAAGTAGTTGAGCCAATAAATCTTACCTTGCCATCAGCAAGAAAAGGTTTCAAAATATTTGACGCATCCATAGCCCCGCTAGAAACCGCACCTGCTCCTACTATAGTATGAATTTCATCAATATATACTATGGGTTTTTCTTCTTTACTAATTTCATTTAACAACTTTTTAATTCGTTCTTCAAAATCCCCTCTATACTTTGTACCTGCAATAAGAGAGCCCATATCCAAATAAAATATTTTACTTCCTTGTAATAACTTTGGCACTTTGTTTTCTGCAATTAGCTGTGCAAGGCCCTCAGTTATAGCAGTTTTACCCACCCCAGGCTCTCCAACATGAACTGGATTGTTCTTAAGCCTCCTACATAATACCTGCAGTGTTCTTTGCAAAATATCTTGCCTTCCAATAAGAGGATCCATTTCTCCCTTGCTAGCTTTCTCTGTAAGTTCTACAGTAAAATTACTTAAAAAATTTTCTTTATCTAAAGAATTGTCTTTTTCATCGTCATATGCTTCCTCGTCGTCATATGTGAAGTCTATATCGCCTTCATGTCCGTCAAAACTGACTGACTCTTCCCTCTCTTGATTTATTGAAGCCCCAGAGTCAAAAGTATCAACAACAGATATACCATGAGCTATATAATTAAGAAGATCTCTCCTCTTAATTTGCTGCTGCCTTAAAAAATAAGAAGCAAAGCTTTCCTCATCATCATACATGGCCACAATAACATCACCTATCCTAACTATCTCTTTACCAGATAGCATAACGTGATCTGCAGCTGTTGATAAAATGGTTTGAATTCCTATTGTTTGAATTGGTTCTATTTCTTCTACAACCTCTATATTTTCTTTTAAAAATTTAGTTATTTGATTTTTAAGTCTTTTAACACTACCACCACTATTCTCTACTATTTCGATTCCCTCTTCAAAAAATAAAGAAGCGTAAAGAATATGTTCCGGTGTAAAATATTCATGTTTTGACATTTGCGCTTCATTGTAAGCCGCAGTAATAATCTCATTTACTATATTATCTAATTGCATAATTACTCCTCTTCTAAGGTTAGTTTCAGTGGAAATCCACTTTCCTCACACATTTCCATAGTTTGTTCAATTTTTGTAAGACCTACGTCATAGGTGTATATTCCTGCAACACCACTGCCTTTTTTATGAACATCAAACATGATTTTTGTGGCTTCCACAACCTGTTTTTTAAAAACTCCAACTAAAACCTGAACTACAAAATCCATACTTGTATAATCGTCATTATGAATAATTACTACGTGTTTACTAGGTTTCTTAATCTTCATTTCTATTTTTTCTTTAATACTTATTTCCTCATCGAATGTCCTTTTTTCTGACATAATTAACAACCTCACTGTTTTAATTAAATTTATGTTTAATAATCTTAATAAATTACAAAAACTATTTTTTTTTATTTTATTCACATTACTTAAAGACTATTATATCCTACTTATATATATATTACTGCAATTAAGTATATTAAACTTGAAACAATTGATAAAAACCTCAAGGAATCTTGAGGTTTTTATCAATTGAATGAATTTTATACTCTTATATATGTTTAAACTTTTATTTTCTAATTTATTGTAATCTCATCTTTGTAATTTCTTTATAATAAGTAATACTTCCAGCTTCATCATCAGTAATTAATCCATCTACAAGTAATATATTATCAATGTCAACCATTTTAAAAGCTTTAGTTTTTTGATTATGTGCATCGCAAATCTTAAGACTTAAATTTTTTTCTTTTTTATCCCCAGTCTTAATTAAAAACAGTACATTTTCATCAATATCAGAAAGATCTTTAAATATATTAAAATCTTCATTTATTAATAATGACTTTATTACATCTTTTCTTAAATCATTTTTAATAATAGCTATAGTATCATCATGTTTGATTAGATATTCTGAAATAAAACCTACTAATTCCTGTTTTGATTGAAATACTTGTATATTTGACATTTATATTACCTCCTGAATTAATAAAATAATTCATTAACTTTATATATACATTATATTGTATCTTAATGCATAAGTCAATAGCCTCTTATAAGGATTTGTTAAAGTTTACATTCGTTTATATGAGCCATTTCGACCTTATATTGCTTCAAAAAAATACCTATTAAATTAATTTTTGTGTATATTTTATTGAATATTTATTCATATATGCTCATATTTTGTACGTAAAATCAAAATATTATAGTTTTAAGTTAGGTAGCTGTAGTTTATACTCTTTAAAGTATAAGTAATTAAATTATTATTATTCCTTATCTTGTATTATTTTTATAGAAGTAAACACATACAAAATATGACTTCTAAAATCCTTAAGTCTGAAGGCTATACCTCGAAGCATAAAAGTATTATGTCTATATATGGTGATTTTCGCCCATTAGCTATTTCTGCAGGCCTTGGAGAATGGAGTCGAAATGGTATCATAGTAAACAGCGATTATGGAGCTGGACTTCTTTTTGCTGTATTCCTAATACAATTAAAGGCTGTGCAGAATGTTTAAAAACATGTACTAAAAAATAATTTTAGAACCTAATATAAGCAGGGGTAAAGTACCCCTGCTTATATTATAACTAGTTTATTTTTCATGGTATAAATCCAACATCTTATTTCCCTGAATCTTGCCGAGTTGTGTCAAAAATGCTAAATCTCTTTTTTGAATGAATTTCCCCAAATAATTACTTGGTTTACTGCTTTTAATAAATGTAACTGCATCTTCAAATTTTACCCACTTTAACTTAAAACCAGCATTTACTTCTTCTTTTGTGAATGATGGGTCACCTACTATTTGACTAACCATTGCAAGGAAGCAGTAAGATATTTGTAGCTGTTTATATCTATCTTTGTACTCAATAATAGTGCCTATTTCGCTCACAATATTTATTTTTGCGCCTACTTCTTCCATAACTTCACGATTTAAAGCTTCAATTATACTCTCACCCTTTTCAATACCACCACCAGGTAATTTATAATATGTATTTTTAGATACATAAAGTAATGCAATCTCTTTTAAGCTATTAACTATAACTGCTCTTGACGCTTTTCTTACTGTATATACCTTTTCTAAATTACATACTGGGCATCCAATATTTGATTCATATATTTCAGTTAATAACTCCACATATTTATCCCCTTCTAAGTTATACTTAAAGTTTTGTTTAGTACAGCTCTTTATTTTCTAACTTGACCATTACCATATATAAGATATTTTGTAGTTGTCAATTGCTCAACCCCCATTGGTCCTCTAGCATGAAGTTTTTGGTTGCTTATGCCTATCTCTGCACCAAATCCAAATTCTGCTCCATCTGTAAATCTTGTAGAAGCATTTACATATACACAAGAAGCATCTACTTCTCTTAAAAATCTTTGCGAATTTCTATAATTAGTAGTTATTATAGCCTCGGAATGTTTTGTTCCATATTTAAAAATATGATCGATGGCTTCCTCCATTGACTCAACAACTTTAATTGAAAGTATTAGATCCTTATACTCAGTAGCCCAATCCTCGTCGATTGCAGCCTTTGCGCCGGAAATAATTTTAATTCCTTTTTCACATATTCTAATTTCTACACCTAATTTATAAAGTATTTTAGAAAGTTTTGGTAAAAAATCACAAGCAATATCTTTATGCACAAGTACTGTTTCTACTGCATTACATACTCCTGGCCTTTGAGTTTTAGCATTAACTATTATTTCCTCCGCCATACTTAAATCAGTCTCTGAGTCCACATAAATATGACAAACCCCTGCCCCTGTTTCAATTACTGGTACAGTAGCATGTGCTATAATAGCCTTTTTTAGTCCCTTGCCACCTCTAGGAATAATAACGTCTACATAATCATTTAGCTTTACCAATTTATTTACTAATTCTCTATCTACCATATCAATTAGCTGAATACAACCTTCAGGAAGTCCAACGAGTGTTGCAGCTTTTATAATAACCTTAGCCAAAGCCATATTAGTATTTATAGCTTCTGTTCCACCTCTTAGTATTATTGAATTACCAGCTTTTAAACACAAAGCCGCTGCATCTACAGTTACGTTTGGTCTTGACTCATAAATCATTCCGATTACCCCAAGTGGAACTCTCACCATGGAAATATCTAAATCATTTGGTCTTTTCCATCTTTTTATTCCCTCTCCTATCGGATCTTGCAAAGTTGCAACCTCTTTTAATCCCTGAGCCATATTTTCAATTCTCTGCTCATCAATCATTAACCTGTCCAACATTGCAACAGACAGATTATTTTTTTTGCCAGATTCCATATCCTTCATATTTGCTTCAATTATAGTCTCTTTACTGTCTATTAAAGCCCCTGCCATGTGCAAAAGTGCATCGTTTTTCATATCAGTACTTACAGTAACCATAATTCTTGACGCATCTTTAGCCCGTCTACCTATATTTACAATATAATTATCGAAATCCATTATTTCTCCTCCTCATTAAGATTTACCGTATATAATATTTATTAATTCTTATATTAATGTCATAAAATCATCATATTCTATTTTATTTAGAATTAATAGTCTTTATCTTTTTTTAAATAATGTCCCTATTTCAATTCCTTCTAAAATATCAGTAATAACATTAGGAACAGCACCATCTGCAATAATCATAGATAAATTTGAAGCCATTACAATTTCTGCTGCGTTAATCTTAGTAGCCATACCACCAGTTCCAAGATTTGTTCCTGCACCTTCTGCGCACCCCTCAATTTCATCAGTTATTTCAGATACATTATAAATAATTTTTGCTTCAGGATTTGTCCGAGGATTTGAATCGTACAAACCATCAATATCAGAAAGTATTATTAATAAATCTGCCCCTATAAGGCTTGTAACCATTGCAGATAAGGTGTCATTGTCTCCAAATGTGTTATTATCTCCAGAGATTATTTCGTCAACGACTACAGCATCATTTTCATTTACTACAGGAATAACTCCCAAAGAGAGTAACATTAAAAATGTGTTATGAGCATTTAAATATCTTGTTTTATCGTAAATATCATCTTTTGTCAAAAGAATCTGCGCTGTAGTTTTTCCATACTCTGAAAAAAGCTTTTCATACATGTGGATTAAGATGCCCTGACCTACTGCTGCTGTGGCTTGTTTTTCCGGTATTGTTTCCGGCCTTGTTGTATGTCCTAGTTTCGCCATACCAGCGCCTATAGCACCTGAGGTAACTAGCACTACCTGAATCCCTTGATTATGTACATCTGCTATTTGTCTTATAAGATTTTCAATATGTTTGTAATTTAATAATCCCGTAGGGTGAGTTAATGTTGAGGTTCCCACCTTTACCACAATTTTTGTTACATCTTTTAAATATTCTTTTCTATTGTTCATATAAACACTCCCCATCTTATTGCAAAACTCTTATTAGATTTCTATCTTTATAAATTCAACAGTTTTGAATTTGAAGATATTCTCCACTTATATTTAATTTAATTTTACACCATATACTGATAAATTTCCATTTATATATATATCACTACCAATTTAATGATATAATTATATTATTGTCATTATTCATTTATTAAATATACTAGCATATTTGATAGTCCATTTAGTAAATGACTTAATAAGTGACTAAATAAAAAATGTAAAGTGGGAATATTAAAATGAGAAATGCAAAATTGGAAAGAGCTATAGTTAAAATAGATAATGAAATTGCAGCTATGAACATAGCCAAGAAATACTTATCAAATTTACAAGAGATAAATACCGTACAGGAAACTTTAAATAATAAAAGACAACTACTTGCTGACGATTTGTATATTGATGATAAAAAGTGTTATGAGATGTGCTGTGATATAATTGAGGAAAAGTTAGATGAAGAACTTGAAAAAGAATCTCAGCAAGAATTACTTGAAACAATAAAACAAAATTTCGGAAGACAATCTCCAAATGTGTCTAAAAAAAGTAGTGGCCTTAATGCCTGGTTAAAAGAACTTTGTATTGAATACAGTTGGGTTAAAAATGAAGAAACTGATTGGGATATGCTAGTTATTACTGGATTTGGATTATATGAATAAGGCACTCTAAATTTATAATTATACTTATACTAATAATAGTTAACCACTATGTTGAAAAAACTTCAATATAGTGGTTAACTTCTTTTAAAGTATATTATAATCCGTTCATTTATTTATTATCGGAACGTTCTTTGCATCATTATTTTTCATTTTTTTGTTTTTATCACCCTTACCTTGAACTTGTGGTGGTTCAGGTCTACTCATTCCTTTTTTCGCCATGATTTTTTCCTCCTTAAACTTCTTTCTTTTTTATTATTTTTTGCATATTATTTATTTTAATACATTATATTTTTTATTCTTTTCCTCCAATATCATCATTAATTTTTAAAATTTCCTCTTCGTTTAGACTTGTAAAACCCATAATTTCAATATAACCCTTCCCTTTTTCAAGCAAATTTTTTACATTTTCAACTTCTTCTTCATGTTGACCTTTTGGTAATTTTGTTTTTTTCATAACTTTTTATTTACCTCCTTTAAATTATAAAAAGATATTATAATATTCTATTGAATTATCTTATGAATCATCTTATTTTTACCTTGAAGATAACTTTTATTCTAAATTAACAATTAAAAATATGAATATAAAATCAGCATACATTATAAGCCATAATTAATGATATTTAGAATATAATCTATATATTTGGCAGTATTAATAATTTCACATTTGCAAAAGATAGTAACATATTATTAAATAGGGAGGTCTTTTAATATGCGTGAAGGATTAATTCCAACAATTTTAGGTACAGTTGTAACAGCTGCCGGAGCATCATTTTCAAAAAATAATATGAATAAAAAAAATGTGCTTCCTATGATTGAAGCAGGTGTTATTGGATTTGGACTCGCTCACATTGTGCTTGGAGCCATTGACCTTGTTGAGCACAGAAAATAATTTAGAATTAAAAAACTGATTAGAAAGTTACATTTCTAATCAGTTTTTTTAGTATTGATATAACTTATCATTTTGAAATTTTATCTACTACTGTTACCATAGCACAATCACCTATAATATGAGTATAATACTATTAGTATAGTTAAATAAATATCTCAAACTTGTTTTACTATAAATCACTAAAGATTGAGGAGGTTTTTATATGATTTTAATTAAAAATGCCAATATACATAGTATGACTGAGAAAAATTTTAAAAATGGAATGATCTTAGTTGATCATGGTAAAATTATAGCTATTGGAAATGCCGTTCCCCAAACTTGTAGTGCAGAAATCATTGATGCTTGTGGTAGGTTTGTGATGCCTGGAATGATCGATGCCCACTGTCATTTAGGAATGTGGGAAGATGGTATGGGTTTTGAAGGTGCTGATGGTAATGAGGCAGTTGATCCTGTTACTCCTCATTTAAGAGCAATCGATGCTATTAATCCTATGGATATATGTTTCAAAGACGCATTAGACTCAGGGATAACAACTGTTGCAACTGGACCAGGTAGTGCCAATGTAATTGGTGGACAATTTGCAGTTATTAAAACCTATGGAACTAGAATTGATGATATGATTGTAAATGAGTGCCTTGCTATGAAAGTAGCTTTTGGAGAAAATCCTAAAAGAGTATATAATGCACTTAAAAAATCTCCTAGCACAAGGATGGGCACCGCCGCAATTTTAAGAGAGAATCTTATTAAAGCAAAGATGTATGTAGAAAAACAAAATAAAGCCTTAGAAACCCCTGATAAAGCACCTGAATATGACATGAAGATGGAGGCCCTAGCAAAGGTTATAAGAAAAGAAATACCTATAAAAGCCCATGCTCATAGAGCAGATGATATACTTACTGCTCTTCGAATCGCAAAAGAATTTAATATAGATATAACTCTAGATCATTGCACAGAAGGACACTTAATTATAGATTATTTAAAAGAAGGAATTCAAAAAGGCATAATTTTAGGTCCATCATTATCTAATAGATCAAAAGTGGAACTTAAAAATCTAACATTTAAAACACCTGGCATTTTATCCAAGGCAGGCATGAAAGTAGCCATAATGACCGATCATCCTGTTATCCCCCTTCAATATCTTCCAGTATGTGCTGGTATTGCAGCAAGAGAGGGTATGGACGAGGTTGAAGCTCTTAAAGCAATAACTATAAATGCTGCGGAAATACTTGGTATTGATGGTAATGTTGGAAGCTTAGAAATAGGAAAAGATGCTGATATTGTTATATATAGTGGTCATCCCTTTGATTTAAGAAGTAAAGTAGATTTTGTAATGATTAATGGGATAATTGTAAAAAAGTAAAACAAGACTGTTAACATAATATTTATGCTAACAGTCTTGTTTTTTTATAAAGAGACTTGAACCAACTTTAAAAATATTTCTACATTGTAATGTTCCTTTTCACTTCTACCTTTTTTGCAGCAATTAAGAAGATAACCATAGCTGCAATTGCTGCAATAATGCCTGCTGGATATGAAATGCTTTGAGAAAGCTTTAAGCCCTCTGGTGCAATTAAAATATAAGAAGTACATACCGCCGTCATAAATGTAGCTGGCACCGTTGCCATCCAATGTTTTTTACCAATGTTAACCATATACATACCAGCTGTCCATAATACTATAGTTGCTAACGTTTGGTTAGACCATCCAAAGTATCTCCAAATTATTGCAAAGTCCATTTTAGTTAACATGAACCCTATTATAAATAGTGGAATACTAATTAGAAATCTATTTTTAATAGGCCCTTGATTAAATTTGAATGCATCGGCTATTGTTAATCTTGCACTTCTAAATGCTGTGTCACCAGAAGTTATAGGACAGGCTACTACTCCAAGAATAGCCAAGATTCCACCAACTTTACCAAGCAAACCAACTGAAGATTCATTTACAACCCATGCCGCTATATGACCAGGCAACGCCATCGTAGCATTTAATTGCGGTACTCCTCCAAAGATTAAGGCACCGGCAACACCAACTGCCATAAATAACAAGCAAAACCCAAATATAGGGTATATTTTTCCTATAAGCTTATCTATTGGAAGCATTGTTGCAAGAATATAATATGCAAATATAAATTAATGTCTGGAAATTCATTCCTGTTAATCCTTTTAATATACTTGCTGGCCCAGTTACAAAAACAACTCCTACTAGTATTAAAAGAATCACTGAAAATACTCTCATAAAGTTTTGAAAGCCTTTACCAAGATACTTTCCTACAACCTCTGGTATACTTGCACCATCATGTCTTACTGATAACATACCTGAAAAATAATCATGAACTCCTCCTGCAAAAATACATCCAAAGACAATCCACAAAAATGCGGCTGGCCCCCACATTGCACCTGCAATTGCACCAAATATTGGTCCTAATCCTGCAATGTTAAGAAATTGAATCAAGAAAATCTTCCACCCAGGCATCTCAACGAAATCTACACCATCTGCTAGCCTCACTGCAGGAGTTTTAATTGTTTCATCTGCTCCAAAAATTTTTTCTACAATTGTACCATAAATAAAATAACCTACTACAAGGGCAATAATTGCTAAGATAAACGATACCATTTTAACCCCTCCTAATTATATAATATCTAAATTATAATATATTCAAGGCATTTGTATACGATTTCATACATGAAAAAACAAAAAATGCACATCAAATGCTTTTATATGCCCATTATTTGTTTGAACTCAATTATATTATTTCTACTTACTGGGATATCTACTTTCTCATCTTGCAATTTCAACATAAATGTATTATTAAACCATGGTATTATTTCCACTATTTTATCTATATTAATAATGTATGACCTATGGCTTCTAAAAAAGAATTCTTTTGGGAGCTTTTTATAAAATTCTGAAATGCTACAATTTATATTATATTGCATACCTTTAATATAAATTAATGTTTCTCGTTCCTTTGCTTCACAATAAGAAATATCAATTATATTCCTTACCATCATCTTATTGTCTTTCCAAAGAGTTATTTTTTTATTTATGCTTTTCTTATCTAAACTTTCTATCTTTTTCAATGCACTAACTATACGTTCTTCTGAATACGGCTTTAATATATAATCAAACACTCCAATTTCAAAGGCATCTACAGCATAATTTTTATGCGCAGTAATAAAAATTATAAAGGGGCGTTTAGGGAAGTGACTAATAATTTTACCGAGTGCCATTCCATCTAATTTGGGCATATTAATATCCAAGAAAATAACATCCGGTTTATTTTCTTCAATATATTCTAGTACAATAATAGAATCATCAAACTCGTCCATTACTTTAATATTACTGAAATTGGTTATGAAATACTTTAGTTCCTCTCTTAACGGATATTCATCATCAACGATAATACAGTTCACATAATCACTCCCTTATTCTCCTTACATTAAAATTGATTCTAGTACCACAAGGTAGTCTTTCTATTTTTAATCCTTCCCCATAAATATATTTCAACCTATTATGAACATTTGAAATACCTATTTTATTACCTTCTAAAATGCCATGTTTTATAGCATTCTCAACTATAGGCTGAATTATAAGTCTTGGAATTTTAACATCTAAATTCTCTTCAATATTATAAATTATATGAAGTTTTTCGCCAAACCTTGCTTTCTCTATCTCTATATACGCTTTTACCTGCTCTAGTTCACGGTAAATGTCTACATGGCTTTCTCCCATTTCCAAATTATACCTTAGGTAGGTAGATAAATTTATAATTAACTCCCTTGCACGATTAGGGTCAATTCTAATAAATGAAATTATGGTATTTAGTACATTAAACAAAAAATGAGGATTTATCTGAGCCTGTAGTGCCTTTATTTCAGCCTTATTTGCCATATGCTTAATCTCTTCAAGTTTACTTATTTCTAGTTGAGTAGAAATAAGTTGAGATAATCCCACTGCTAAATTTATCTTTTTACACAATTTTCTTAAAACTTCCTATTCTAGAAACAAAAAAAGCAATAAAAATTACATACCCTAAATTATTAGTAAGACTCCTTAATAGTTCAATCATAGATATTAACTCCATTTCACTTAAAGGTACACGTACCTAAAGAAGGTTTTATAAAAAAAATATACAATATCCTACAATATATAAAGATATAAAATCTATGTTATAATTAATGTAACATTACTTTTAGTGAATTAAAAACATTGGAACACTGCAGGAGGGTCAATAATGAGAATGATTTTTTTTGATACAGAAACAACTGGCATAAGACCAGGAAGTATATGTCAACTAAGTTATATACTTGTTGATACTAGTTATAAACCTATAAAAACGATAGGTAAAAATATATTCTTTACAGTAGATTATATAGAACCATCTGCACAAGATGTGCACGGTTTCAGTGTGGATGCTTTGTTTGAATTAAGTGATGGCAAAACTTTTGAAGATTCATACGTTGATTTTATCGATGATTTTAAAACGGCGGATATTCTTATAGGACACAATGTGAATTTTGATATAAAATTTTTAACCCATGAGCTTGAAAATTGTGGTCATAGCCTTACCCCTAAACATATATTTTGCACAATGAAATATTATAAAGATATATGCAAACTTTACACATCACGTGGAGGCCATAAAAATCCAAAATTATCAGAGGCCATTAAATTCCTAGAATTAAATGAAACTCAAATTAATATAAAAAGTAATGAGTATTTTGGGGATGATTCAAATTTTCATGATGCTAGATTTGATACAACTGCAACATATTTGCTCGTAACCGAAGGCATTAAGAAAGGTTTCATTCCTAAACATTATTTTACGAAACTTGCTAAATAATCTTTAAAAGATTACCCGTTTTTTCTTATATTAAGCTATAACTAAAAGTATATATTGCTGGAAAAGCTTTCTAGTCAATATATACTTTTTTTATCACATTTTAAGATAGAACTCTCAAAGTAATTAATATATCATCCTTCAAACAGTTCTTGAAACCTACTCCATACCTTTAAATTTACTTTTTTAAGATTTACAATTTTAAATTTTTCATTAACAAAAACATGAGTAGTGCTTCCTTTAGCAAGAATCTTTCCATCTTCTTCTCTAACTACATTATAATTAAATATTACCTTTGCCCCGTTTAGTTCTTTCATAAATGTTTGAATTATAAGTGAATCCTCATTTTTCGCACCCTCTACATATCTACATGAGCTCTCAACTACTGGTAACATAATATTATTTTCCTCCATCTCTTTATAAGTCATTCCTACTGCTGTTATGTATTCTGTTCTACCTACTTCAAACCAAACGTAGTGGGTTGAATGATGCACAATTCCCATTTGGTCTGTCTCTACATACCTTACTTTTAGTTTGGTTTCATTAATATACATGTTCATTTCTCCAATCCGAATTCTAATAATCTTTAAAGATTATTAGAATTCGTATATTATACCATCACAAAATATTCTCTTAATAACTCTATTGTCTACATATATTTGAATAGTATCGCCTTTTTTTAGATATAATTCCACTGGCAAATCAAGGCCACATGTATAATTTCCTGATTTTATTTTTAATTTTGTCCTATGAATATGGGTCCTCCCCACCAAATCCTCAAGATCCGCTCCTAATAGCAATCCCTGTCCTGTAAGCATACTATCAATTTGTATTCTTGGATACTCAGTAATCTCTGCAACCATAGGAATATCATTTCCTATTTTTTCATTACTAATAAATTCTATCTCCTCATCTAAAATTATAGAATCATTTTCAATTAAAACATTATTAATATCCACCAAGAAATACGAATCAATTCGTGAATTCTCAATTTTTTTATAATGAAAATCAACCTCATAACGTAATATTTTAAGATATGCTAATTTCAATAATTCCTCATTTGTATTATTCTTAAATTTACTAAAATTTTTAATTATTATATTATCTATACTTTTTTTTAATCTTGGTTCATTAATTTTTCCTAGAATACTTTTACAGCCTAGAAAGCTAGCTAACTCAGATTTTATTTTATTTATATTAAAATCTTGCTTTTCTAATTTAACGTCCGTATGCGCCGCCATAAATATGTTTGTATATTGAGGATATGCGGATTGGATGAAACCTAGATATTTTTTGTTTTTATCGTATACATTAAAAGGCATATTACGTCACTTCCTTCTATACTATTTTTATATCACATACTATACTATTTTTATATCACATAAATAAAAAACTCCATATTAGTATTATACCTCTAGTTAAAATTGATAAATACAAATTTTTTAAATTATTATTTTACTAAATTATTAAAACAGAAAAAACATATCCACCATTACAGTAATTTTTCCCATACATATATTTCTTTGATATTAGGGTTATATTAATGTTATAGACTAACCTATAAGGAGGAATATTTATGGACAACAATAAAAGTCACATAAAAACTGATAAAAAATCTAATGCTGAACTTAGAAAAATGTTTCCACAAAGCGGTGGCGATATAGGAATCGAAAATGGTGTAAAAATAGATGCAAATAATGACAAATTCACTAAACGTTCTAAATTATCTCATAACAAATAATTATATGTTTTCAGTATAAAAAACCTATAAAACAGAAGTTTTATAGGTTATACATTACTTATTTATGTTATCTTCTAAATGATGAATTATCATTTTGTTGTTTTCTTGCTCTTCTACAATCAACACATCTTTGCGGTTCATTTTCGAATCCTTTTTCTTTATAAAAAGCTTGTTCACCTTCAGTAAATACGAATTCTTTTCCACAGTCTTTACAAACTAAGTTTTTGTCTCCCATTTTAAACATTCCTCCTTTTTTTGAAAATTAAAATCTAATTTTGATTAACAATAGTTTTCTGAAATAGAGGCTATATTATAATCAGATTAGATTCTTCCTAATAGCAATTATTAATTACTATTATATACTTATATTAACATATTGAAAATCTATGTTCAATATTATTTTTACTATTAAAATGCAAAATTACCATTTTCAAATACAGCTATTTCTTTTCCTTCTACCGTAATGCCTGTTATTTTTAAATCTTCTGTACCTACCATAAAATCTTCATGCATAAACGAATCATTAACTCCTAATTTTGCAAGTTCCCCATCACTTAAATTTTCACCATTTTTTATGCATACTGGATATGCTTTTCCAATAGCCAAATGACAAGACGCATTTTCATCAAAAAGTGTATTATAAAATAATATATTTGAATTTGATATGGGTGAATTATATGGTACTAATGCTACTTCTCCAAGGTAATGGGAGCCTTCATCAGTTTCAATAATACTTTTTAATATATCCTGACCCACCTCTGCTTTGTAATCTACAATTTTTCCATGCTTAAAAGTGAGTGAAAATTTTTCAATTAAATTTCCATTATAATTTAATGGTTTTGAGCTAATTACTACCCCATTAACTCCATCTTTTTTAGGAAGAGTATATACTTCCTCAGTTGGCATATTAGCTATAAATTCAATTCCTTCTGGTGTATAATCTGATCCTCCAAGCCATAAATGACCTTCTGGAAGTTCGATTTTAAGGTTTGTTCCCAAAGAATTTTTATATTCTAAATATTTGAAATTATTTGAGTTTAAAAAATCCATACTTGTCTTTAAATTGCTTTTGTGAATTTCCCATGAAGCTACAGGATCCTCGGTATCAACTCTTACTGTCTTAAATATAGAGTTCCAAAGCTTTTCCAATGCATCATCTCGTGATAATTCTGGAAAAACTTTTTTTGCCCATGCTACAGTAGGAATTGATGCAATACACCAAACATTTCTATTGCTCATAAGCCTATCTCTGTATTCCTTTATTGCATTACTAGATGCTTTATTTGATTTTGACATTCTTTGTGGATTAACATCCTTCATAAGTTCAGGGTCCGATGCTGAAATACTTAAAAAAGCAGCCCCCAACCGCGCATTAAACAAGTAAAAATCTCTATGCCACTCTGGAAATTCATCAAAAACTTCTTCTGGCGCATTCAAATATCTAATTTTTGAAGATAATTCATCCCTCCAATTTATAACTACATCCCTAGCACCTTCTTCATATGCAATTTTAGAAACAATTCTAGTAAAAGGAGCACATTCTATAGGTGAATTTATTACAAGTGTTTGATTCTTTTGAATGTTAATTCCTGTCTTTACCAATAAAAGAGCATATTTCTCTAATAATTTATTTTCCATATTTTTTTTAGTGGGTAAACTTATGACTATTGTCCATATCCACTAAATACTCACTTCCTTTCATAATTTACATATAATTAAATTATTACATTAACACTATTTATAATATATTATCCATATAATACAAGAAAATTATACCATAAAAATCCGTTATAAAAATATTATCTATATCTCTTTTTTTTTACTTTTTTATTTACCCCAAGTACAATAATGTTTATACCAGCCATAATAGTTGCTATCAAAGCTAAAACTTCAAATGAAAATTGCAATGAATATCTATCAGCAAGTTTACCTATAAGGGGAAATATTATTATCATGTATAAACTAAATATCATGCTTCCCATGGAGATGCTAAATATATCATCCAGATCCCGTGTGTAGGATTAAATTCCTTTAAAAATGTAAATACATAATTTTTAGATATATTTCGCTTTATTTCATTTTTGTACTCCAATTTACTCCTCCTTCATTGGTTATTATTAAGAGTTTTCTATTTCCATCCATTTTTCAATGATTATATCTAACTCTTTTTGGATTTTTTCCTTTTCTTTTTCGAGCTCTAACAATTTTTCATATTCACTGCCCCAATTATTCATTTCAGTTTCTATGTCTTTAAGTTTACTTTCATACTCTTGTATTATTTTTTCCAAAATTTTGACTCCATTTACTTTTTTATTACTTGATAGTTTATTAGATCTTTCACAATTTTGCTGCTTATTTGTTTTATATTCTTTTCGAGTTTCAATTTTATTTCGCCTAAATTCATTTTTCTTTTCTCTATAATACTCATAATCACCATAATAATTAGTAATCTTTTTATTCTCTATTTCACATAATCTTGTGGCAAGTTTATTTATAAAAAATCTATCATGAGATATAAATAATATAGTTCCTGCAAATTCTATTAAAGCTTCTTCTAGCACTTCTCTTGAATCTATGTCAAGATGATTTGTTGGTTCATCAAGTATCAATAGGTTTATATCATTTTGAATTAATTTACAAAGCTTAAGTCTGCTTTTTTCTCCACCGGAAAGATTTTTAACCTTTTTAAAGACATGCTCTCCATAAAATAAAAATTTAGCCAGTATTCCTCTCGCTGTACCCTCTGATATAGTTATATCTTCTCTAAAGGCTTCAATCACAGTTAAATTTTCATTATTAAAAATTACATTTTGGGGTAGGTATCCTATTTGAGTATTAGACCCTAGCTTTATTTTCCCTTGCTCTGGTATAACTTCACCTAAGATAGTCTTAATAATAGTTGATTTACCACTACCATTGCTTCCAATTAAAGCTGTAGATTCTCCATACCTAACATCTAAATATAAATTTTCCAATACACTATTATCTTCATATCTCTTACATATACCTTTAATACTCACTACATCTTTGCCTGACCTATCAACCTTGGCGAATTCCAGCTTAATTTTAGGTTGATTTATTAATGGTCTATCCACTCTTTCTAATTTATCTAATCTTTTTTGAATACTTTCTGCTCTTTTAAAGAATTTTTCATTACCCCCTTGAATAGCCCATTCCCTTAGTTGTTTTATCGCTTTGTTCATAGCCTTTATTTTTTTCTGTTGATCTTTATATGCTTCAAATTCTTCAAGAATTCTTCTTTGCTTTTCTATAACATAATAAGAATAATTCCCATTATAAAAAGAAGTTTCGCCATCCTCGATTTCAACTATTTTTGTTACAACCCTATCTAAAAAATATCTATCATGCGAAATAACAATTACCGTGCCTTTATATACTTTAAGATAACTTTCAAGCCATTCTATCGATGTCAAATCCAGATGATTTGAGGGTTCATCAAGAAGAAGTATATCTGGATTTTCCAATAAAATTTTACCTAATACTGCAATAGTTTTTTCACCTCCGCTAAGAGTTATAAATTCCCTTTCTAAGAACTCATCATTAAATTTTAATCCAATACAAACCTTACTCATTTTTTCTTCTATTTCATAACCGCATTTTGCTTCATAAAGCTCATTAAGTTCACCGTATTTTATTAATGCATATTCTAATTTATTTCCCTTTAAAATAGACATTTGCACTTCTATTGTTTTTAATCTACTACTTATTTCGTACTGAATTTGGAAAGCAGTTTTTAAAACATCCATTACTTTAAAATTCTTTGGATAATCAGGTATTTGATGTAGATATCCTATAGTTGAATTTTTCTTTATGGATATACTACCTTTATCTAGGGTTTCCATACCAGCAATAATTTTAAAAACTGTAGTTTTACCAGAACCATTTTTTCCTATTAACCCAACTCTTTCTGCACTTTGAACATCAAAAGTAATATTGCTAAAAATTCTACTTCCTCCAAAATATTTCTCTACTTCTCTTAACGCTATTTCTATCATTAATAATTCCTCCTATACGTTTTAATCAATATGAGTTGCTACGCAAAAAAAACAATAAAACCCCAACAAGAAACACTTGCTAGGGTATTATTATTTTGATTCTATAATTAATTATAGAAAAGTAGTTATTATTAGTTTCTCTTTTCAAAAATAAAAACCCAGGCAAGATAATCCTCACCTGGGTTCAAAATAACATAATTATAATGTATTTAAGGCAAAGCTAACTCACTTCTTTTTAGTAATATATTCAATTTTGGATAGACTTCTCCCGCAAAATAAATATCAGTAAATGATATTCCAGATAATGACATTGGTAATCTATCTAAAATTGTATTTTCTAAAAAGAACTTAGCCATGGTTTTCTCCTCCTAATATAATAAACTTTAATATATTAATATTACCATAAGTTTTATTTTATATCAATATTGGAATTTACTATTTTATTTAAAAAAACACTATGTGGAGATATAATGGAACTTTTATATCATTTTTAATAACCAATAATTTTCGATATTTTGGATATACTAAATTTAAAGTATAAACCATTTTATTAACAAGGAGGATTTATAATGAAATCAAAAATTATATTATTAATATCAGCTCTATTAACTGTATTACTTATAGGGTGTACTAAGCAAGCAGAAACTCCAAAACAAACAACCCCACCTGAAACAACTCCAAACGTTGTAACTACAGCTTCAATAGTAAATACTCCAGTTACTTTTGAAAAAGCTATAAGTAGCAAAGGTACATGGATTATTGCAATAACAAAAGATTTATCTGTTAATAAAGATCTTGTAGTTGATGGTGAGTATAAAAATGGTAAAAAAGATGCGAGTGGTAAAGATATTATACAACGTAAAGTAGCCCTATACAGTCAAGATGAAAATAAAAAAATAACTGCAAGATTCAAATTGACAGCCCCTAAGTTAACCTTTAATAGCCCTATGGGTAGTATCGAACATGGAACTTTCAAAGGTAACCTTTATGTTTCAGCAAGAAACTTCCAGTTAAAAGATTCTACTGTTGACGGAAATGTATATTTCACAACTGATGAAGCTAAGTCTACATTCAAAATGGACGCCACAAGTAAAATCACTGGAAAACAGGAATTAAAAAAATAATATAGCATAATAGCTAAACTAAAAATATAAAACCCTTAATTTTAAATCTCAAGGGTTTTATATTCTTTTAATTTGAAGTATCTACTGATTTCGATTTGCTACTATATAATCTTAAAAAAGTTAAAATAGCTCCAACTATGCAAATGCAAGCAGCAGTTATATATACAATTCTCATTCCATAAATAAATGCATCATTTCTACCTACTATATAATTGGTTACATGATAACCAACTTTATGGCTTATCCCGTTATACAAAAGAGAAGTTGATAAAGCTATTCCACATACCATCCCTAAGTTTCTTATAAGTCCATTAATACTTCCTGCGATTCCTAGCTTATCCCTAGGTACTGTTGACATTATCAATGAATTATTAGGTGATTGAAATAGTCCATTCCCAATTGACAAAACTGCTATAAAAAATACCATACTTATGAGAGAAGACTGCTCATTTAAAGTTGACATCAATAATAACCCCAAACTTGTAACCACAAGGCCAATAAATGTTAAAATCTCCGAACCTATTTTATCTGACAAATGTCCACTAAGTGGTGCAACTACAGACAAAACTAAGGGAGATATTATAAGTATCACTCCAGTGAATGAAGGTGAATACTTAAGAACATCCTGAAGATAAAATGGTTGAATTATAATTGAACAAAATAAGGATACAAATGATATAAAGCCACAAAATATACTAAGAGAAAATAATTTATTTTCAAATATCTTTAGCTCAAGTAACGGATTTTTAATCTTCTTTTCCACAATAATAAATGCAATAAAAGAAATTGCAGCTATAAAAAAGCTTAACAAAATTGTTGGCTGAGTAAATCCAATTTCTTGACCACGTCCTAGAGCTACAAATAGAGGAACTATAGCAAAAATAAAGAGTAATGCTCCGATTCCATCCAATTTTACCTTCATAGTTTTATGCCCTTTAGGAAGTATCTTAAAACTATAAAATAAAGTTATTATTCCTATTGGTACATTTAATAAAAATATATATTCCCAACTGCTAGCATCTACTATAAATCCTCCTAGCGCCGGTCCTACCATTGCTCCAAGAGCCACAAAGGTTCCTGTTATTCCTAGTGCTTTCCCTCTTTCATTTGACGGAAATACTGCAGTAATAATCCCTTGATTATTTGCCATAGTAGCTGCGGCTCCCACAGCTTGTATTACTCTAGCTAAAACTAAACCTGGAAGTGAACTTGTTATTCCACAAAATAAAGAACCGATTGTGAATAAAGCTATCCCAAATTTGAATACCTTCGTTTTACCTACTATATCTCCCAATCTTCCAAAAACTAATATGGTTGCCGCAATAATAATTAAATAACTTGTTACTACCAATTGGATACCCGCAGATGTTACATTCAACGCTTTAGCCATTACTGGTAAAGCTACGTTTACAATACTACTATCTAATGTACACATAAAAGTCACCATTACAACTATTAATAAAATTACCCATCTATTTTTATTATTGCTATTATTTACTGTATCCATTTCTATTCTCCCTTTATCCTTATATTTTCATCTTTTTTATATTATTTAAAATCTTGCTTAATGAGTCTAATGTAATAATCTTCTCATCATCATTTAAATCCTTTGTTATCAAATTAACCAATTTATAAATTTCCTCAAGAACTTTTGGAATTATATCCTTAGCCCTTTGCGTTAAATATAACTTATATGCGCGAAAATCAGTTTCATCTTTATTCCTATCTAAATATCCAATCTTTATAAGTTTTGTTATTGTCCTAGCTGACATTGCCTTATCACAACCTATTTCTTCGCTTATTTTATTTTGGCTAATACCTTCATTTCCCCTTAGTATAAGTAAATATGGATAAGAACCACTACTTAATTCATATTTTTTTAACGCATTATCCAAATAACTTTGTGTAAGTCTGAATATTCTACTATTAAGTTTAATCAAATACATTATATCTTCTTTCAAAAATTACATCTCCTTGTAAATAATCAGATTAAAAAGCTATCTATTTAGTTGACTTATCAACTTTATTATAATAAGAAGTTGTTGACTTGTCAACTATTAATTTCCTATTATTAAAAAAATTAATGTAAGCTATATATCTCTTATTAGTTAAATATATATAAACTTTTAATAATAGGTCTTGTAATGCCATTCTAAATAGAGCATATTATATTATATAAGTTTAAATGTACAAGCAACAAATATTAAATGGAGGGGTTTGTAAATGTTTGGTTTTGTCCTTATTTTTTTTGCTAAAATAGTTGAGGTTTCCTTAACTACAATTAGAATAGTACTCATAACTCGAGGTGAAAAATTCTATGGTTCTATAATTGGTTTTTTCGAAGTACTTATATGGTTATATGTAATTGGTACTATGCTTGTGGGAATAAATGAAGCACCTCTTAAAATGATTACTTATGCATCAGGGTTCGCTTGTGGAAATTACATAGGTTGTATTTTAGAAGAAAAACTAGCACTAGGATTGATAACTATAAATGCAATAGTATCTGTTAAAGATGGCGAAGCATTAGCTAAAATACTTCGAGCTGAAAATGTAGGTGTTACTCTTATTGAAGCTGAAGGGTTAAAAGAAGAAAAAAAAATGCTTATATTACATGTTAAGAGAAAAAGGAAATGTGAAATATTAAAATTAATAGAAAATTCCCAAATAAATGCTGTAATTTCGCTAGCTGATACTAAAACTATATATGGTGGGTATGGTATTAGAAAATAAAATCAGGCTATACTTATACCTAATACGTTAATTGAATAAATTTTTTATGGAATAAGGAGTGTATAAAATGTGTGAAAAATCAAAGATGCTAAGTGGGGAAATATATAATGCTTATGATAAAGACTTAGTACTTTTAAGAAATAAAGCTAGGCATCTTACAAAATTATATAATAATACTGACCCAGAGGAAACTATCGAGAGAATAAATATTATCAAGAAACTTTTTGGAAAAATAGGTGAAAATTTTGAAATAGAACCCCCCTTCAATTGTGATTATGGCACTAATATCGAAATTGGGGAAAATTTCTATGCCAATTTTAATTTCTTGATTTTGGATGATGGCCTTGTAAAAATTGGAGATAATGCATTGTTTGCTCCTAATGTAAGTATATATACTGCCACTCACCTAATAGATCCTAAGTTAAGACCTAAAAATGCTGATTATACAAAAGCTGTAACTATAGGAAATAATGTTTGGATTGGTGGAGGATCTATAATAAATCCTGGTATAACTATTGGAGATAATAGTGTAATAGGCTCTGGTAGCGTGGTTACAAAGAATATTCCCGCAAATGTTGTCGCTGTAGGCAATCCCTGTAAAATCCTGAAATATATTGATAAAAGTATTTAACTATATTAATTAGAGTCCTAAATAAAGCAAGGCAAACTACTGAATATATTTCTGTAGTTTGCCTTGCTTTATTTATAGTCTACTCATTTGGATGGTTAAATATCATACGGTCGTATACGTGGTTAAATCCCATCTTACGGTAGAGATTTTTTGCACGTTTGTTATCAAGATCAACATGTAGCGATAGATTACCATCTGTTAATTCAATTGCACGCCCAATTAGTTCAGATGCCACGCCTCTCCCTTTATTCCCAGATTTAACACCGATATAAGCCAAATGGTAAGTGGGAATAAACCGTTCAAATCCCATATTTACAACAATACAGATACCTTGTTCTTCCCCATTTCGCTTAGCTATTAACAAAAATCCTTCTTTCATAGCTTTTTCTATAGCATCAACTGTTTCTCCCACTGAATCATTATAAGTCGATAACCAAGAACGCGTCATTTCAATCAAGTCATCCTTGTTTTTATCATTAAAACTTTTTATTTCACAAACTTCTATTTCACTTCTTGCATCGTTTAAAATAATTAAATGTTTACCACAATTAAGCTCTCCTTGCTCCACTTTTTTAATTAATGCTGCCATTGCATATGATTCTTTTCTTGACACTATAACACCCTCAAGTTCACGTAACATTGTTGCTGCCTTCTTTAGATCTTCTTCTTCAATACCAATCATTTCAACACGCGTTTCCCTAATAATCTTCATAATGGATTCAACCATTTCTGTATGTCTCCCAGGTATTGAGAAATCTGTTTTTTCATTGCCACTTTGATTGCTTTCAACTTGATTAATGTGCATTTTCTTAGTATATTGATCAAGCAGGTCCTGCCATGCTGGCTTAGAACCACATATTAATTGAGGCAACTCACTTAATTCTTCATGCACCCAACTTTTAATTAATCCACTATAAACACTTGAAAGTGTATATCCTAGCCCTAATTGCACCGTAATTGTATCAACTTTAAAATCCATTCGCTCGATACACTCTTTCGTCATGTCCTCGAGCACTAGATGACTGATAATATTGTTTAAATTCCATTCACACATTAAGTACATATTGTTCTTTTTTGCTATATCTTTTAATCCAGAACGCGTAAAGGTATCTTTTTTATCCCTTAAATCTAATACAATTGTTTTGTCTAACCGGGATATTTTCCATTTTTCTTGTTTGAATAAAGGAACTTTCACCTGAAGCTCATTTAACTTTGCAAATAATATTACTGATTGTATGTAGGATTCAGAACCATCAACTAAAATCTCATGAAAACCAGTAGCAATAGCATCTTTTACTAAGACTTCTGAAATACGATCATATTTATGTCCCGATGGATTTGCTCCTTCAAGTTTTAAATATATTTCTCCTATGCCTAATGCTTTTTCAATTTTTTTTGCCCTCATTAACGGTGTTCTTCCACTTTTTCGCATAATCGCTCCTTCAAAACTGAAATGTCGTTAAGTATAAAAGCACTCTAACTTCTTTTAAACTATTAAAGTTAGAGTGCACATTTCGCTAAGTTATACTTGTATTTATACATATTATATCATTTTACGTCTAAATCTGCAATCAAGAGTTAGATTGTTACCTATACTAACAGTTACCTTTAAAATAATTTTGTGTAATGCAAAAATTATTTTATTAAATCAGCAAACTCACCATCTACTATATCTTTTAATAAATTCGCGTTAATTTCAATTTGAAATCCAATTTTTCCAGCACTTACGATTATTCGCTCTGTTTCAAGTGCACTTTTATCAATAAATGTTTTATACTGTTTCTTCATACCTATTGGAGAACACCCTCCTCTAATATATCCTGTATACTTTTGAAGATCCAATAAGTCTAACATTTCTACCCTCTTCTCATTAATTAGTTTAGCTACTTTCTTAAAATCTATTTCTTTTCTAACTGGAATTACAATAATATAGATATCTTTGGAAGCTGCGTGTGTCACTAAAGTTTTATAGACATACTTCTCATCTCTACATATTTTTTTTGCCACAGATATTCCATCTATTTTATCATCTTTAACGTCATAGGTTATAACGTCATATACTATATTCATTTTATTTAAAATTCGCATAGCATTTGTTTTTATCATTATATCCCTCTTTTCTTTAAATCAGTTTAAATAAAACGTTAAACCATAACCTTCGAGCTGGCCATCTTCTTTTTAGTTGCAATTTTAATGACTTCTTTATTATATCCTCTTTTTCTTCATTTCGCACTATTTGACTAAACCATACTTAGTGTCTCGTAAATGTACTCAGATTGTATCTTAAAACCAAAAAACCGCTGAAAAAGTTTCAGCGGTTCTCTTCATAAAATAAAATTCAAGTTACCTTAGTCTACCAAATTTTATTTAGTCTTTGATTCTAATACCCATAATAATTTCTTCCTCCGATTAGATTTCCAATAATTAGTATTCTAGCTAAATCTCCAATTCCAAAACCGCCACTAAAGCGACTTCCTTCCTCTCTCATTCCCCCATCATCGCAGTTATCATCATCGTCATCATCCTTATGATGTTTTTTATACTTATCAGATATATCTTTACACATATGATCCATTTCATCTTTGCTAGGGCAATGCATCCTTCCATGTTTAGCTACCATCATATCGCAATGATGTTTTACCATAGGATATATTCTTATATAAACCTTAGGATACATGCTCTTTAAATCTTCATCATTTCCCTCATGCATGGGCATATTCATCATAGGCATATTCATCATAGGCATATCCATCATGGGCATATTTATCATAGGCATATCCGTCATGGGCATATTTGCCATGGACATATTTGCCATGGACATACAATGACCAAAGTTTTTACATTTTTTACAACGATAATCGTACATAAGTACCTCCAAAATAATATTTACATTTTATAATATTCTATTCCTATTTATTCGTTACTATAACGTGCATATTTTTTAATAATAAAGCTTAAAAATCGAGTAATTAAAATTGTATTTAATAAGCAGCAATTATTAGATAATATGCTTGTTTATTTCTTAAAAAAGAATATAATTTAACTTTAATGCTAGTATAATAATATTAAATTTGAGGGGCAAAATATGAAAAAGAGCAAATTAATATCTATCATATTGGTTTAACATTAGCTGCAGGTACTTTAGCTATATGTAGTTCATCAACACCAACTACTCAAGTGTAGGCATCCAATGTAAAGGTTTAGGACAAGCTCCATCATTACGTGTTGAACCTGGAAAAGATAAAAAAATATTCAAGTTTACAGTTTCACATATTTAACTGCAAATGTCACCTTCGACAAAGATGGGAAAATTATTAATGTTTATTTTGACTCATTAGCATGTTCAGCTTCTTTTAGGGCAATTTTAAATTTGTTTTCAGTCCTTTGAATTTTTAACATAGATTTTACAATTGCGGTAAGTACATGTGAATCAATAGGTTTCATTAAATTATTCTTTAACTATTGACAATATTCTGTAAAAGACTTATCATGAATTTTAAACTTTAATTTATTAAACTATTTTATGGAAGAAGGTTTTTATATGAGTGTTGAAAGTGTTAAGAATTTTTTTATTGAACACGGACTTAAGGATCCAGTCTTTATTCTTGAAGAATGCGGTGCTACTGTTGACCTAGCAGCAAAAACCTTAGGAGTTGAGCCCGAATTGATTGCTAAAACATTATCATTTCGTCTTAAGGACAGAGACATCCTGATTGTTACTAAAGGGGATGCACGAATAGATAATAGAAAATATAAAGATTTCTTCAAAACAAAAGCCAAGATGTTATGTCATGATGAGGTCGCGGAAATAACAGGTCACCCAGTAGGTGGAGTATGCCCATTTGGATTAATAAATCCTATTGATGTATATATAGATGTATCTCTTGAAAAATATGAATATGTATACCCAGCAGCTGGATCATCATTTACAGCCTTAAAAATTCAACCTTCAGAAATGCAAGAGTTAACCCATGCTGAGTTTATTGATGTTTGCAAATAAAATAAATTATTTTTAATTGAATTTTCATAAAAGTATTGACAATTACTTTTATCAGTAATATACTAAGCACTAATAACTGAATAATACTTATCCAGAGCGGCAGAGGGACTGGCCCAATGATGCCCGACAACCAGCATTTTCAAAAGAGTGCAATGGTGTCAATTCCATCAGATTATAAAATCTGAAAGATAAGGTTATAGCAAGTTTTAATAGACGATTTTATTATTTATTAAAACTACTCATGCTACTTTCCTTACAGGAGAGTCGCTTTTTTTTTTCAGAAAATACTTTTTAACATATGAAATGTATTAATACATTTTAATATCCTCCTTAATTTTAAAAAACAAATATGTCTTTTTTAACACGCAAACTAAAATTCTAAAAATAATAGATAAAAAAGGAGAAATTATTATGAGTGAGAGAAAATTAAGTTTTGAAACATTGCAGGTACATGCAGGACAGGTCCCTGATCCAACCACAGGTTCAAGAGCGGTTCCAATTTATCAAACATCATCATTTGTTTTTGAAAATGCAGATCATGCTGCGAATTTATTCCAGTTAAAAGAACCAGGAAATGTTTATGCCAGAATAATGAATCCAACTACAGATGTTTTCGAAAAAAGAGTAGCTGCACTTGAAGGCGGCGTTGCTGGACTTGCTACAGCCTCAGGAATGTCAGCAATACTCTATTCTATACTTAATGTAGCAAATTCAGGCGATGAAATAATAGCTGCAAGTACTTTATATGGTGGTACTTATGAGTTATTTAACGTAACACTTAGAAAACTTGGAATTAACGTAACATTCGTTGACCCAGATGATCCTGAAAATTTTAGAAAGGCTATTACAAGCAAAACAAAAGCTCTTTACGCTGAAACAATAGGAAATCCAAAAATTAATGTTTTAGATATAGAGGCAGTGGCAAATGTTGCACATGAAAATAAAATACCACTTATTATTGACAGCACCTTTGCAACTCCTTTCCTTTGCCGTCCAATTGAATATGGAGCTGACGTAGTTATTCACTCCGCAACAAAATTTATCGGAGGACATGGAACTACTATTGGTGGAATTATAGTTGATGGTGGAAAATTTGATTGGAGAGCAAGCGGTAAATTTCCTGATTTTACAACACCAGATAAAAGTTATAATGGACTAGTATATGCTGATTTAGGTGCCCCAGCATTTGCTTTAAAAGCTAGAGTTCAACTCCTGCGAAACACAGGCGCAACGCTTAGTCCTCAGAGTGCATTTTTATTCCTTCAGGGACTAGAATCATTATCATTAAGAGTTGAAAGACATGTCTCAAACGCTAGGAAAGTAGTTGAATTTTTAAGTAAGCATCCAAGTGTTTCATGGATAAATTATCCTGAGCTTGAAGAAAGTAAATACAAAAAATTATCTGGAAAATATCTACCAAATGGAGCAGGATCAATATTTACTTTTGGAATAAAGGGTGGACTTGAGGCTGGAAAGAAATTTATTAACAGTGTAGAATTGTTCTCACTACTCGCAAATGTTGCAGATGCAAAATCTTTAGTAATTCATCCATCAAGCACAACTCATGCAGAACTTAATGCAGAGGAGCAAAAGGCTGCTGGAGTTACACCAGATTTAATAAGACTCTCAATTGGTGTTGAAGGAATTGATGACATAATATACGATTTAAATCAAGCTCTGGAAAAATCAGTTAAATAGTTTCAAAACTAACTTTGGACATTATCCTAGTACTTTTTTAGAAGATGCCGCACTACAAGGAGGATTTAAATGCCAATAAAAATACCTGACAATCTTCCAGCGTTTAAAACTTTGACAAAAGAAAATATTTTTACTATTACAGAAGACTGTGCATTTCATCAGGATATTCGTCCTTTAAAAATTATTATTTTAAACCTGATGCCTACAAAAATTGATACTGAAACGCAACTTTTAAGACTTCTTGGAAACTCACCACTTCAAATTGATGTGGTGCTTCTTCACCCAGAGAGTCATGCAAGTAAAAATATATCTGAAGAACATTTAATTAAATTTTATAATACTTTTGAGGAAATAAAAGATTTAAAATTTGATGGTATGATAATAACAGGTGCTCCAATTGAAAAGGTTCCTTTTGAAGAAGTAGATTATTGGGAAGAACTTAAAAAAATCATGGAGTGGAGTGTGCGTAATGTATACTCTACCTTGCATATTTGTTGGGGTGCTCAAGCAGGGCTTCATTATCATTACGGAATACAAAAACATAAACTAGATCGCAAACTGTTTGGAGTTTTCAAACATAAAATAACGAAACAAAACGTGAAACTTTTAAGTGGATTTGACGATGAATTTTATGTTCCCCATTCAAGGTACACCGAAATAAGAAAAGTTGATATTGATAAAATAGATGGACTTGAAATAATCTCCGAATCTGATGAATCAGGAATTTACATTGTGTTCGCAAAAAAAGGACGCCAAATTTTTATAACTGGTCATTCAGAATATGATCCATTAACATTAAAGAAAGAATATGATAGAGATATAGCAAGTGGAATAAATATAAATGTTCCAAAAAATTATTATCCCAACGATGATCCATCAAAAGCACCTGTTGTAAAATGGAGAGGTCATTCAAGCCTACTTTTTGCAAATTGGTTAAATTATTATGTTTATCAGGAGACACCTTACAATTTGGTGTATTTGGAATAACACATATAAAAGCTACTGATAATATCTTTATGTCAGTGGCTTTTATATGTTTACGCCTTCAAAATCTACTCTCTCTATATCCATTATGTCAAATATGTAGTCATATTTTACTTAACAAATTCATCTAAAATATATACTGCAAAAGTTACTTCAGTTTTAGGATTATAATATACAGATATCACTACTCCATTATATTCAAAATTACTATATGCAGAACCTGTGTTTTCCGCAACTGGTAGTCCAAACTTATTTTTGAAACTGCTAATTCTATCACCAATTTTTGCACCATTAAAATCAACATTCTTCTTGTTAATAAATATTTGTTCCACTGGTCCAGTTCCATAACCCTTAAGCCAGACTCTAATACCAATTTTCGAAAATTCAAGTCCTCCTTCATCAATAGACGTTGGTTCTTCTCCAACACTTGTGATAAGTTCTCTTTTGTTAAGCCCTATCAATTTGATGTATTCTACAAATGTCTTATTTTTTTTGTTCACAAATGCGTAACTATCTTTGCTCAGCATTTCACTTTTACTTGCTTCTTTTGCTGAAATACTTCCTTTTGTTATCCCATAAGATGTGTATGATATTGTAGATAATGTTAAGAATACCATTGCGGCCAATACAATTTTCTTTTTCATTTATATCACTCCCCATATGCTCTATATAAGTATTAATAGAATAATATAACACCTATTGTAATCTTTTTTTATTATATATTAGTATTACTATTCTTCCCTCTTAACTTAACGAATATAACATACTTTTATAAGTATTATTTTAACATTAATAGAATACTTGCAATAAATTCAATAAAAATTAGGGGTGCATCAATTACTCTAACACACCCCTTTAATAGTAAATATTATATTATTATGTCTATATTCTAAAATGTCATTTCTATTCTAGAAACGAAAATCTCGTTTCCCTTCCTTAAGCTCTTTTAAATGTCCTACTGCAATTGCACGCACCTTTTCATTTTGAATATTTGGAATTTCTTTTTCAATTACTGCCTCACCCTTTAATTTTGTATCAGGGGATGCATAATCCTCCAAATATTCTTTAAGTGTCATCAATGCATTAGGTTGACAACAGTTTCCAATCTGACCTGCCTTTACAAGGCTCATAAAACGATCACCAGTACGTCCTTCTCTATAGCAGGCCGTACAGAAGCTTGGTATATATCCAAGGCCCAATAACCAGTTTACGATTTCATCTAGTTTGCGGGTGTCAGTTACTTCAAATTGCTTTGAATTATCATCTTCTGCTTCTGGCTCAGAATATCCACCAACGCTTGTACAAGATCCCCCACTTACCTGAGATATTCCTAGTTCTAGGACACGCTCACGAGTTGTTTTTGATTCACGAGTTGACACAATCATACCAGTGTATGGAACTGCAATACGAATAACAGCCACAATTTTTTCAAACATCTCATCAGATATTGAATTTGAAAATGTATTTGGATCAATATCATCAGCAGGGCAAATACGTGGGACACTAATTGTATGTGGACCTACGCCTTTAGCAGCCTCTAAATGCTCTGCATGCATGAGAAGCCCTACAAAATCGTAACGGTACATATTTAAACCGAACAAAACTCCCACTCCGACATCATCAATGCCACCCTCCATTGCACGATCCATAGCCTCAGTATGATATGCATAGTTGTGTTTTGGTCCAGTTGGGTGAAGTTCCTCATAACTTTTTTTGTTATATGTTTCTTGGAAAAGTATATAGGTACCGATACCTGCTTCCTTGAGCATATGATACTCTTCCACGGTTGTTGCGGCGATATTTACATTTACGCGGCGTATATCACCATTTTTATGTTTAATACTATAAATTGTCTTAATACTTTCGAGAATATATTCAATTGGGTTATTAATAGGGTCTTCTCCAGATTCTAAAGCCAATCTCTTATGCCCCATATCCTGAAGCGCTATAACCTCTTTAACAATTTCTTCTTGCGATAGCTTTTTACGAGATATTGTTTTATTTTTAGAGTGATAAGGACAATACACACAACCATTTACGCAGTAGTTTGAAAGATATAATGGAGCGAAAATGACAATGCGGTTTCCATAAAAACTTTGCTTTATTTCTTTTGCAAGTTTAAACATTTTTTCTTCTTCATCTTCCAAATCACATTCTAAAAGTACAGCAGCCTCCCGATGAGTTAATCCTTTACCATCTTTTGCACGCTCTATAAGGCCATCAATAAGTTTACGATTTCTTTTGTTTTCTTGCGCATAAGCAAGGGTGGATAGGATTTCACCGTCATCAATAAATTCTGTTGCATTTTTTGACATAATATCATACATAGCATAAACTCCCTTTTTAATATTATTATTTCATATTTATAAAATTCAAAAATAACTCATACAATTTTTAACTGATTTATAAAATCCTTAAACAACCTAATAAATCGTTTAAGCATATTTTTGTTACTCCGCTAGTGGCGGTGCTTTGGAATAAAGTGTTTTAATGTTTATATGTGGCAGCATTCCAAGCTTACCTGATATGGAACTGATAACGTCATTCGGTGCATCCACAACTACGCTTATCACTGAAATATGACGTTTCATATAGGGGATGCCCATTCTACCCACTATGTACTGCCTGTATTCATGAAGAATAGAATTAAGCTTTTCAACTGCATCTGCGTTTTCAACGATGATTCCAATTAAAGCGATTCTTGTTTCCATAGGTATTATCCTTTCTTTTATAGAATTTAAAAAATCCCTGCGCCCAAAAGGCACAAGGATAGTTTTATAAAACCAAAGACGCAACTGTAAAAGTATGTCTTTGTGAGCATTACAACTATTCTCTCGCCTTCTCATTCGGGACGAACCCTTGTGCATTCAGAACGATAACTTTATTAATATAATTTTTGGATGATTTACTGCAAATCACAGCAGGCTAAATTTCATATCTAACCCATAAGCTGAAATCACTTATACCATAACACTCCTAATAATAAAAAGCAAGCTATCATGAGTATCGTTTCATTCTATTATTTGTAATTATTATACTTCCTTTTTATCAAAAAAATAGTACATACGCTTAATAGAATTTATACATTCTACAAATCCTCTTTAACCAAATATATCAAATTGTCATCTATATTGTAATAAAGTGGCGCTATTAATATATTAGGGTATTTAGTTCTTAACCGTTTAGCCTCTTCAAGGACAAACTCTATTTCATTACCTATCTCAAACATCGGAGCGAAGTTCATGAAATGGTCTTCCGCTCTCTGCCTTTCCCATCCTACCACATCAACAAGCCCTTGAATAAACTTTTCTCTTTTTGACATCAGATTAACCATACCACAGTGATTGTGTGCTATGAGTGCAATGGTTTTAATTCCGCCTATTGCTATTGTATAAGAAACTTTAAATTCACTAAAACGTAGTGTTCCTCCACCAGAACGAATGATAAATGCAAAATTGTTTGGTATATGAAGATATTTTCTATTATCCATGCACATTCCTACTAACATCTGTGGGCTGTCTACCGCTTTGTATGGAGTATTCAAATTATGATATTCTAACAAAACACTTATAGGTGTGTTTTGGTACTCAGCAAATATATCCTCTTTAGCATTGATTTTTACTAATCTATCCATATTAATGTCATCTCCTTAAATCTTACATATATTCTTTATTAGTATCTATTATAATATAAATATTTACATTATAATAGATGCTAATAAATTATTGATTTAATACTATTGATATAATACTAAATACATGATATCTAGAATAGTCTATAATAAGGTAAGTATACAATAACGTTTTATAAAAAACTAAGGAGATGTTAAATTTGAAAAATAAGTCCAAGCTACTATTATGTATGATTATTTCAATAATCTTTATTACTCAAGGATGTAGCAAAAAAGCTGAACCTATTGCTCCTGTTAGCAAATCAAAACCCTCCGTGAATACTGCTGAAAAATACTACGCCCCCTATACAGGTGAAGAGGTAAAAAAAGAAGTATTAGATAATATTGCTGTACTTGCTATAATAGAAAACTCTGTAGGGGCAAGACCTCAATCAGGTCTAAACAATGCCGATATAATTTATGAAACCATGGCTGAAGGTGGTATTCCTAGATTTATTGCATTATTTCAAAAGGAAAATGTGCAAAAAATTGGTCCGATTAGAAGTGCACGTTCTTATTTCTTAGATATAGCCAAAGAATATAATTTGCCCTTTGCACATTGTGGAGGAAGTCAAGAAGCCCTTACTGAAATAAAAAACAACAAACTAATGAGTATGAATGAAATGACAAATACTTCTTCATATTGGAGAGATCCAGCAAGGAAAGCTCCACATAACCTTTATACATCCACAGAAAAATTAAGAAATCTTACTAAAACAAAAGGTTATGTAAACTCACCTTCTGTAAAATTAAGGTTTGACAAAAGCTACTGGGATAACGCTACATTGCCTAAGGCAACAAATGTACTTTTAAAAATGAATAGACTTTACAACACTAGTTACACATATAAAAATGGTGTTTACCTAAAAAGTATGGATGGAAAGTCTTCAACTAATAAAGAAGATAACCTTCCTCTAAGCTTTAAAAATGTAGTGCTACAAATTACCTCCATTAAAATTCAAGCAGATGGAGTTCATTTGGACATTAAGCTTGTTGGCACAGGGGAGGGTTATGTAATTAGTAATGGGAAATTCGTTAAAATGCACTGGGCTAAAAAAGACGCCTCTTCGCAAACCTTCTTAACAGATGAGAAAGGTAATTCTCTTCCCTTAAATCCTGGTAAGACTTGGTGGAATATCGTAGATAAAAGTACCGTTATTAATATCAAATAACCTATAATAAAAGTTTAAACAAGCATAATACAAAAAACTTGCCTCAATGTATGTGAGGCAAGTTTTCTTGTATTTTTTAATTATGCTTTTTAAGTCTCTTTTTCTTAATTTTCATTCATTTGAGCTTCATGAACGGTTTCTGCTTGCTTAGTTGTTTGTTCATTTTCTACACTAACAACATTCTGCTTTACAACTTGTTCTTCCACAATGTCATTGCAAACTTCAGCTTTAGTTAATAATATTAAGCATTTTGAAACTTTTTTATTAACTATACCTGCTGCTAATAGAAGAAATGCAATCCCTCCATATATAGCTACTGGTTCAAATATTCCTGGTATCAATTGCGATGTCACTAGTGCCTTTCTTACAGTAGCTACTGGATTACCTTGAGCTACATATTGAGCCACAGCAGTGTTAAACAGATTAACGTTATTGACTAATAATGCAACTCCCATAATTGCTACAACCGCGGCTACAACATACAAAGTAATTGAAATAACAGATTTTCCTGATTTTTTAGACACATTTTTTGATTTAAGTTTCATAATAATTTGTCTCCATTTCCGCCCTTAAAGGCTATATTATATATTTCGTATTAATACTGATCTTATGTTCTTTTTGCAGAGCCTTTTAAAGTTCCTCTGCTTCTATTAATAAGAATAACAAATATTTGTTGCATTTAAGTGTCAATATTGTTAACAATTTATTACCAATTCCCTCGTAAGCTTTGAAACTAGAAAATTTTATTATCTATGCTTTTACATTTGCTTCCTTTTTATCTTTTGCTGGCATTAAGATAATATAAGTAACAAAAGATACAGCAAATCCCACAAACCAAGCATAATCAAATAATAGGCTTAAACTTGGAACTATTTTACCTATAAGGGCTACTAATACTCCAAGAACTAAAGCTATTATAGCTTTAGGGTTAAAACCCTTAGAATAGTAGTATTCACCTTCTGCGACATATAAATCTTTAAGGTTTAGTGATGTCCTTCTAGTAATCCAATAATCACAAATTATTATTGCGGCAATTGGTCCAAGGAATGCTGAATAAGTCCCTAACCAGTTAAAGATGTATCCGCTTGGATCCGCTAAAAGTTTCCATGGCATTATTAATATTCCTATTATACCTGTTATAAGTCCACCAGTTTTAAAACTTATTTTCTTAGGCGCAAGGTTTGAAAAATCATTTGCTGGCGAAACGATATTTGCAGCAATATTTACGGATAAAGAAGCAACAATTATTCCGAAAAATCCTATAAATAAAATCACTGGATTAGTAAATTTTCCTACTATATCAACTGGATCCCACATTGCTTTGCCATAAATAACTGCAGCTGCAGAAGTAATTATTATACCCATAGCTGAGAAAACTGTCATTGTTATAGGTAATCCTATAGCTTGCCCTACCATCTGCTCCTTTTGTCCTTTTGCAAATCTAGTGAAGTCAGGTATGTTTAAGGATAAGGTTGCCCAGAAACCTACCATACCAGTTAACGACGGAATAAACACTTTTATAAACTCACCAGTAGTCTTAAATTTACTTGGCTCACTTAGTAAGGGTCCAAAACCTTTTGCAGTTATTATTGCCCAAATCATCAAAGCTAATGCAAAAACTAAAACTAATGGAGCTGCCCAATTTTCAAATTTTCGAAGAACATCCATTCCTTTATAAATAATAAATATTTGAATTCCCCAGAAAATCATGAATGTTATAGCTGATGGAAGAGATAATCCAGCTATTTGGAAATTCCCACCTAGGGTTTTCCAGGCAGGCATTATTGAGGAAAACAACATGTTTAAGGCACTACCACCTATATATGTGTTGATACCGAACCACCCACAGGCAACAACTGCCCTTAAAAGAGCTGGTATATTAGCTCCCCATGAACCGAAAGATGCCCTTGCTAAAACGGGGAAAGGTATTCCATACTTAGTACCAGGATGAGCATTTAATAACATTGGTATTAAAACAATTAAGTTTCCAAGGGTTATTGTTAGTAAAGCTTGAGCCCAATCCATTCCCAGTGCAATAAGTCCTCCAGCTAACATATACGTTGGTATACAATGAGCCATTCCTACCCATAATGCTGTAAAATTATAAGTATTCCATGTTCTTTCTTTAATGGTAGTAGGCGCAAGATCCTTGTTGTATAGTTTACTTGATGTAACGTCATCCTTGAGTTCGTACATTTCCTTTTTCATAATAAATAACACTTCCTTTTAAATTTATTTTAATTTTCGTTTTCCCACTTAAGTGGTTCAAATAATGTTTTTCCACTCTCTGTAACCTTTAAAAATATAGCTACATTCCCAACTAAGGCCTTAGCAATAAAATCTGTCCGCACTTTATCATATGGCGTATGTGCATACTGCTCTTGCATTGGAGAATACCCAATTGTTGGTTTTCTATCAATCCCCGCAGTTTTACTTGCATCAGTTCCAAAATCCCAATATCCGTATTCAACAATTTGCCCAACACTCTCTAAGGCTTCTGTTGCTGCCTTTACAAAAGGATGATCTTCAGGTATTTTCCAAGGACTCATATTTTTTACAGCTTCATAGGTTACTCCTGTATAAGATACCTCAAGAGCTGACTTCACCTTAACATCAGCCTTAAATTCTGGATCTATTTCCCCTATTTCATCAATTATTTTCTGTATTTCAGCTTTTGCTATTTCTGCATTTTCACCAGGTATTGTACGTCTATCTATTGAAAGCATACATTTATCTGGCACTATCGATAGGGCTCCCGGTGAACATTCTATAATATTTATAGATATAGAAGCCTTTCCTAATTTATCATCTCCTGGAAGTAATGGATAGAGTTCTTCTTTTATCTTACTTATAAGGGGAATTGCCTTATAGATAGAATTTATACCAAGCCATGGTGAACTTCCATGACAAGTTCTTCCGTAAATCGTGGAAAGCAATTCAACTCTGCCTCTATGTCCACAATAGATTTTTAATGACGTAGCTTCCGATGATACCATAGCATCATAGTTAAGTCCTCTTTTAGGAAAGGTAATGTCCACTAAATGAATCATACCAACCATCTCAGCTGGTTCCTCTTGCACAACCCCAGTAAACATATATCTTCCTTTAAATGAATAACCAAGTTTCTTAAGCCTTACAAGTAGACCACCTGAATATATCTGCGCGGCCTCACCAGCTTTGACATCGGAAGCACCACGTCCATGTACGCATTCTGCAATTTCTTTAATATTCTTATCTTGAGTATGGACTTCACATTCATCTATTACTGCGCCATAAGGATTATAACCTTCCCAGTTATTTGTGTCTCCTGGGCTTACGTGATCCATATGGGAATTGAACATAATCGTTGGCCCCGGCTCCGTTCCATTAACAATACCAACTATATTTCCCATATCATCTCTGAAGAACTCATCGTATTCTAACTTTTCCATTTCTAATAGTAAATAATTTGATAATTGCTTTTCCATACTACTTATACTTGGTGTTTGTATTAGCTTTTGAGTAAATTTTATAGTATCTTCATATAATTCCTCACCTAATTCCTGGATTTTAGTTAATATTGCCTTCATTACACCTCTCTCCCCTACATTTTATCAATTCATTTTTATACTTCTTTTCTCCGAAGGTAATTGCATTAGTTGGACAAACATTCGAACAAAGATGACACCCCACACATTCATCCTTAATTAACAGAGGCTTCCTATTTTCAAAGTCCCACTGTAGAGCTTGATGACCACCATCAAAACAGGAGATATAACATCTTCCACATCCAACGCAAGCCTCCTTTAAGAATTTAGGAAACACTATATAATCTCTATCTAAATTTTCTGCGGATACTACATTTTTCAGAGCGAGCCCTACTAATTCACTTGTGGAGTTAAATCCATGTTCCTCCATATAGTAAGATAAACCACTTATCAAATCATCAATTATCCTATATCCATACTGCATAATTGCTGTTGTAATTTGTATGTTAGAAGCTCCTAACAATAAAAATTCTACAGCATCTTCCCAATTTTCTATACCTCCCATCCCACTTATAGGAATATTTTTAAGTTTTTCGCATTTACTTAAGTCATTAATGAATCTAAGGGCAATAGGCTTTATAGCTTTTCCAGAGTACCCAGAGACGGAAGACTTACCATTTATAAGTGGATATGGAGCAAAATTATTTAAATCTATCCTAGTAATACTTTTTATAGTGTTAATGGCTGCAATACCATCTGCACCACCTTCTATAGATGCTATAGCAGGTATTTCCATATTCCCTAAATTTGGAGTCATTTTTGCAAGTATCGGCAAGTGCGTACCTTTCCTTGTTGCCTCGCAATATTTCTTTACGAGCTCAGGATTTTGTCCTACGTCTGCTCCCATTCCACCGTTTGCCATTTGTGGACAGGAAAAATTACATTCTATTATATCTGAACCAACTTCTGTTACTAATCTTGCAAGCTTCGTCCATTCCTCCTCAGTTTCTCCCATAATGGAAGCTATTAGAATTTTTTTTGGATATTTTTCTTTAATCTCCCTCATCCACTTTAGGTTTAATTCTAAAGGATGGTCTGATATTTGTTCTAAATTTTTAAAACCTATAAAAGGTGTGCCCTCTTTTCCTATGGTATCAAATCTTGGGGATACTTCCCTCGGAATATAAAATCCTATAGTCTTAAAAACTACTCCTGCCCAGCCCATATCTAATGCTTTTGCACACATTTCAAAATTACTTCCTACTACCGAGGATGATAGAAAAAATGGATTTTCGCATTTTACCCCACAAAACTCTATAGATAAATCCTTAGTCAATTTTCTCCACCGCCTCTAAGTTTCGACCATTATCACAAAGGTATTCCTGTATCATTCTTATCTTTATAGGTCTATCTATTTTACCTCTTATGCAACTTCTTTGACACTGCATAGTATTACTACACGCTATGCCACACTCACCTTTTTCCTTCATCTGCGCGAGTGCTTGAAACTTAGCCCCCTGAACATTTCTAAATCTAAGTGACATTATTAAACTTGCAGAATCTTTACCTGCTGGACATTCCTTTTTGCATGGAGGATCATAACACAAAAGGCACCTTGATACATCTTCATCTATGATAAATCTATTAATCATACTAGTCACTCCAATCTTAATTAATGTCTCAAAACTTTAAATTCTTGCAAAATTCTATTTTTTTATTTTTCTGCCTTTTCTTTTTATAAATTTACCCCAGCCTGGCTCTCCTACAAAACTACCATTATCAAATACTAATTTTCCTCTTGAAAATGTCATAATAGGATAACCTTTAATTTTAGTACCTTCCCATATAGTATGATCTACATCTGAATGCATTTTATCACTCGAAATTACAAATTCTTTATTAGGATCATAAATAACAATATCTGCATCGCTTCCTGGAGTTATTGTTCCCTTTTGGGGAGCACAACCGAAAATCTTTGCTGGGTTTGTTGAACATAACTCAACTACCTTATTAAATGAAAGATTACCTTTATTGGCTTCACTAAGCATATAAGGATACATATTTTCTATCCCCATGCAGCCATTTGGTATTTTAGTGAAGTTATCTTTCCCCCAATCTTTCTCGTAACTTTGGAATGGACAGTGGTCTGTTGCAATAGTTGCAATATCTCCAGTTCCTATACCCTTCCAAAGTGCTTCTTGACTCTCTATTCCTTTTATAGGAGGAGAACATACAAAATTTCTTCCGTCATCTCTCTTGTATACTTCACTCGTAAAATGTAAATATTGAGGACAAGTTTCTGCATATATTTCATGACCTTCACTTCTAGCCTTTTTAACCTCATCCATTCCTTCTTTATTCGCTAAATGTACAATATAAAGAGGTGCATTTAAAGATTTAGCCCAGTGTATTGCCCTCTTATCCGCTTCAGCCTCCACGAATTCTGGACGAGACATATAGTGATACCAAGCAGTCGTCTTTCCATCCCTTAAATATTCCTGCGTCCTCATATCAATTAAATCTGGATTTTCGGCATGTACACTAATTAATGATCCAGTCTCCTTGGATCTTTCGAGTGCCTTGCAAAGTACAGCATCGTTAACCATTAATCCTTCTTTTTTATAAACCATAAATAATTTAAAACTTGGAAGTCCATACTCTACTGCACTCTGGAATTCTTCTAAAACCTCATCAGTCATATCTGTTATAGCAACATGAAATGCATAATCAACACAAGCCTGTGGGGCACAAATTGCATCTCTTCCTTTTGCAGTTTGAATTATTCCATCACCTTTTCTTTGCATTGCGAAATCAAATACAGTGGTAACTCCCCCACAAGCAGCAGCTCTTGTTCCAGCCTCATAGCTATCAGCAGATACAGTGCCACCAAAAGGCATTGCAAGATGGGTGTGTGCATCGATTGCCCCAGGCAAAATGTACATTCCTGTTGCGTCAATAATTTTAGCACTTTCATGTTCGATATCTTCTGATATAACTGTGATTTTGCCGTTTTTTATACCTACATCCGCCTTATAAGTGTCCATTGCCGTTATAATCGTTCCATTTTTTATTATTGTATCCATTTTTTCACCTCATATTTTAATATTAAATTAACTCTTTATCTACATAATATAGAACTTCATCTAGCATCACTAAAGCTTCTTTAAGCTCCTCTTCTTTTATTATTAACGGTGGTGCAACAATAATGCAATTTTCATGAGAATAAGTTGAAAATCCTTTTTCCTTTAGTTTCCCTACAATCTTTCCCATAATTTTATCAGGATCTTTTCCATAAGGAACTATCGCCTCTTTTGTTGCTTTATCTTTAACTAATTCCACTGCTGAGAACAACCCTATATATCTTACATCACCTACAGATGCATGTTTTCCTTTTAATCCTTCTAATTCTTCGCCTAATATTTTACCCATTGTTTTGCAATTTTCTATAAGTTTTTCCTCTTCATATACTTCTAGAGTTGCGCAGCCAGCAGCACAACTTAAAGGGTGCGCATTGTACGTAAGACCACAATATAAAACATTATCATCAAAGTATTCAGCTATTTTCTTGCTTACTATAACTCCACCTAGTGGAACGTACCCACAAGTTATTCCCTTAGCGAATGTAATCATGTCAGGTTTTAACTTCCAATTATTACAGGCAAACCATTCTCCTGTTCTTCCCCACCCTGTCATAACCTCATCGCATACAAGCATAATCCCATAATCATCACATATGTCTCGCAGGCCTTTTAAATACCCCTTAGGTGGAATTATTACTCCATTGCTTCCTGTTATGGTTTCAATAAAAATTGCAGCTACTGACTCCGCACCTTCATATATAATTTGTTCCCGAAGTTTATCAACATAATATTTGCTTGCTGCCTCCTCAGATTTAAACTCTATGCCTTCTCTGTAGATGTATGGATCAAAGAATTTTACAAACCCAGGAATACCAGGTTCACAAGTATAGCGTCTTGGTTCTCCTGAAAGATTTGCCGCACCGTATGATGCTCCATGATAAGATCTATATCTTGAAAATACTTTGCTTCTTCCCGTTACCATTTTCGCTATTTTTATTGCATTTTCATTAGATTCAGCTCCACTTAAAGTAAAAAATACCTTTGCCATGTTATTCGGAGCCTTTTCTATTACTTTAGCTGCTAGTTCTGATCTAACATCCACAGCATAGCCTGGTCCCATATATGCCATTTTTTCAGTTTGTTTTTTTATAGCATCAATAATTTTCTTATTACCATGTCCCACATTCAAGTTTACTAATTGGGAAGACATATCAAAATATTTTTTTCCATCGCTGTTCCAAAAATAAATACCCTCAGCTTTTTCTATTACATCCGGATTCAAATTACCTTGAGCACTCCAAGAGTGCAAATTATATTTTTTATCTTGCTCTTTAATTTTATTAACTTTTATAATTTCCATTTCTCCACCCCTACTTAATGAATTTATTAACTAAATATATTCAAAAATAATGTGATTCATATTTACTTAAAAATCATTTTATCGATTTAACAACAGTTCAAGTCAAATGTCTTTTTGGAAACAAATGTTTGAAAATTTCTGGTAATAAAAAAGATATTACAGTTCCAAATATTAGAATTGTAGAAACTGCAGCTATAGTTGGAGTAATATTGTTTCTCATACTCTCCCACATAGCTATTGGCAATGTTTTTGTATTTGTACCGGATAAAAATATAGTAACTGTTATTTCATCCAGCGATGTAATGAAAGCGAATAAACATGCAGATAACATAGATGTTTTAATTTGAGGTAATATAATTTTAAAAAATACACCAATGGGTTTTGAACCAAGTCCTGCAGCTGCAAGCTCAATGTTAGAATCTACTCCTTTTAGACCAGCAGTTAATGTTATAAAAACTATTGGTATTGCAAGCAATGTATGAGACAATACAAGTCCTACAATAGTATTGTTTAATCTAAGTGGTGCATAGAAATTATAAAGTGCTATTCCTATGATTACAACTGGTATTACCATTGGTGCAACCATTAAAGCCATAAATGCTTTCTTGTATTTAAAATTCATTCGAGTAACAGCCATTGAAGCGAGCGTCCCTATAATTACTGCAAGTATTGCAGTTAAACATGCTACTCCAAGGCTTCTAAAAAAGCATTCAATCCATTCTTCATTCTGTAGGAAATCTTGATACCATTTCATTGAAAACCCAACCGGCGGAAATGTAAAATAGTTTACAGATGTAAATGATAATGGTATTAATACTAAAATTGGAAGTATAATAAAAAGCAAAACCAATATTGCTACAATTGCAAGCCACATAATTAATCCTCCTTAAGCGCAGGATGGTTTCTCATTAAAAAGAGTAGTCCACCTAGCAATACTAGTGTGATTAAAAATAATACTAAGGCAAGAGCTGATGCTAAAGACCAGTTCAAAGTATTACTTATATTATTTTGAATAAGCA
>Ga0209125_1000476_pt1 | contig 51886 bp, 51 predicted proteins | sample BarGraIncub1131A_FD_184503 | JGI IMG/M metagenome (GOLD analysis project Ga0209125, IMG submission 184503) | Arctic peat soil microbial communities from Barrow, Alaska - Barrow Graham LP Incubations 11-31A (SPAdes) (version 2) | ecosystem: Environmental > Terrestrial > Soil > Wetlands > Peat... | reverse complement strand
GAGGGCAAAAACCTAGCTTGCCATGAAAGGAAGCTAGGTTTTTATGAATGGTCCATTAAACTAGAGCATTATCTTAATACCTTTAAAAGAAAACCAGGATCATTAGCTTCAAGCACTGCAATGCTACAAGCAGACCCTAGGATTCAAAGTATCTACGATACCTATTATAACAAAAAAGAAAAAGATTTTATAGAGTTACTTTTGTTTATAGGTGAAAATAATATTTCTAAGGTTCAAAATGCAATAAGTTTGCTAAATAAAATAAATCCAACAGATATAACAACTGAAAAAATAAAGTCTATTTGTAATAGAGATTATACTAACTTCATTGAAAATAAAGTTATCTACCTTAACTCAACTGTTGAAACTGAATCTAAAGATTTGCTAGATGTGTATAAATTTTTAATACCTATATCAACTGAAGGCTTTAACAATGAGGTGGCAATAATATGAATGATAAAAAGAAGTTATATAAGGATATTGAAGAATTAACGATAGAACTTAAACTTCCAGGCGTAAAAAACAATTTTGAAGAGTGTGCAAAAGAAGCTTGTATTAATGATGTAAGCTATGAAGAATTTCTTTATAAGCTATTGGGAAAAGAACAGGTTTTAAGAAATGAAAGTAACAAACAAAATAGAATTAGAATAGCTAAGTTTCCATATAAAAAATATATCGAAGATCTTGTAATAGAAGATTTACCAGTTGATGCTAAAAAGAAATTAAAGACGTTAAGTTCACTTGAATTTATTAGTACAGGACAGAATGTAATTTTGGCTGGAAATCCTGGGACAGGCAAGACCCATATTAGTATTGGCCTTGGAATAAAGGCTTGTTTAGCTGGCTATAAGGTTCTTTTTATTACGGTATCATCACTTATTACACAATTAAAAGAAAGTCGTTCTAACAGAGTATTAAGAGCATTGGAAAATAAATTTGATAAGTATGACTTAATCATCGCAGATGAATTGGGGTATATTTCTTATGACAAAGAGGGATCAGAACTTTTGTTTAGCCATTTATCATTAAGAGCAGGCCGAAAATCGACTATTGTAACAACAAACTTATCATTTGAAAGGTGGGATGAGATATTCAAAGATCCAATTATGACGGCTGCTATGATTGATAGACTTACTCACAAAGCGTATATAGTAAATATGAATGGTAATTCTTATAGACTAAAAGAAACCAGAGAGTGGCTTGAAAAACAAAAATAAAATTTTCCCACTATACAATTATTAATAGGAAACATTATTTTTTTTACAGTTTTTAGTGGGGGAGTTTTGGGTTAGAATATGGGGGAGTTTTCACTTGACAAATACAATATTCCTGCAAGGAGGCAAACAAAACCAATTGTTAGTTACATTAACGAGAATGATATGAGAAAAGTGCTGCAAACCCCTGATACTTCAAATATATTTGGCAGAAGAGATTTAACATTATTAAGTGTAATGTATGATACTGGTGCAAGAGTCTCTGAAATTGTCAATCTTACAGTTAGGGATGTTCGGCTTGAGACACCTTCAAAAATTAAGCTTTTTGGCAAGGGTAGGAAATATCGTGATGTTCCTATATTACCAAGAACGGTATCAATGTTAGAAAGTTATCTTAAGGAGCATCGACTTATCACAGCAGATAAGCTTGATTACCCATTGTTTTTTAATCGAAAACGTCAAAAATTCACAAGAGCTGGTGTTGCATATATTTTAAGCAAGCATTCAAGCCAACTGACGACAATGAATAATACGCCTATCACACCTCACGTACTTCGACATACTAAGGCAATGCATTTACTTCAAGCAGGGGTTAGCATAATCTATATTAAAGATATCTTAGGACATGTTGATATTTCTACTACCGAAGTTTATGCAAGGGCTGACCTTGAAATGAAACGTAAAGCACTTGAAAAGCTTTCAGAGGTTTCACCTTCTAGTCCGCCAGAATGGAATACAAACAATGGCCTGTTAACTTGGCTAGAGAATTTTGGAAAGCAAAAACTGTAAAGAGTTATGTGAAGAAATTATGTGCTAAACAGCTTATTTTAAAGGCTTTTTAGTATATAACTTCACATAACCTTTTTTTTAACATAACAGCAATTATGCAAAGCTTCACATAATGAATGGAGCAGATATTCTATGTATATAGGTAATGAAAAAGAAAAATTTGTTTGCAGTAATAGAATACTTTCTTACTTTAAAGATAAGAATAGAGAATTATATAAAAAATATGTCGAGTCCGCCCTTATTAAAGGGGTATAAAACTTAAATAAATAGTGGGGAAATCACCATGGACATAGCAGTGATGAATGAAAAAAAGAATAATGGAATTTGGAATATCTTTTGAAGGGCATCAGTGGTTAAAGTAATAGCTACTGGTGATTATTATGTTATAGGGCAAATAGGCTATAGTTCTATCCATAGCAGATCTCTAAATATGTGAAAACAAGTAAAATGTGAGACTTAGATTTTGCATTTTTTAAGTTTAAAAGTGAGAGCATGTGGTAGAATAAGTAATAGGAAGGGGCGTGAGAGAGGCATGGGAAGAAAATTTAATGTTACAGGAACTTGTATACCAGAAAAGCATTATATGGTTAATATAGACAACAAATTGAATAGAATTATGCAGTTAGTTGAAGCGGAAGAATACTTTATAATAAACAGACCAAGACAATATGGGAAAACTACAGCATTGTATTTATTAAATAAGAACCTTATGGGTAAAGAAGAATATTTGCCAATAAAAATAAGTTTTGAAGCTATTGATTCGGAAAGTTACAATGAAGTGAAAAGTTTTTTGAATAGCATAATGACGCAGATAAGAAATTATTTTAAGTTTACTAAAAATAAAGATATGTTTGAGTTTACTGATAAATAGTATGATAAAGTGAACAGAATGCATGAATTTAGTGACTTTATAACAAATATAGTAGAATACACTGGAAAAAAAGTAGTACTTATAATAGATGAGATAGATAAGAGTGGTAATAATCAATTATTTTTAGATTTTCTAGGAATGCTCAGGAATAAGTATCTTTCAAGAAATGAAGGCGAGGATTATACATTTCAAAGTGTAATATTAGCAGGAGTTCATGATGTAAAAAGCCTAAAAGTAAGAACAAATGAAGATCATAAATATAATAGCCCTTGGAATATTGCTTCAGACTTTAATATAGATATGAGTTTTTCAAAAGATGAAATTATGACAATGATAGATGACTATTGCAATGATACAAAAGCTATAATGGATAAAGATTATTTCGCTGAAAGACTATATTATTATACTTCTGGATATCCATTCTTGGTAAGTAAATTATGTAAGATAATAGATGAGGAAATTATGCAGTGAATTGAATGGAAAAAAGAATATATGGATAAGGCAGTAAAAATAATTGTAAATAGTGATAATACTAATTTTGGTAGTTTAATAAAAAATATAGAGCACAATATGGAGTTATATAACTTTTTAAAAAGAATAGTTTTAGATGGAGAAAATATAACTTATGTAAAAACAGATGAAATAATAAACTTAGCAACTATATATGGCATTTTAAAAGAGCAGAATGGAAGCTGTAAAATAAATAATAGAATTTATGAGCAGCTTATTTATGATCACATGATGATGAAAGTAATAAGGAAAAATACTTACACATCAATGTCCAATTATAATTATAAAGCAAATTTTATAACAGAGTGTGGTACCTTAGATGTAAGAAAAATACTAATAAAGTTTCAAGAGTTTATGAAACATGAATATTCTGAGAAAAGAGAATCTTTTTTAGAGGAAGATGGTAGGTTGGTTTTTCTTGCGTTTATAAGCCCGATAATAAACGGCACAGGTTTTGCATTTAAAGAAGTAAGAGGTGGGGAAGAAAAAAGATTTGATATAGTTATTACTTATGAAAAGAAGATGTATATATTAGAACTTAAAATATGGTATGGAGAAGAATATCATAAAAAAGGGCTCATTCAGCTAGGAAAATATTTAGAACAGTACGGGTTAGATGAGGGTTATCTTTTGATTTTCGATTTTAGAAAGAACAAGGGAGTGTCAGGAAAGATAGAAGAAGTTCAGGTGAAAATAGGAGAGAATGAAAAGAAAGTGCTAGAAGTTTATTGTTAGAAGATATTTAGAACAGTAGTAGCAAGGAGGTAAATTCCAGTTACCTCCTAGGACCCTACCCAATGAATGTGAACGTTGCGTGAACAGATAATGCTGATTTAGTGTTTTTTTCCTCGTGGAGGTGAACTTTCACGCCATTTATAAAATATTCAACTTAATTATGTTTTAATCAAATAAAAAAATCTTAACCATTAAAATGATTAAGACTTTATAAATTTTTTCTGAATTTATTATTTAAACGTCAAACCTTTCTCCTCTTTTTTTCATGTCAAGCCCCATGTAAAGGTAGCTTGCACCTTCATACCATAACTTAGTGTCTTCTTTCTCCAAAACATTATAAGTTCTAGGGTTATAAAACTCCAGCAAAGCTTCTTTCCAACTAATATTATTATTCTTTGCTAATAACGCTGTTACCTTAGCTACTTTTAAAGGAATGAATATATGTACATTTTCCTGTGCCACCTTTGCTAACGTCATACTATATCACCTCGCACTTAATAAATTTTAGAAGTTTAATTGCTTTTAATGTATGAAATGATATTTGATCATCTAATTTATAAGTTATCCTCTACATTACTTCCATGATATAAAATCAAAGCTTATACCCATAAATATATTATTTTACCTAATTTTCCAGGTTTATTCTATAAAATAATGGCGCCACAATACTAATTTTTAATAGTGATAACTTTATCATTCATGCATGTTGCTTCAATTTTAAGTTATCTATAGAATATTATAACATGTAGCAAGTTCGTCAGCAAGACTCCTTGAAAGTAATGAGCACGGCTAGCAAGCTCAGGCAAGAATTTATATAAAGTTATTAAATCTTTAAACGAAGTATTAATGAAAGAATAAATAAATTAAATATTATTTAATAACATTGCAAAGAGTATAGTCGGTAAACAATAATTAACAATTCTTATATTTATGAATAAAAGTATTAAATTGGATGCAAGAATTTCTTTAGATTAATTATTGGCATGACAAAAAGGCTTTTTCATACGCTATTTTAAAAAAGCCGTAGGCTGTTTATTGAGTTTAAACTGATTAAAATTTATGCTGCTATATTTTGAAAAATTGGAAAAATGTCAGCAAGTGTTACTAGTTTTTCTGAAGCCCAAGCATCTATAAAGCAGCAAAATGAGCCAAGGAATACTCTTGTTATTCTGCGCTCAACAGAATAGATAATCGCTTTTTCAGCATGAAAGTCGTTATTTATTCTATCCCAGCATCTTTCAGTAGTTGAACGTCTTTTATAAAGAGATTTCCATTGCTTAGAACCTCTTAATATGGGAGTAAAATATCTTGGGTTATCTAATGTTTTAGTGTAATGAGTTTGGTTGCTTTTCATAGGACATTTTTCACAATGTGCACATTGAACTGGGAATAACCATTTATGTCTATATTCTTTACTAACGATTCCCCAATTACGAAACTGATGTCCACAAATGTTTCCGTGAGGAATACCATTTTTATCAAGTTTAACAAATTCACTATTTGCAGAAGGTTTTAAAGAACGTGAATTTAAATCAATAATAGGATTTATCCCATAATGCATGCATAAAAGATAAAAAGCATTAGCATCATATGCAGAATCTAAGGCTATAGAATGAAATTTAATTTCAGGATATAAATCTACAAGTTCTTTAAGTGCATAAACACCAGTAACAGAATCATGGCGTGCTGCACTAACAAATTTAATATGGATAGGTAGGCTGTAAAAACTATCACAGGCAGTGAATCCGTGATAAGTATGACCATAGTAATAATGTTCATTAAAGCTATCCCAACCCCAGGTTGCACTGGGATCGGTAAACTTTCGATAACAATCACAACGCTCTCCAGGCTTAAGGTTGCAATCACAAACTTTTTTACCGTAAGGCGAAGCCTGTGTAGGCATACATGTTCCATCACCAGCAATATTTAGTTTTGAAGGATCGCCTAGAATGCCCATTGATAAAGAAGGAATAACAAATAATTCTTTAAGTATGTTATTCATTTTGGATTCTATTCTGTCAGAAAGCTTAGAATCATCATATTTTAAGACCCTTTTAACTAAACGTTCAACTACACCAGATTTGGAGTTATTCATCTTTTGGTTTTTCTTTTGTTTTTTACTTGGTTTGCGTTTGAATTTACGCAGTTTGGATTTATATAGGAGTTTATCCTTATAAATCAGCCTATCCATAAAATCATAAAAAGTACCTATACCTGGTATTTGATCAGAAAGTATGCCTTCGGTTTTAGAAGGTGAGTGGCAAGCAGGGATAAAGCCTGACAGAATTGCATAAAACGGTTCTGAACGTAATGTCTTTATCCAAGATGATATGCTAGTTTCTTTACAATAAGCCATGATAATAAGTGACCGGAGTAAAGCTACCGCATCTTTGGGCGGAGCCCCTTGATTGGACTTAGAATAAGTACTTTGTATTAGAGGGACAATTCCAGTTAGGTCGGTAGACCAGATTTTTGTTATTAGTGAACTACGTTCAAACAAAGTAATTTGTTGATTATTTTGAATAAAGAATTTTCCCAAAAATGTTTCAACAAAATCTTGATATTGGGCATGTGAAACCTTAACAGTTAGCATGAAAATCACTCCTTTAAATGAAATAATGTTAATAATATCCATATTTCATTTTGGAAAATTTTACTAACTGTCAAGTCTTATTTCAGACTGTTTGATTAAAATAAATTAATAATGCTACGAATACCTTAGATTATCTAAGATATTCGTACAATATAAAACTCAAAGAAATTCTGGGGTGAAGTTCATTTTTAAACAAAAATGAACCTAGCATTAACAATGGCTTGAGAGTTTCCGAGAGTACTATGCAAATTATGCGGGGTGATTTTATTTGGATAGCAATAAGGTCGAGTTAATTGAAGTAGAAGCCATAGAAAAATCATTAAAGACCTAAAGGAAATAAGTCTTCTTTGTTATGAACCAGATTTAAAAATAAATATTGAGGAACTACAAAGATTTGTTTCTAGTGTTTTTGCTCCTAGCAGTGAACTTTCGTTGAGGATGTCATATTTGAAAAAATGGTGGAAGTTAAGCATATAAATCCAGATTTTCACTTGAAGTTATATATGCTATATAGAAATTTAGTGAGTGATAGGATATCGGAAGTAGATGCCATGGTTTCCTTTGAAAATTTCTTAGGTTTGTTCGATCTAGATGTAATGGTATATTAATGTCATTTAAGTTACGGTATAAACTACAAAGGATGTAATTGTGGAGTAGATTGGTAAAAAAACCACTAAAGTAAAGTTCGATATATCCGATATAATAGAATAGATAGGGAATAAAAAAACTTTAATGGAGTTGATTTTATGAGAATAAATAAGAATATTGCCTCTTTAAATATATATAAAGCCTACAGCCAGAATCTTAATAAGCAAAGTGTATCCTTAGGCAGAATATCCTCTGGTATTAAAATAAACAGTTCCAAAGAAGATCCTAATACCATTGCTCAAAGTGAAAGATTTAGAATGCAGATAAGAGGGCTTCAAATGGCGGCGAGGAATACTCAAGATGGAGTTAGTATGCTTCAAACAGCAGAGGGTGGTCTTGATGGTATTACTAATAGTTTGCAGAGGGTTAGAGAACTATTAGTACAAGCTGGGGGAGCTACAACTGATGAAGATAAAGGAATTATTCAAAAGGAAATAAACCAGATGTTAGATGGAGCAGATGACATGGCAAATAATACTGAACTTAATGGAGTTAAGCTTTTAACTGGAGGTAAAAACGATGGCACTGATGTTATAGAAATGGTTACAGGTGCTAATGTAGGAGAAAAGATTGATATACCAAGATATAATCTAACTACAGATGGCCTCGCTCTTAAGACTGGAACTGTAGTCAATATAGATGTGAATGATATAGATGGATCGCTAACACTTGTAGACAAGGCTCTTGATACTATCATTGGTGCTAGAAGTAAATATGGAGCTCTAGAGAACAGATTTGAAAGTAGCTATAATTCTACAGTAGAGATAGCTGATAAAATACAATCCGCTGAAAGTGGTATAAGAGATACAGATATGGCTGAGGAAATGATGGAATTTTCTAAGTACAATATTCTTATAGAAGCTGGAAATGCTATGATGGCTCAATCAAATAAATTGCCACAGGATGCATTGAGAATATTAGAAAATGTTAGAAGTAGATAAATATAAGAGAGTAAAGGAGACTTGATGGGAATTAAGTCTCCGGGTATATAAGGCAAATTCTAATAAATAACAAGTCAAAATATTTACATTTTTGACTTGTTATTTATTTTTTGTTTTATTGAGTTAATTTAATAGACAAATTACAACAATAATGTATAATATAAATGTAGAATGTAAACAAAGAGTAAACTTCAAAAAAATTGTAAAAAGGATGATAACCTTTCAAATATACATTTTAACATTGAAATATGGCAGTTTGAATTTTAGAGTTAATTATATTCATAAAAATTCGTAAAAAAATCTTCACTATGATAATTAAATAGTATATAATGAAATTAATAAAGTGGAATATATTAGGACTAACAAAAAGATTTAGCTATTTTTAGTAAAATTTAAGATTTAAAGAAGGAATTTCATAGTATGTGTCTAACTCTAAATTAAGGGAGATGGTGATTGTGGGTATTATTGGAAGCTCTTCAAGTGAAAATACGTATAACTTGATAAAAAAGAGTATGGATGCCTCCGCAGTTAGAGGCAAAGTTATAGCAAACAATGTTGCAAATATTAATACTAAAAATTATAAGAAATTCTATGTTACATTTGAAGACACATTAAATAATAGCATGGGTGAAAATATAATGAAGACTGATAATGCAAAGCATATGCAAACGGCTAGTAGTAGTGGGGATATTGAAGTAAAAAGAGATGAGACTACGAGTATGAGACAAGACGGCAATAACGTAGATATAGACCTTGAAATGACAAATCAAGCAGCAAATACATTAATGTTTAACGCTCTTGTTACTCAAGTTAATAGCAAGATTTCACTTACAAGTTATATTATAGGAGGAGGTAAGTAGTCGAAATGAATGATGTTTTTAGGGGATTGAAAATAAGTTCTAGTGGACTAACAGCAGAAAGATTAAGGATGGATACCATAGCTTCTAATATAGCTAATGCAACTACAACTAGGGGTGAAAATGGACAACCATACATAAGAAAAATAGCTGTATTTCAAGAAAACTTGCAACAAGAATTAGATAAAACTACAGGCACATATAAGGAAAGCTTTAAAGGTGTAAAAGCTGTTGGTATTGTAGACGATTCCTCACCTTTAAGACGAGTTTATGATCCATCACATCCAGATGCAGACAAAGATGGCTACGTGACTATGCCTAATGTAAATATTTTGAATGAAATGGCCGATATGATTGCGTCTACAAGAGCATATGAAGCAAATGTAAATTCTATGAATGCTATTAAAAATATGTTCTCTAAAGCTTTAGAAATTGGTAAATAGGAGAGTGATTTATGAATATTAATGCTTATGTCAATAATACAAAAATATTTAATGAACTTCAAAGTAGTCCTATAGAAGGTGAGAAGAAAAGCAATAATTTCTTAGATACCTTAGAAGAAAAATTAAGTGAAGTTAATGATAAACAAATTGAAGCAGATAACCTTACTCAAAAATTTATAAAAGGTGAAGAAGATGACGTACATAAGGTTATGTTATCTACACAAGAGGCTAAACTGTCGCTAGAGCTGGCAGTACAAATTAGAAACAAACTTGTAGAGGCTTATCAAGAATTTAATAGAATGTCTATATAGTAAGGGGTGCTGGGTATGAGTAAGCTACTCGAGATGAGGAATAAGCTTTCGCAAGGTTGGAGTAATTTAAGTAAAAGTAAAAGAATAGCTTATAGTTTACTTGCGGTCGTAGTTATAGTGGCCCTTGGTTCTTTTATACGCGTAGCGTCTACACCTAAATATGATGTGTTATTTTCAAATATGACAACAGAGGATTCAGGTGCTATTTTAGCAAAGTTAAAAGCTGATAAAGTTAGTTATAAAGTAAGTGGTTCCAGTATACTAGTGCCTAAAGCACAGATTGATAGCCTTAGAATGCAGCTTGCGTCAGAGGTTACGCTTACAGAGGGAAGTCAAGGATTTGAACTTTTTGATAATAGTAAAATGGCACCGACGGATACAGAAACTAAAATCATGTACCAAAGGGCACTTGCTGGAGAGATTGAAAGAGCTATTAAGTCTTTTCCGGAAATTGAAGGAGCTAAAGTTAATTTGGTTTTACCAGAAAACACAGCTTTTGTTCGCGAAACGGAACCTGCTAGTGCCTCAGTGGTAATAAAGCTTAAATCAGGTACTAAGCTTAATACTGCACAAGTAAAGGCAATAGTTTCATTGTTAACTGGAGCTGTAGAAAATCTACCGAAGGAAAATGTCAGTATAGTATCTGATAAGTTTTTACTTTTAACTGAGGGTTTATATGATAAAGAAGCGGATACACTAACTGGTTCTACGGATAAGCAAATAGAGGTAAAAGAAGAAGTTGAAAAGAATTTAGAAGCAAAAATAATGAAGGTGTTAGAGCCTGTATATAAATCTGGAGTAAGAGTTTCTGTTAATACAGATCTCAATTTTGATGCAGTTAAAAAAGACACTGTTAAATATGACCCAAAAGGAACTATCGTAAGTTCACATGATATCCAGACAATAAATGATAGTACTACTACTGATTTAACCACTAGTCCTGTGGATGAAGCTGCAAAAAACTCTATAGCCACAACGACTAAAAATGGGAATGTTGTGAATAAAGAATCAACAAAAAATTACGAAAACTCAAAAGTAGTAGAAAGTATAGTGAAGGCACCTGGTGGAATTAATAAAATTACTACATCAGTTGTACTAGATGGTAATTTGGATCAAGCTACTAGAACTTCTGTAAACAATTTAGTTGCTCAGGCTATAGGATTTTCTGGAACTAGAGGTGACTCTATAAGTGTAGAAGGTCTAAATTTTAATAGCGAGAGTAAAAAAACCGCTGAAAAAGCACTTGTAGATATAGAAAATGCTAATAAAGCGGCTATTAAAGTAGCCCTATACAAACAAATTGCATATGGTGTTTTCGGTATTATATTATTTATTTTATTGGTTGTTGCAATTCGTAAGTCTGGTAAGAAGAAAGAAACATCATCTGGCGGAATTGATATGTTAATTGGAGATAATATTGCTCCAAAGCAGCAAGAAATGTTTGCTCCCATTGAATTTGAAGTTAATGATAAAAAATCCAATATGGAAAAACAGGTTAAAAAGTACGCTGCAGAGAAACCAGAACAAGTTGCTGATATAATTAAGTCATGGCTGACGGAAGATGAGAGGTGATAATTAGTGGCTAAAGGTGAAAAACTTACAGGGATTCAGAAGGCGGCTATATTATTTATAACCTTAGGTCCGGACGCTTCATCGGGTATAATAAAAAAATTACCAGAAAAGGATATTCAAAAAATAACCTATGAAATCGCTAATATAGTATCAGTTAAATCTGATCAAAGACAGACAATTCTAGATGAATTTATGGAAATGAACAAAGCAAAGGATTTCCTTTTAGAAGGTGGAGTTGACTATGCAAGGAATTTGCTCTCAAAAGCACTTGGTTCGCAACGAGCAAAGGAGATATTGGACAAGGTAATGGAAGAAACGCAACAATATAGACCTTTTTCCATTGCAAGGAAGGCAGATGCCCATCAACTCTTGAATGTTATATCTAATGAGCATCCACAAACCATAGCACTTATTATGTGTTACATGCAACCAGATAAGGCTGCTCAGATAATGGCAGCGCTGCCACTGGATTTGCAAAGTGAAGTATCTTATAGAATTGCAACTATGAGTAGTATTTCTCCTATGGTTGTTAAAGAAATTGAAAAAGTTCTAAATGGGAAATTATCCTCTGTTATTAGAACAGATAGTGCTGTAGTGGGTGGAATTGAATCCCTTGTGGATATTTTAAACCAAGTAGACAGAACCACTGAAAAGAATATTACAGAGGGTCTAGAGCGAGAAGATGCAGAGCTTGCAGAAAAGATTAAAGAATCTATGTTTGTATTTGAAGATATTATCACCTTGGATGATGTTTCAATACAAAGAATTTTAAGAGAAATAGATACTAAGGACTTATCTCTTGCATTAAAGGGATGTTCAGAAGAAGTGGCAAATACTATATTCAAAAACCAATCTAAGAGAGCAGCAGCATCATTAAAAGAAGACATGGAGTTCCTCGGACCAGTTAGACTTATGGATGTTGAAAAAGCACAACAAAAAATTGTTGGTATTTTGAGAAGGTTAGATGAGGCTGGCGAAATTGTACTTTCAAGAGGTGGCGAAGATGCAATCATCCTTTAATGTCATAAAAAATTCTAGAGTTATAAAACAAGGCGATAGGGAAATAACCACCCAGTTAAGAGATGTTACCTACGGGGAGATTATGGGTGAAAATCATGGAGCAAAAAGAGATAATATGGAAAGCTATGAAAGCATTGCCTGTAGTATTGTGGAGAATGCACGACGGGAAAGTGAAAGAATAATTTCGAAAGCCGTTGTGGATGCAGCACAGGCAAAAACACAAGCCTCTAAAGAGGGCTTAGAACAAGGTCTCAAAGAAGGCTATGAAAATGGTTACAATGAAGCTATGGTCAGAGCAAGGTCAGATGCAGAGATTGTAAGAACTATGGCTGATGATATATTAACTGTTGCAAAAGGCGAGTATAATCAGTATTTAATAGATAAACAGCAGCATATAAAAGCCTTAGTTGTAAGTATAGCTGAGAATATATTAAAAAGAGAAGTAGTGGAAAAAGATGCTTTAAACGAAATGATTTTTAATTGTATAAAAGCTGAAAGGAACATAAAATTCTATATTGTTAAAAGTAATAGTTCTCATTTTGCTGCCATAAAGCAGCAAATTGAAAATTGGAAATCTAAGATAGCTTTTCAAGGTGATATATTTGTAATCGAGGATAATTTTTTAGATGATGGAACAGCTGTTATTGAAAAAGATACAGGTAAAAGTATTGTAAGCATAGCTTATGGGATAGAAAAAATAACAGAAGTTTTTCAGGAAGAGCAAATACAAATTTAGAAAGGCGAGAACTATTATGATGGATCTAAATTTTGAGTATTTAATGAATAAAATTCCTGATATTAACTTCACTTACTCCGAAGGTGTGGTCAAGAATGTTATAGGACTTACTATTGAAGTTCAAGGAATAACTGCTTTTGTTGGTGAAGTGTGTAAAATTTATAATATTTCAAATGAAGAGATTTCTTGTGAAGTTGTTGGGTTTAGAAATAAGGATGTAATTCTAATGCCTCTCGGGGAACTTGTGGGTATATCACCAGGCTGTAGAGTAGTACCAACCGGAAGTCCCCTAAACGTTAAATGCTCTTATGAATTGTTTGGAAAAGTATTAGATGGGTTAGGTAATCCATTAAATGGTCCGGAAATTACCCAATACACCACTTATTCACTTAATGCCTCTCCTCCAGATCCATTAAAAAGACGTAGAATAACAGAAGTGCTGCCTACTGGCATTAGGGCAATTGATGGGTTTTTAACTTGTGGAGAAGGTCAAAGAATAGGTATCTTTGCAGGTAGTGGAGTAGGTAAGAGTACAACCCTCGGAATGATAGCAAGAGAAGCAAAAGCAGATGTAAATGTTATTGCACTTATAGGAGAAAGAGGAAGAGAAGTGCTGGATTTTATAGAAAAAGATTTAGGCGAAAAAGGAATGAAAAAATCAATTATCGTATGTGCAACTTCTGATAAGCCTGCCCTAGTAAGATTAAAGGGTGCTTTTACCGCTACAGCTATTGCAGAATACTTTAGAGATCAAGGTAAAAAGGTCATTCTAATGATGGATTCAGTAACAAGATTTGCCATGGCACAGAGAGAAATTGGACTAGCTATAGGAGAGCCTCCAGCTACTAAAGGATATACTCCATCAGTGTTTGCAATGTTACCTAAATTAATGGAACGTAGCGGCATGTCACAGAAGGGCTCTATCACAGCTTTTTATACAGTACTTGTTGATGGGGATGATTTTAATGAACCAATAGCAGATGCTGTTCGAGGAATACTAGATGGACACATAGTTTTATCCAGGGCCCTGGCTGCAAAAAACCATTATCCAGCAATTGATGTTCTAGGTAGTGTAAGTAGGTTAATGTCTGAAATAGCTACGGTAGACCATAAACAAGCGGCTTCCACAGCAAGGGAGCTTATGGCAACTTATAAAGATTCAGAAGATTTAATAAATATTGGGGCCTATGTAAAAGGAAGTAGTACAAAAATTGACACTGCAATTAAATATAATGATAGCATAGAGTCCTATTTAAAACAGGGTATAAATGAAACTACAGACTTTGACCATAGTTTAAAATTGCTAAAAAATATATTTAATTAAAGTTTTTAAGGGGGGGGATTTTCAAATTGGCAGATGTATATAAGTTTAGACTGCAAAAGCTTCTTGATATTAGAAAAGATATTGAAGATAAAAGTAAAATAGTATTTAAAGAAGCCCAAAGAGAAAAAAGTAGGGTGGAAGAGGAGCTAAATACTCTAAAAGGAAAATATAAAAGCCATAGAAATATAGATTGTTATGAATCAATTATTCAGCAGAAAATGAAACAAAATTATTTGAATGCTCTAAATTTAGCCATTGACGAAACCTCAGTAACCTTAGTGGATAAAGAAGAGATATTAGAGCAAAAAAGATGTGAATTGAAACAATGTCAAGTTGAAAAGAAGACTGTTGAAATTTTAAAAGAAAATCAAAAGACTACTTTCTTTAAAGAGCAAAATCAAATTGAACAAAAAACTAATGATGAGTTTGCTCTTTATGCTTATATTAGAAATCACCATAAGGAGAGGAGGTGAAAAAAAGTGAACGTAAATATGAATGTGATGACAAGTGTTAATTCTAAAAAACAAGATAGCCCAAAGCAATCCAATAAAAGTGAAGAATTTAAAAAGATTTTAGATAATCAGGAATTGAATTCTAAAAATTTCTCCAATGATAGTGTTCAGAAAAAATATAATCAAGACCAGAATGACAATAAAGTAAATAACGAAAAGTTGGATAAATCAACTAATAAAAATCACAAGGATAATGTGGAAACTAAAGATGTTGAAAATAAGGACAGTGAAAAAACAACAGTAGAAGGCAATACTTTAAAGGACTTAAAAAACTCTGACGATAATGTGGATCCAAAAACAAAAATAATTAGTCTTATAGAAGCAGCTATAGCTAAAATTAAAAAGACCTCGGAAGGTTCATCAAGTGAATTGGAAGGCACAGATAAATCGGCGGAACAAATGCCTCAACTTCAACAGTTACTTCAATTAATAAGCTCTATGTTACAAAATGTTTCTGAAGTTTCTCCTACGATGCATCCTGTAAGTGAACCTAATTCTATTAACCTAGGAAGTGTAAAGCTGGAAGAACAAGTAATTGGAGCAGAAAAGTTAATAGGTTTAGAAAAATTAACTTCTGATGAAAAGAGTGTATTAAAAAGTAACCTTAGTGAAATAGTTGCACTGCTAGAAAAATCAAAAGGAAACACCCTAATGCATTCTGAGATAACTAATGTATTACAGAAGCTAACTACTGTAGTAGAAGATTTAAAGGGAGATTTAAGTTTATTAAAAGTTCCTAGTTTACAAAACCTTAGTGGAAATAGTGAGGGAAAATCCATAGGTGACAGTATACTAAAAAAGGTAATTGAACTAACCACAAAGACAGCTTCAGAAGCTCTTCCACAAAGCCAAATTCAAAGCTCAAATGATTCTTCTAAAGGGAGTAAATTTTCAGAAAATAGTTCTTCGGAAGAAAAATTTCTTAAAAATTTGCTTAGTGGAGATAAGGATGAGAGTAAAATATCAAAAGCAGTTAATTTTATGAATCAATTTGAAACTACAAAAACTGTAGATACAGCGAAGGTACAAGCTGTAAACTTAGTCATTGATAAAAGTGATTTTACAGTAGATGTAATTAAAAATATAAAATTCATGGAAATTAATAATATTAAGGATTTAACAGTAAAAATGAATCCTAAGGAACTTGGAGAAATAACTATAAAGCTTACTATGGAAAGCGGAATCATGAAGGCAAGCATCTCGGCTCAAAATAAAGAAACATTTAATTTGTTGAATCAAAATATTCAAGATATAAGTGATAAGTTAAAAAATATGGATATTAAAATTCAAAGCTTAGATATAAATATTTATGAGGATTCCACCTTTTTTAATAAGGACTCAAATGGAAAAAATAACAATGAAAGTAAAAATAATAACTCAGGGACAATTAGTGGATCAGAAGAAGATGATATTTCTATAAACAATAACTATGCTATAGAACAAAATCAAGTAAATAAATTTGTTTAAACTGTCCAAGTGTAAATAAAGATATTAGGGGTGATAAAAATGGCAACTGATGTGACAACAACATCTTCAAGTACAAATCTAGTAAGTTCAGCTAGGGCAACTGATAGAGGGACTGCAATTGTAAAAAAAGGTGAAGAAATGGACCAGAATTCTTTTTTGAAAATACTTTCTGCAGAACTTACTAACCAAGATCCAACCGCGGCTAAAGATGGTACAGAATTTGTAGCTCAAATGGCACAATTTGCGTCACTACAACAAATGGCCAATATAAATAGCACAATGGCTTTTTCAGGCTCAACTGCTTTAGTGGGTAAGATGGTAGCTTTTGATAGTTATGATGCAAAAGGAGTTCAATATGGAGGGACTGTCAAGGCAGTTTATAAAGAATCAGGTACAACCTATATGGCAGTACAATTGTCAGATGGGACTATAAAAGATTTCCCGGCTGACACAGTATCAGATGTTTTAGATATATCAGATACTACATTAACTAATTTAAATGGCAATATGGCATTTTCTTCTGCAATAAGTTTAATGGGGAAACAAGTTACAACGGTGGCTTTAGACGATGACAAAGTATATTCAGGAACTGTTAAAAGCGTCAGTAAAAATGCAAATGGAGTTAATCTAACTATAACTTATCAAGAAAATGGAGTGGAAGTTACTAAGGATATAAACTTTGAGGATATATCAAAAGTAAAATAAATAAGTAATTAATTGTGATGGTAAGGTGATGTTAATATGTCTTATAGAGTGGTAAATGGCAAACTGTACTCAACGGTGGACTTTACGGAGTATTCAAATGTAGGTTTGCAAAATAAAAAAGATAGTGTTAGTAAAGAACAAAGTACTTTTAACAAAATTTTAGATAAACAGATAAAAAAGGAAGAATGTTTTACTATATCCTCTCATGCAGCACAAAGGCTTAATAGCCGCAACATTAATTTTGATGATGCTGATATGAAGAAGATTAATGAAGGGATAAATATGGCGGATAGTAAAGGAGCTAAACAATCCTTGATATTGTATAAGGATATGGCCCTCATAACCAGTATTAAAAATAGAACTGTAATTACTGCAATGGATAAAAATCAAAGCCAAACAAGTATAATAACCAATATAGACAGTGTAGTTATGATATAAGCTGGACCTTTATGGGAGCTTAACTTTGTGGAAAGACAGAAGCAAAGTGATTACTAAAAAAATGGAGGTAATATTATGTTAAGATCATTATATGCAGGTGTAAGTGCAATGAAAGCAAATCAAGTTAAACTAGATGTTATAGGAAATAATATAGCTAACGTTGGAACTACAGCTTTTAAAAGCTCAAGAGTGAGATTTCAAGATATGGTAAGCCAAAGTATGTCTGATGCATCTGCACCAGCAACAAATCAAGGTGGAGTTAACCCAAAGCAAGTAGGACTAGGAGTACAAGTTGCGGGAATAGATACTATGGTAGGTCAAGGAATGATGCAGCCAACATCTAGAAATCTAGATGTTGCTATGGATGGAGAAGGTTATTTAATAGTTGCTACTGGACCTATTGATGGAGATATAAAAGTCGATGCAACAAACCACACTATGGGTGATCCTACGACTGTGGGTAAATTATTGACTCCATCATATACAAGAGATGGAGCTTTAACACTAGATCAAGAAGGTCATTTGTTAACATCAGATGGGTTTAGGGTTATGGGTTACTCTATAAATGGTAATACAGCATATGCTGCTGCAACTGGTATACCTACAATAAAATTTGTAGACGCAAATGGTAGCGTTGTTCCCAAAGCAGATGACGTACTTATACCATTATCAATACCAGATAAAATAGGCGATGATGCTGCAACAGCAGTCAAGGTAAAATCTTTTTCTATAGAAAAAGATGGAACTATTAAGGCTATTTTGGATAATGAAAAGGTAGCTGTAATTGGACAGATAGCTATGGCATCCTTTAACAATCCAGCAGGACTAAGTAAGAGTGGTAAAAACTTATATGCAAGTACTTCTAACTCAGGAGTAGCTGTGGTTAGATCAGGAATTGGAAATACTACCACTGACAATAGCAAAGGCTACGGCAATATGCTTTCAGGAATGCTTGAAATGTCAAATGTTGATTTAGCTGAGCAATTTACAGATATGATAGTTACAACAAGAGCCTTCCAGGCAGCGGGCAAGACAATTACCACAGGAGATGAAATATTACAAGAAATAATAGGTTTAAAGAGATAGTATAAGGTTTTTTAATATAAAGTGAATTTGTAGTGGGTCTCAAATATCATAAGTATTTGAGGCCTACCAAATTCTTTTGAATTTAGTAACTCTAAAAAATATAAACTTATATTAAAATAGTATTTTTAAAAGAGACCTTACCTTATAATACATATTAAATCATAAATCTAAAATCATAGGAGGTCCCCATGATAAATCTAACAGGCTTAAATAAAGAAGAGTTTATATTAAATGCTGAAGTTATAGAAAAAATTGAAACTATGCCGGAAACATTAATAACTTTAACAAACGGAAAGCGGTATATTGTGCTTGAGAGCACAGATATAGTAATTGAAAAAATACTAAAGTATAAAAGAAGGATATTTACTGGGGAGTTATAGGAGGCAATGGCATGAAAAAACATGATATTTTGACCACTATTGGAATTGTAGCAGGGTTTGGGTTAACTGTATGGGGGATGGCATCTGGTGGGACTAGCTTAATAATATTTTTTGACCCTGCTTCCATAGCAATTACAGTAGGGGGTTCTTTTGCAGCACTGCTCATAGCTTACCCTATTACAGCCATGAAAAGGGTAACTAAGGTTATTGTACAATCTTTTAAAGAAAGTACATCTTCTAGTTCAGAGATTATTAATAGCTTTACAACCTTATCTAAAAAAGCACGAAGAGAAGGACTTTTATCTCTTGAAGATGAAATGGCACAATTAACTAATGAGTTTTTAAAAAAAGGACTTCAAATGGTGGTTGATGGTCTAGAACCCGAAACAATAAAGGAAATTATGGAGCTAGAAATAGGAGAGATGGAAAGGCGTCATGGTGATGGAGCTAACATGTTAAAAGCTTGGGCAGCTTATGCACCAGCTTTTGGTATGCTTGGTACCCTTATAGGACTTATTCAAATGCTTGCAAACCTAAGTGATTCATCAGCGCTCGCTTCTGGTATGGGAAAAGCATTGATAACTACATTTTATGGAGCACTACTGGCTAACTTAATACTTGTTCCTATGGCGCAAAATCTAAATTATAAATCTAGTATAGAAGTAAATAATCGCGAAATGATGCTTGAGGGAATACTTGCAATTCAATCTGGAGTAAATCCAAGAATTGTTGAAGAAAAATTGACCTCATACTTATCACCTCTTGACAGAGCTAAATTTATTGAAGAACAAGCCAGAGCTGCTGGGGTGACAGAAAATGTCTAGGAAAAAAATTGGTGAAGAGGAAATGCGAACAGATGGCTGGCTGGCAACATTTGCAGATACTATGACACTTCTCCTAACTTTCTTTGTGTTATTATATTCTTTTTCTACAGTTGATGCAGCTAAGTTTAAACAAATTGCATCCTCACTTCAATCAGTGTTAACCGGTGAAACTGGGAAAAGTGTTTTAGACTTAAATTTAAAAAGCGGAGAAGTTCCATTAGTTGGGGAACCAATACCCACTACAACACCTAGTAATAATACAGAAGATGTGTACCAAAAGGTTCAAAGCTTTATAAAAAAGAAAAAACTAGAAGGCACAGTAGTGATTAAATCTGATAGTAGGGGAGTTATTATTCAGCTTAAGGCGAATATTTTATTCCAAAGTGGAAAAGCAGAAATTATAGATAAGAGTAAACCAGTGTTAAATTCAATAAATGCACTAATAGCCACTTTGCCTAATGATGTTGTAATTGAGGGGCATACAGATAACCAGCCAATTAGTAATTTTGAATATAAAAACAATTGGCAACTATCTTCTGCTAGAGCACTAAATGTACTTGAATATTTTGTAGGTATTAAGGGTCAAAAGAATCCTCAGCGATTTAAATCTACTGCTTGCGGTGAATTTCAACCTATTGTTGCTAATAATACTGAAGTAAACAGAGCATTAAATAGACGAGTAAATATTTTAATTGTTGCAAGTGAAAAGGAGGCCACTAAAAAATGAGCGAAATCAAAAAAAAAGGGAACGGACTTAAAATAGGTATTATAGTTTTATTAGTATTAGTTGTAGTTGGTGGTGCTGCTTTTGGAGGTATGTATTTTTTAAGCAAAAAATCTACATCCACCGCAACTAAAACAGCTAAAGCTGTGGAGGTTAATGAGATAACTTATCCCTTAGATGAATTCTTATTAAATCTAATGGACGAGGATGGAAGACGTTATCTCAAGGTGAAGGTTATTATTGGATATGAAGATAATAAGGATTTAACAGCAGAACTAGAAACAACAAAAACGTCGATAATTAGGGATGCAATTATTGAAACTCTGAGAGCAAAAAAAACTACTGACTTTAGTGGTACAGGCATTGATATTATAAAAAAACAGCTAGTTACTAATATAAATTCAAAATTAACAAAAGGAAAAATATCCCATATATATTTTAGCGATATATTGGTGCAATAGGTGGTAAAATCATGGACTTAGAATTTTGGACATTGCTTTTTAAAATCACAATATTTTTACCCTTTATATTACTTATTTTATATTTATCCCTAAGATATGGTGGTAATAAGCTTCAAAAATTACAAAATGGTAGATATATGAAAGTCTTAGATAGGATTGCACTATCTAAGGAAAATAGCATTATAGTTGTAAAAATTGGCGAAAAAGCCTATGCGGTTTCTTCTAGCTCTAGGGAAATTAATATTTTATTTGAGTTGCCGCAGGAAGAAATTATTAGAATTGAAAATACTAAAGAGCTACCTCAATATGATGACATGAAGGAATTATTCAGAAAACACATTATGAAAAAGGGTGCTAAAGATGAAAATAAAGAATAAAAACCTGTTTATTTTTGCTTTGATTATGGTAATAATCGGGATTGTTACAATAAAAGTTGTAAATGCGGTTCCGCAAACGCTACCTATACCTAAAATTAATATTTCCGTTGATAAAGCAAATACTCCCACGGAGTATGTGGATAATATTAAGCTTTTAGTGATGCTTACCATACTTACCTTACTTCCTTCATTTATTATAATGACTACCAGTTTTGTAAGGATAATTATAGTTTTATCCTTATTTAAAAGTGCTATTGGTGTTCAACAGGCAATACCAAAAGAGGTTATAATTGGACTTGCTCTATTTTTAACATTTTTTACTATGGCACCAACCTTTACAAAAGTTAATAATGATGCCTTGACTCCCTATTTGAATAATAAAATAACTCAGTCCGTTGCCATTGATAAAGGGTCTAAACCCATGAGGGATTTTATGTTAAAACAAACCAGAGCTAAGGACTTAAAACTTTTTTTAGAAGTGGGAAAATTAGAAGATACAGTTAAAAATGAGGTTGATGCAAATGGCAAAGTAGTATTGAGCAATGGAAAGCCTAAACTTACCTATGATAAAGTGCCCTTATATGCAGTGGTGCCATCTTTTATAATAAGTGAACTAAGGCGAGCTTTCGAAATGGGATTTTTATTATTTATCCCATTTATTATAATAGATATTGTTACAGGTAGTATTCTTATGGCCATGGGAATGATGATGCTACCACCAGTTATGATTTCTCTCCCATTTAAATTATTACTATTTATTATGGTTGATGGCTGGAACTTATTGGTGAAATCATTGATTATGAGTTTTAGTTGAGGTGAATTAAATGACTGAAAGTATTGTATTATCTATAATAAAAGATGCTATTCAAACAGCAATATTGGTATCAGCTCCAATACTGCTAACAGCTACACTAGTAGGACTAATTATAAGTATATTTCAAGCTACTACTCAAATCCAGGAGCAAACCTTAACCTTTGTGCCAAAACTACTTGCAGCAGCACTTATTGGCTTATTAATGGGTAGCTGGATGCTTCATATTTTAGTTGATTTTACAACTAGAATTTTTGAACTTATTGCTAATATGGGAGGCTAGGTGGAGGTATATTGATTAATACAGCTTATTATTTAGGCTTCATATTGGTGCTCCTGCGAATATCAGCATTCGTTATAGGCATTCCAATTTTCTTTCCTACGGGAACTCCTGCAACTGCTAAAATTGGATTTTGTGTTATTTTCACTTTTCTGATTTTACCAGGCGTTAATTATGAAAATGTAAACTTAATTACCAATAACACTTTACTTATAATATTTTGTGTAGACGAGGTTATTACTGGTCTAGCACTGGGTTACATAACAAAGTTTTGTTTTTTCTCAGCACAAATGGCCGGGCAGCTTATGGATTTCCAAGTTGGGTTTTCCATGATGAGCCTTTTCGATCCCGTATCTAATGAGAATGTTACTCTTCTTGGAAGGCTACTTTACTGGGTAAGCATGGTAATGTTTTTTGTTGTAGATGGTCACCACATGTTAATAAGGGCTATTATTGATTCATTCAATGTTATTAAGCTTGGTAAGTTTATACTTTCACAAGCATCAGCTATGATGATGGTAAAAGTATTTGTAGAGTTTTTTACACTGGGACTTAAAATAGCAATACCAATTATTTTAATAATTATTATAACAGATATTTGTTTGGGCCTTATTTCAAGAACAGTACCACAATTAAATGTTATGATTTTAGGTATGCCAATAAAAATACTAGTAGGACTCAGTTGCTTTGCACTAGTGCTACCAACTGTTGTAAATTTAATAGTAAATTCTTTTTACACTATTCCAGATGTAATTAAAGCTTTTTATAGAGTAATACCCTTATTAATTGTTATCTCAGCGGATAGTGGTGAAAAAACCGAAGATGCTACTCCTAAAAAGAAAAGTGATTCAAAGAAAAAAGGTCAAGTTGCGAAGAGTAAGGAATTATCCTCTACTATTACACTGCTCACTTCAACGCTTTTATTAATAATGCTGGGTGCCTATATGTTAGGCAATTTAAAAGGGGTAGTAACTCTTTTCCTAAGCCATTACTTAACCTTGAGTGTTACAGAGGAAACTTTTAGAACAGTACTTTTTGTTTCTATGACTAAGTTTGGGCTTCTGATCTTACCAATTATGGTTCCTATAATGGTAATGGGAATAGTGGCAAGCTTAATGCAATCTGGTTTTATACTTACCGGTGAACCACTTAAACCTGATTTAAAAAAACTAAATCCACTGAGTGGATTTAAGAAAATCTTTTCTACAAGGACCTTAGTGGATTTACTAAAAAATTTAGCTATAATTACTACCATAGCATATGTAGCCTATGATTATATTAAAAGCAATTATTTAGACATAATGAATTATGGAAGCTTAAAAATAGATGCTATATTAGGCGTTTTTGGAAAATTAGTAGTAGATATATTTTTTAAAATTGCAATAATTATGCTTATAATATCAATAATTGATTTTGCATACCAGAAATATAAACATAACAAAGAACTTAAAATGAGTGTGCAGGAGATTAAAGAAGAATATAAGCAACAAGAAGGAGACCCACAGATTAAATCTAAAATCAGGCAAAAGCAAAGGGAAATGGCAGCCAGTAGAATGATGCAATCAGTTCCAGATGCTACAGTAGTCATCACAAACCCAACTCATCTAGCTATTGCAATCAAATATGAGCAAGGCGGTGAAGGGGCACCAATAGTTGTAGCTAAGGGTGCAGATAATGTGGCTATAAAAATAAAAGAGATTGCCAGGGAAAATGATATCCCAATTATTGAAAATAAACCACTAGCAAGGTTAATATATAAGGATTTAGACGTAGGCTCAGAAATCCCAGCTGAAATGTATGGAGCTGTGGCAGAGATATTAGCATTGGTGTACAAATTAAAGAAAAGAAAGTAATGGAGGGTAATCGTGGCTGAAAAAGCGAAATTAAACATAAAAAACAATCTAGATGTTTTAGTAGCTTTTGGTGTAATAGGGATAGTTTTAATGATTATTATTCCATTACCACCAAAGCTACTTGATGTAATAATAGCACTTAATATCACACTTGCAGTTATAATTTTACTATTAACAACGTTTACAACAGAAGTTTTGCAGTTTTCAGTTTTTCCAACATTACTCTTAATTACAACACTATTAAGATTAGCGTTAAACATTTCATCTACTAGGCTAGTTTTAACCGAGGCTTATGCTGGTGATATAATTCAGGCCTTTGGTGAATTTGTTGTTGGAGGTAATTATGTAGTTGGAATAATTATTTTCTTAATAATAATTATTATACAGTTTATAGTTATTACAGCCGGTGCTGGTAGAGTTTCTGAAGTTTCTGCTAGATTTACACTAGATGCTATGCCAGGTAAGCAAATGAGTATTGATGCTGATTTGAATGCAGGTGCTATAACTGAAGAACAGGCAAGAGAGAGAAGAACAAAGCTTCAGGATGAAGCCAGTTTTTACGGAGCTATGGATGGAGCTTCTAAATTTGTAAAGGGTGATGCAATAGCTGGTATAATTATAACCATAATCAATATTTTTGGTGGGATAATTATAGGAGTAGTAATGCTTAAAATGCCTATTGCAACAGCGGCAACAACCTATGTTAGACTTACAGTTGGAGATGGTCTTGTAAGCCAGATTCCGGCGCTTCTAATATCAGTTGCTTCTGGTATTTTGGTTACTAGATCTGGAAGCACTACAAATTTAGGAACTCAAGTAACATCTCAGCTTACTGCCTTTCCAAAGGTTATTGCTATAGCATCGGTGGTATTGCTTGTTTTGGCTGTTATTCCAGGTATGCCTACACTTGTTTTCATAATGCTTTCCATTGCAACTGCAACCAGTGCATATTTCTTGCAAAAGGACGCAAAAGATCAAGTTATTATGAGAATAGAAAATGATGAAAAAGAAAATTATGAAACTGAAAGTCGCGAACCGGAAAATGTAATGAATCTGATTTCTGTGGAGCCTATGGAAATAGAAATAGGTTATGGACTAATACCACTAGCAGACGAAGCTACAGGAGGCGATTTACTGCAAAGAATTGCCTCAGTAAGAAGACAGTGTGCTTTAGAAATGGGTATTGTTGTTCAGCCCATAAGAATTAAAGATAATTTGCAACTTAAAACAAATGAATACGTAGTTAAGATAAGAGGGACTGTAATAATTAAAGGCAATTTAATGCCAAGCATGCTACTTTGTATTGACCCTAGTTCTGAAGATATAAATATACAAGGAATTAATACAATTGAACCGACTTTTGGACTGCCTGCAGTGTGGATAAATAATGATCAAAGAGAGGATGCTGAAATAAAGGGACTCACGGTGGTAGACCCAACTACGGTAATGGTTACTCATTTAACAGAAACTATTAAAAATCATGCCTTTGAACTTTTAGGTAGGCAGGAAACTAAGCTACTAATTGATTCTGTAAAAGAAAAATATAATACTGTAGTTGAAGAATTAATACCAGACCTTATGACTATTGGTGAAGTTCAAAAGGTTCTTCAAAGCTTACTCAAAGAACGAGTAGCTATAAAGGATATGGTTACAATTTTAGAGTCACTTGCAGATAATTCAAGAATAACTAAGGATTTGGAAGTATTAACGGAATATGTCCGTTTTTCTCTGGGAAGAAGTATTTGTAATGGACTAGTTGATGATAATGGAATTATAACAATTATAACTTTAGCACCAGAAGTTGAGAATATTATTTCTAGTAACATTCAAAAGTCTATACAAGGATCTTTTCCAGCAGTAGATCCTGATACCACAGGTAAGATACTAAATTCTATTAAGACTAATATTAACACAATATATTTTCACAATAATCAACCTGTAATACTAGTATCACCAAAGATAAGACCAGCCTTTAGAAGACTTATTGAAATGGTATTCCCTAACATTTTCGTGCTTTCTCTCAATGAGATACCAAATGAAATTGAGATTAAAACTGAAGGAGTTGTGACTCTACAATGATTATCAAACGATATATAGTTAATAACATGAACGAAGCCATGACAAGAATAAGATATGAACTAGGCTCGGAAGCTGTAATAATAAGTCAAAGGAAAATCCGAAAACCGGGAATAAAAGGATTATTTTCACCTAAAATTATTGAAGTCACCGCTGCCGTTGAAAATGAAATAAATCCACAAGAGCAAAATGTGAAAGAAAGCATCGATGTAATTAAAAAAGTTGTGCAGCAGCAAAATGCAATTAAATATTACCCTAAGGAAATTGAAAAACATAGTAGTGTAGTAAATGAAAATTCGGGCTATTCACAGGAAAACAATAATGAGTCTACAATGGAGCATAATAATGAGCCAACAATGGACTTAATTAATGAAATGAAACAAATGAAAACTATGATTAGTGAACTCTCACTCAAGAGTGAGCTGGCAAGTGCTAGTATAATTAATAGCCCAGGAAATAATTATAAAAGTCCTATAGAAAAAATATTAGAAGACAATGATGTAGATAGTGAAACTATCGCGAATATAATGACTAAAATTAAAAATTCTAAAATCCAAGACACTGAGATTAATGATAATGAAAAATTGAAACTTGTATTAAAAGAAATGATTCATATAACTAAACCGAATTTAGAGGGTAGAATAGTTCTAGTAGGGCCAACAGGTGTAGGCAAAACTACCACTATTGCAAAGCTTGCAGGAAGGCTAGCACTGGTAGAAAGAAAAAAAGTAGGCTTAATTACTGTAGATACCTATAGAATTGGTGCAGTTGAACAACTTAGAACCTATGCAGATATTATGAACATACCTTTTAAAGTAGTATACAATATGAAAGATATGGAAAATTCCATACAATCCATGAATGAGTGTGACGTAGTATTAATTGATACTACCGGAAGAAGTAGTAAAAATAAAATGCAAATCTTAGAATTAAGAGCTTTTGTGGAAAAGGCAGATACAAAAAACATCCATTTGGTGCTAAGTTCTACAACAAAGAACAAAGATATTAAATATATTATTGAAGGATATCAAATTTTGAATTATAATAGTATAATAGTAACTAAATTAGATGAAACTTCCACTTATGGGTCTATACTTAATATAATGGAAACTGCACAATCACCCTTGAGTTTTGTGACAACTGGTCAAAATGTACCTGATGATCTTAAAGAGTTATCTGAGGATAAACTTGTTAGTCTTATATTAGGAGAGGATACAATATGCTAGACCAAGCACAAAGACTTAGACAAATGGCCTTGAAAGATGTTGGTAATGGCGATAGTAAGCCTAGGATTATAACGGTTACATCTGGTAAAGGTGGGGTGGGAAAAAGTAATATAGTAGTAAATTTATCTATTGCACTTCAAAAGATGGGTAGAAAAGTTATGATTTTTGATGCGGATATTGGAATGGGAAATGATGATATTTTAATGGGGTGTTCTTCAAGGTATAACGTATTTGATGTTATAAGTAATGGCAAAGAAATTGAGGAGGTTGTTTTAACTGGACCATTTGGGGTGAAACTACTTCCAGGTGGATCGGCTCTTATGAAAGTAGAGGATTTGACAGAAACTCAAAGAAACGCATTTTTAAATAAACTTACTGCTTTAACGGGACTAGATTATATAATAATGGACACTGGGGCTGGTGTGAATAAAAGCGTTTTGGGCTTTATTGCTTGTTGTGAGGATTTAGTAATTGTAACAACCCCAGAACCTACTTCCCTGACAGATGCATATAGTTTGCTTAAGGCTGTTAAGCATTTTAAAATAAGAAATTCTGCTAAGGTGATAGTAAATAGATCATTAGATAATAATGAAGCTAATATAACTTTTAATAAATTTAATAATGCGGTTACTAAATTTCTTGATATGAAACTAGAATATTTAGGCAAAATCGGTGAAGATAAGAAATTAGCTTATGCAGTAAGAGCGCAACAACCTGTAATTGTAAGTTATCCGAGTTCAGAGGCCGCTCAAGATATAAATAGAATTGCCAGCAAAATTGAAGGCATGAATGAGAAGACAAGTGGTATGGGAATAGAAGGGTTATTTAAGAAACTATTTAGCATTTTTTCATAAGGGGTTGGGGTGATGACAACAATAGATTTTAAAATAAATAAGAAATTGGAAATACTAATTGACGAAAAATATTTTAATAGCAATGTACAAGATGTAACAGATGAATATATAGCAATTAGTATTCCTATTAATTCAGGTGAATATATTCCATTGTCAAAGGGAGCTATTATAGATGTTATTTATTATGAAGAGGAAAATCTTTATAAATTTAAATCTTCAGTTATAGGACGTAAATTTGAAAATATACCTATTTTACTTATAGCAAAGCCGAGGGAGATAAAAAAGATTCAGAGAAGAAAATATGTTAGGATACCCATAATAAGCACCGTTAAATATATAAATCTTAAGAACAAGCCAAGAACTAATCCGAGTACCATTGAAAAGAGTAAATATTTAAAAGCTTCACTAGTTGACTTAAGTGGTGGTGGCATGAGGGTTAGAGTAACAGAGGAAATAAAGCTTAATGATTTTCTTTTGGTGTCTTTAACTGTTAATAATGAAGATATACTTATGGTGGGACAAGCAATGAGAATAGTAAAAGACGATGAAGGCAGATATTATTGCGGATTGAGCTTTGAATTTTTAGAAAACACAACAAGAGAAAGAATAATTAAATATATATTTCAGCTTATGAGAGAGCAGATGAAAAAAATTTAGGAGGTGTTTATATGTCAATAGCGAGTGTAGTTGATGCGCGAGAGCAAATTGTGAAAAGCAATATACCCTTAGTTAAATATATCGCTTCTAGAGTAATAATTGGAAAAACTAAATATGTCCAATATGAAGATTTAATTAGTTATGGAATGCTGGGACTTATGGATGCACTCGGAAAATTCGATGCCACTAAAGGCATGAAGTTTTCAAGTTATGCATCAATAAGAATAAAAGGTGCTATGATTGATGAGCTTCGTAAGAATAGTCCCATTTCTAAGGGTGCTATGGATAAGCTTAATAGGTATAATGAAGCTATTGAAAGGTTGCAGAAACTTCTCTTTAGAGAGCCTTCAAACCATGAAATTGCAAAGGAACTGGGAATTACCTTTGAGGAGGTAGCTGACATTGAGAATAACATAAATTATATATCTGTAGTTTCTCTCGAGGATTTAATATTTTCTGATGAGGATGAGATGCCCCTTAGTGGTACAATTAAGGATGATAGGAGTCCAAGCCCAGAAAAAGCATTAGAAGAAAAAGAACAAATTGAATATTTATCCTTAGGCCTCGATAACCTAAAGGAAAAAGATAAAATGGTTTTAACGCTGTATTATTATGAAGGACTTACATTAAAAGAAATAGGGAATATTTTGAGTGTATCTGAATCAAGAGTTTGTCAACTTCATAGCAGGGCACTTATAAATCTAAGAAAAGCTCTTGTAAAACTAAAATATGAAATAGTATAGAATTTGGAGTGAATTATATGACAGGATTATTAATTTTTATTGGATTAATTCTTATTATTTTAAATGTCTTAACTATAAAAAAGCAGAATAAGTCCTTTGAGGTCGTACTGGGAAATGCCACAGAAAATACTAATGATTTTGATGTTAGAATAGGGGAACTTAGGCGGGAATTTTCTGAGAGCATTTTAGAACTTCAAAGTGAATTAATGGAAATGAAAGAAATAATAGATAATAAAGAAATTATTAAAAAAAATAATGAATTAAATAAAAACACAAATACTTCATATTTAGAAGAGGTTAACGATATAGAAAATAACGAGGAAATTTATGAGGAAAACAAAAGTGAAATTATTATAGCTGGAGCACATAACGCTAATAGTGAAAAAGTTGAGACAATAAAGAGATTATTTACTGAAGGATTATCCGTAGAAGAAATATCAGAAATAATGCATTTAGGTAAGGGGGAAGTACTATTAATAAAGGATTTATATATAAGATAAAGAATTTAATAGACTTTCTAAGTGATAGAAAACTTCTAATAGGGATAGGAATAGGCCTGATAATTTCTTCTGTTTTATTAACTGGTGCGAAGATAAATTATGAGATGAGTAAAGGTAAGATAGAAATAAAGGCTAGAGGATATGGTATGCGTTACCCTGATGAAATGCCAATTATTAACAATAAGGAAGTGGGAAAATGATTAGAGGTCTTTACACAGCAGTAACAGGACTTATAACTGGAGAAGCTAAACAAAGTGTAGTAACTAATAATTTAGCAAATGCCAACACAACTGGGTTTAAAAGTGAAAATCTTTCTATAAAAAAATTTGATGATGTATTAATACAAAACTATGAAAAAGTTGTAAATGGTAAAAACACTAAAAATACCATTGGTTCTTTGAGTATGGGAAGTAAAATTGATGATTTAAATACATATTTTACTCAAGGGGTTATTCAAAAAACTGATAAATCCACAGATTTTGCAATTGATGGAAAAGGATTTTTTACAGTGCAAAGAGATGACGGTATTAATAAAGTGAATTATTATACTAGAAGTGGTGATTTTCATATTGATGGACAGGGGTATTTAGTAACGGATAGTGGAGATAAGGTCTTATGTAAAAATAAAGCAACAAATCAAGTAGGACCTCTAAATGTTTCCGATGGTAAACTTCAAGCTGATAAAAGTGGTAATATTTCAGTTAATGGTGAAAATATATATAAATTAAATACTGTGGACTTTGCAGATTATAAAACCCTTAAAAAAATTGGAGATAATTTGTTTGAGGCAGCGAATCCGTTGCAGGATCAAAATATTACCGTTAGACAAAACGCACTAGAAAAATCTAATGTTAATGTTACAAATGAAATAGTAAATATGATGACAATTCTTAGAAATTTTGAAAGTAATCAAAAGGTTATACAGGCTATTGATGAAACTTTAGGAAAAGCAGTTAATGAAGTTGGTACAGTTAGATAAGAAATAAAGTAATGAGGGGGGCGAGGCGCAAATGTTAAGACTTTTATGGAATAGTCAAAGTTCAATGAATGCCCAACAGGAAAAATTAGATTGCATATCAAATAATATTGCAAATGTAAATACCAATGGCTATAAAAAAGTTAGTGCAAATTTCAAGGATCTTGTATATGAGTCGCTTGATAGAAAAGGATATCCAGTATCAACTGATAAAAATGGTAAAGCAATACTGCAAAATGGTACTGGTGTTAGAATTGGGGAGTGGACAAGAAGCAATATGCAAGGTGAGCTCATAGCCACAGACCGTCCAACGGATTTAGCTATAGATGGTAAAGGATTCTTTGAAGTGGTTCAGAAGGACGATAGCAAGGCTTATACAAGGGCAGGTAGTTTTTCTACAGATGCAAATGGCACTATAGTTGACGATTCGGGAAATAGATTGAGTATAGTTGATGCACAGGGTATTAATATTAATAAAGTGGATGGACCTTATAAATTCAATGGAAATAATTTTAATGTAGATGACAAGGGTCTTGTAACCATAAAAGGCAGTAATGAAGCCGTGGGGAATGTGAAAATTTCAAATATTTTGGGTGATAATTCAATGCTTTCCATCGGGGACAGTTTATTTATGGCAAAGCCTGGTGCACAGGTTGTGCAAAGTACTGATTATTCTATACGTCAGGGATTTTTAGAACAATCAAATGTTGATATTGCAACAGAAATGACCGACATGCTTATAACTCAAAGAGCGTTTCAGCTTAGTTCTTCTACTTTAAAAACTGCTGATGAAATGTGGCAAATGGCTAATAATTTACGCAAATAGTTCTTTATTGTAAAGGCATGCTCTTAAAAGTGTGTCTTTTTTATTGCTTTTAAATAATAAAATAAAAATAGTTTTAATTAAAGAGGTTCCCTCATATATTATTATTAAAGTGCATAATAATATGACCTAGGGGGGGATAGAAATGGGGATAGGATATGTTTTTGGATGTTTACTTAGTATATTGCTATGGAAACTAGACAGGCAAGGTCTGTTTAATTCCATTAATATAAAATTAAGGAATAAAATCAAAAATATATATGTGGTACAATTTTTATATATTTCTATTATAATAGCTGTTTATATTGGGCTTTCGTTTATAAATAGCAATGAGGTATACAATGCTATAGTAGCTTTTATGGTAATAGATATAAGTAATACTGAGAGAAAAAATTTAAATCACACTGAAAAGAAACATTTTTATGATACAATGTCCACTATATCTAGGTCCTTAGTATGTGGATTTATTGCACCTTTATTTTATATTATAATACTTGGAAACGAAGCCGCTATAGTATTTACTTTAATTTACAATTTGAGTTTTGACCAGGAACTCAATATAATAGGTGGCATTTTATCTATAGTTTGTATAATTCCATCATTAATAGCTGAAATGTTTTTATATTCAATTTATATTTTTAGAAACAAAAATCTAAAAATAAACTTTAAAGGGGATTACATTAATAATTTTTGGAGAAAACCTCTTGTGAATGTTGATATTTTAGCTGCGTATATAGAATTTGTTAATTTTTACTGTTATTATAATGGCAATAATATGCATTATCTAAAAAGTTATGGACAATATAATAACAAAATTGATGATACATGTATTAAGAATTATTTGGGTGTAAGTTATTCTATATGTTTCATACTTTTTATTGGTATTCTTCTTCTACAACTAATATAGATCTGCAAATAGTTTAAATCTATAAATATATTTAGTGATTATAATAAATTCAAATAAAAAACAAAGCATTTTAAAATTAATGCTTTGTTTTTTTACTCAATAAAAAAATATTGTTTACTTTATCTGATTTATAGCAGCTGCAATAGGTGGTATAACTTGTTTCTTTCTTGAGACTATACCTGGAATATATACCCCATTATCAGTTAGAGTAACATTAAAGGCTTTTGAAACAACATCTTTATGTTCCCCAGCAGCTATCAATACGGAACCTCCGTTTAAGATATCAGTTAGCATTAATAAAAGAATATCATAGTTACTTTCCTTGGATTTTTTATTCATTAGAGTTATTATGTCCTCTTTTAATGGGTCAAAGCCATCAATATACATTGTACCAACTTGTGATACTCCTACCTTATAATTATTAAGAGAAAAGGTTTTAAAGTCTTGGTAGAAAATCTCTTGAGCAGTCTTACCCTCAAGGGATGTACCAGCCTTAAACATTTCTTTGGCAAATTCCTCCACATTTAGATTGGCGATTTGAGCTAATCTTTTTAATACAAGTTCGTCTACAATAGTAGAAGTAGGAGATTTTAGCAGCAAGGTATCGGAAATAATTGCTGCACATAGAAGACCCGCGGCGTTTTTTGAAGGTCTTATTCCATTTTCAAAGAATATGGATGCTACTATGGTTGAAGTGCTTCCTACGGGCTCATTTCTAAAATATATAGGAAAGCCAGTTTGTACATCTGCAATTCTATGATGGTCTATAATTTCTAATATTTCAGCATCTTCTAGGCCAAGTACTGATTGAGTTCTTTCATTATGATCCATAAGTATGACTTTTTTTCTGTTTTGTGATATTAAGTGGTATCTAGATACACTTCCAATAACTTTATTATTTTCATTAATTACTGGATAACTTCTATATCTAGTTTCAAGCATAATATATTTTATGTCCTCAATAAAATCATCTGTATTAAAGCTCAATACATCTTTTTTTGTCATAACATAATCTATAGGGATACTTTGAGTTATTAATCTAGAAGCTGTAAAAGTATCATAAGGGGTTAATATAATTACACAATCATTAGCTTTTGCAAGTTTCACAACTTCATCCACTGGAGGATGGTTTCCTGTAATAATTAAAAGACAAGCTTTAGAACTAATTATTAAACACTGGGAATCTTGTCTATCGCCACATATGGCAATGTCACCAGCCTCAATTACAGATTTCGTGCTTTCAGGATTCATAGCTGCTACTATAATCTTTCCAGTTATTTTAAAAGTAGTTTCTGGTCTATAAACGCATTTAGCTGATAGTGTATCTAAAATATTCTCAAGTGTGGTATTACTTTTGGCAAGAATAGAATTGTCCCATATATCTAAATAGCTTGCTGCAAGATTTGAAATTGAGGCCACACCAGCTAGCCTATCATTTTCATCTATAACAGGTAGAGTTCTAATTTTATTTTTTTTCATAATGGACCAGGCCATTTTAAGAGATATATCTGGTGAAATAGGAGCTACAATATCTATATCTAAATCAGAAATTTGTGTTTTAACCGTAGTTACAAGCTCAGGTTCTGGTACGTTAAAGTAATTAAGAATAAATTGTGTTTCGAGATTTGTTGCACCGAGTCTTATAGCAACTGCAGGAATTTTCCCGGTTTTATTTTTAAACTCTGCATAAGCAATAGCAGAGCAAATAGAATCAGTATCTGGATTTCTATGTCCAGTAACATAAATAATATTTTTCACGTAAGACCCTCCTCATTTTCGTTTCATTAATAATCATTGTTAGTACCATTTTATATTTAAAGTTACATATTGTAAAGAAAAAAGCGATATTAACTAAAATAATACACTATATTCTTTTCATATGTAAGTAAACAAACACATATATTATTAGAGAATGAAAAACATAGTAAATTATTTAGCTAAAAAAAATTGGGGAATGCTATCTAGGTCAGAGAAATATAAGGGGGACATGTAGGTGATTAACGAACAATTGTCAAAGGATAATTCAAAGGATAATTCAAAAACAACATCCAAGGGGCTTACAACTGAAGAGGTTGAAACTAGATTAAAAAAATTTGGATATAACAAATTAGAAAATAGAAAAAAGATATCTCCTGTTCAAATATTTTTTTCTCAATTTAATGATTTTATCACCTGGATATTAATTGCTGCAACAGCGATTTCAGGAGTCATGGGAGAAAAAGCCGATGCAATAACTATATTTATTATAGTTATAATGAATGGAATACTAGGTTTTATTCAAGAGTATAAAACTGAGCGGTCTCTCGAGGCGCTAAGTCAGCTTGCAGCACCAACTGCTAAAGTATTTAGAAATGGAGGGATACTAGTAATAAATGCCATATATTTGGTGCCAGGGGATTTAGTGATTTTAGAAAGTGGAGATAGAGTGCCCGCGGATTGTATTTTGATTGAGGATAATAATGCAATGCTAGATGAATCACTCCTTACTGGAGAGTCAGCTGGAGTACACAAAAGTTGCAATTCTGTGGATAGTAATATTTATATGGGGACAATACTGCTTACAGGAAAAGCTAAAGCAAAAGTTGTAGCCACAGGCATGCGCAGCGAAATGGGAAAAATAGCGAATATGCTTCATAATATTGAAAATGAAAAATCTCCTTTGAAAGAAAGGCTGGATCATCTTGGAAAAATATTAGTTGCACTTTGTATAATAATTTGTGTTGTTGTTACTTTTATGGGTATCTGGCGTGGACAAGATAAGTACACAATGTTTTTACTAGGGGTAAGTTTAGCAGTAGCTGCAATACCAGAAGGGTTAACTGCTATTGTTACGGTTGCTTTAGCCCTAGGAGTATCTAGAATGCTTAAAAGGAAAGCACTAGTTAGAAAATTACCAGCGGTTGAAACTCTAGGTTGTACTTCTGTAATATGCACAGATAAAACAGGAACCCTAACTGAAAATAATATGACAGTAAAAGCATTATATTTTGATGGACAGGTATACCATGTTGATAAAGATAAAATTCCATTAAATTTAATTATGAAAAAAGCTTATACATACTGTAATGATTGTAATTACGATTTTAATGGAAAAAACCTAGAAAAAAGCCTATTTGGTGATCCTACTGAAACTGCATTAATTAAAGGATTTTTTGGAAACTCTAAGGAGCTACAAGAATTTCTGAATAAATCCAGACGTGTATATGATATACCTTTTAACTCCACAAGAAAAATTATGTCCGTCATTGTTCGCGAAGGCGATAAAGAAGTTTGCTATGTAAAGGGTGCTCCAGAAAGAGTTATAGAAAAATGTAATTATATATTGATAGAAGGAAATATACAACCAATGCTTCCAAATTATAAAAATGCACTATTAAGGGCTGTAGATACTATGTCTTATAAGGCTTTAAGATGTATTGCTTGTGCTTATAAGGTGTCAGGTATTATGAAAAATGAAAATTTAGAGTCTAATTTAATTTTCATAGGTGTTGCAGGTATAATTGATCCTCCTAGAAAAGAAGTAAAAGAGGCTGTTTTAAAGTGCAAGGTTGCAGGTATAAAGCCTGTAATGATAACCGGTGACCATAAAAATACAGCTTATGCTATTGGGAAAGAGTTAGATATTTGCAGTGATCCTAGTGAAGTTATAACTGGAGATCAACTGGATTTATTAAATGACAAGGAATTAGAAAAAAATATTAACAATTATAAAATATTTGCCCGGGTAAGCCCAAAACATAAGTTGAGGATTGTAAAAGCCTTTAAGCACAATAATGGAATTATTGCCATGACTGGAGATGGTGTAAATGATGCGCCAGCCATAAAAGAAGCAGATATTGGCATAGCTATGGGAATCTCTGGAACGGATGTAACTAAAGAGGCAGCCTCAATGATTCTTTTAGACGATAATTTTGCAACTATTGTTGCAGCTGTTGAAGAGGGGCGTGTAATTTATAATAATATAAGAAAATTTATTAGGTATTTATTGTCCTGTAATTTAGGGGAAGTACTTACCATGTTTTTGGCTTCTCTGTTTTACCTAGAAAATCCACTGCTTCCAATACAAATTTTATTCGTAAATTTGGTTACAGATGGACTTCCTGCTATTGCCCTTGGAGTTGATCCTGCGGACAAGGATATTATGTTTGAAAAGCCAAGAGAAAGGAATGAAAGTGTATTTTCAAGAGGACTTACAGAAAAGATTGTCATTAGAGGATGCTTAATTGGTGTATGTACAATATTGTCTTTTATAGGTGGTAAATATTATGGCATGAGTATTGAAGCATGTAGAACACTAGCTCTAGGAACTCTAGTTTTATCACAGCTCATACATGTGTTTGAATGTAGATCAGAAAAGCTATCTTTATTTGAAATTAATCCCTTTACAAATATATACCTAATTGGTGCGGTAACCATATCTGTACTTATGCTACTTAGCATAGTGTACATTCCAGCACTTCAGATGGTATTTCATACAATACCACTTGATTTTGGTCAATGGTTAATTATCCTATTTTTCTCTGGTATAATATCATTTATAAACAGCCTATATTTATATTTAATTCACAATCATTAATCAGTGCCACCCACATGGTAAGTGGCACGTTTAAAAAGGGACCCTCTCAAAATAATTATTTTGAGAGGGTCCCTTTTACTTATTTAAAACGTTTATCAGCTCTAACTCTTTGCACTTTTGGAGTAGGAGTATCTCCCTTTGTTGGTATCAAATCCTTCTTTGTAGTCATATTTCTAATATTTACAATTTGAATCTGCTCTCTATGTTCTTTTCCTTTTTTACCCTTCATTCCTTGAATTATAACAGAATGTCCTTGAAGCACAGAAATAAAGTGAATTTTTTTGAACCACCGTCTTTTTTTATATACGCACTTAGCAATAGATTTACTTCCATCTGCCTTTACTAAGATGGTTACAAGTAATTTGTAAAATATTTTAAAATAACTTTTTTCTTCTACTTTGACAGATAGAACCCTACCTTGTGCCTGAGTAAGTCTATCACCATATCTTTTTAAATATGCCTGTGTATAGCTATTAGTTAATTTGTCTTTAATCCCCATCAGTATTACTCCTTCATAAAAAAAATTTATATTATAAGTCAATAACTCATTATATCTTATGTTCTAATTTAACTCAAGTATTAAAAAAAGTGTATTTTTAATTTGAATTTTATTAGAAAAAATATATATATGCATAAATTAATAAAATATTATTATTTCTTAATGATAATATTTGTTCCTAAATTCGTAAATTAAGAATATTAATATAATAAAGGATTGAAAGGAGGCGGATTATGAATAGGGAATTAACTCCAAAGGACATTATATATGAATTTGATATTGAAGATATGAGCGCAAGAGAACCCTTAGATTCATTGCCACAGTATTTTGATGTAATAGAGAATATTAAAACTGCCCTGAGTATAGAGAAAGAGGGCTTTAATATTTATTTGATAGACGATTTTTCAAAAGAGGCACTTAAAGATATTATGAAATATGTAAATAAAATTTTCGAAAATAAATCTAAACCAAAAGATATTTGTTATGTATTATATGAAGATGAAAAATCTCCTAAACCAATTTTTGTAAGTAATGGAGGCGGTAATAAACTAAAAGCAACACTTGAAGATTTGCAGAATGATTATTTAGAGTGCACCTTTCAGTTTTATAACAATTCCACAAATAAAGAAAAGGAAGAGATTCAGGAGAATATTCAAAAGAAAAGAAATGAACTAATTGCTAAATTAATAGATGCAGCTAAAGACAAAGGCTTTGATATAAAATCTGCTAATAGTGGATTTACATTCATTCCTTTAAGTAGCGGGAAAGAAATGACTGAAAATGAATATGATGTATTAGATAAAGAAAAAAAAGAAGGAATTTTAGATACAGTGCGCATTTTAAAAGATAAAGCTAAGGAAATATTAGAGGAATTAAAAGATATTGAAGAAAGGGATATAGACAAACTAAAGCAAATAATGGAAGTATACTATAAAAATGAATTGAAAGATTTAAAAAAAGAATATAATAATAGATTCAAAGAAGATGAAGTTGTTCAAAATTATTTCCATATGGTATGCAAAGGTATTGAGAAAAAACTTATAGATAATTACTCACTAAGCTTTGATGAAGATGAGGAAAAAATAAATGAAATTATATATAAATATGCTGTAAATGTATTAGTAGATAATAGTAAAAATGTAGTTCCGCCAGTAATATTTGAACAAGATCCTAGCTTAACAAACTTACTTGGGAATATAGAATATGAAAATCACAATGGGGCTTATTCAACCAATATAGACCTTATAAAAAGTGGGAGTATACTAAAAGCAAATGAGGGGTGTTTAGTGATTAGAACAAACACGCTGCTAAGTAATCCTTTAGCTTACTATCATTTGAAAAAGTCATTGCTTACAGAGAAAGTAGATGTGAGTTATAACAAAAGCTACTATGACCTGGTCTCATTAAGTACAATAAAACCAGAACCCATAGCTATTAAAGAGAAGGTAATTCTCATTGGAGATTATGAAACTTACGACTTGCTTTATAATTACGATGAAGACTTTAGAAAAATTTTCACCATAAAAGCAGAGTGCAATCCGCTTCAGAATATAGATAATGATTTAAAGAACTCTTTATTATTTGAGATAAATAATATTTGTAGTGAAAATAATTTTAAAACCCTTACAAGTGAAGCGGTTAAAGAAGTAGCAAAAGTCTTATCACGGAAGGCTCAGAGTAGGAAAAAAATATACTATGATAAATATGAAATAAATAAGTTATTAACACTATCAAACAATAAGGTGTGCGTTGAAAATAAAAAAGAAATTACTGCAGAAGATATAATCCATATAGCTTATAAAAAAGACATTATGGAAAATGAGATTTTAAATAACTATACTGAAAAGAAAATGCTTATTGATGTTAAAAATAGCAAAATCGGACAGGTAAATGGATTATCAGTAATTGATACAGGATATTTAAGATTTGGTAAGCCAATAAAGATTACCTGCTGCTGCTATAAGGGAGACGGAAATATTGTAGATGTTCAACAGGTAAGTAATTTAAGTGGAAATATCCATAGTAAATCTATTAATATTCTAAAGGGATATATAAGTGCTATTAATGGGGGATTCAATAAACTACCAGTGGATTTCCATTTGAGCTTTGAACAAATTTATGGAAAAATAGATGGTGATAGTGCGTCTGTAGCAGAAATAATATGTATGCTTTCAGCCCTAAGTAAGATACCTATAAAACAAAATATTGCCGTCACAGGTTCTATAAATCAATTTGGTGATGTTCAACCTATAGGCGGAGTAAATGATAAAATAGAGGGTTTTTTTGGAGTTTGTAAGGCAATAGATACAATTGTGGGAAAAGGTGTAGTAATACCACTGTCTAATGCAGATGACTTGGTTTTAAGTGCAGAAGTTGAGAGAGAAATTGAAAATGGGAACTTTCATATTTATACTATGACATCTATAGAGGATGCTATGGAGGTACTAATGGGAACTCCTGATACTGATTTTGAAGGAGTAATGACGGCTATTTCCAGGGAATTAAAAAAATATAGTAGCAAAAAGAGTTAAATGCTATTAAAAAAACATGACTTGATATCTTAAATATCAAGTCATGTTTTTTTATTTTACACGTTAAATCTGAAGTTAACTACATCGCCATCTTGCATAATATATTCTTTTCCTTCAAGCCTAAACAGGCCTTTTTCCTTAGCTGCGGCTTCAGAGCCACATTCAATTAATTTGTCATAGGAAACTATTTCTGCTCTTATAAAGCCTCTTTCAATATCTGAATGAATTTTACCAGCCGCCGCAGGTGCTTTAGTTCCTATGTTTATAGTCCAAGCTCTTATTTCTGGAATTCCTGCAGTTAAAAAACTCATTAAACCTAGTAGCTTATAACTTGCATGAATAAGTTTATCTAGGCCTGATTGATCAAGACCATATTCTTGTAGAAGTTCCATTTTTTCTTCATCCTCAAGAGTGGACAATTCTTCTTCAAGTTTTGCGCAAACTACAATTACTTCTGAATTCTCTTTTTCAGCAAATTCCGTAACTTTTTTTACCATATCATTATTAGTATTATGGGACACTAAATCTTCTTCACTTATGTTAGCAGCATATAATACTGGTTTTGAAGTAATTAGAAAAAGACTGTTTACAAAAATAGATTCTTCCTCAGTAAACTCTATTGTTCTTACAGGAGAATTTGCTTCAAGGTGGTCCTTTATTCTTTCCATAAGCGCATATTCTATTTTAGCTATTTTGTCGCCTGAGCGAACTAGTTTTACTGCCTTATCCATTCTTCTTTCTAATACTTCAAGATCAGAAAAAATAAGTTCTAAATTAATAGTATCTATATCTCGAAGGGGATCCACGTTGCCATCTACATGTATGATATTGTCATCATTAAAGCATCTTACTACATGAACTATGGATTCTACTTCTCTGATATGAGATAAAAACTTATTACCTAAACCTTCTCCCTTGCTGGCTCCTTTTACTAGGCCTGCTATATCATAAAATTCAATTGCGGTATGAACAATCTTTTTACTATTATAAAGGGCTTTTAGTACATCTAATCTTTTGTCAGGAACACTAACAACGCCTACATTTGGTTCTATAGTACAAAATGGGTAATTAGCAGATTCTGCCCCCGCCTTTGTTATTGCATTAAATAATGTGCTCTTCCCTACATTTGGTAAACCTACAATTCCTAGCTTCATATATATGTACATTCCTTTCTTACTCTTAAATTATTAACACCTTATAAATTATACTCTAGATTCTATTGCATATCAAGAAAGTAAATTAAGGTATTGGTTTTTTAATAAAATCTAAAAGTTTAATATTACTTATTTAGTAAATATATTCTAAGAATGTAAATTCAAAATTTATTTATTTTCAAAAACAAATAAAAAACTTAAAAACAAGAAGGAATTTTCATTTTTCTATAGAATAATACTAAAAAGTGGTTTAGAATGGTTTAAAGTGGATTAAAGTGGAGTAATTTTATAAGGTGGGGGATTAAAATGTTTATTGGTGAATATCAACATGCCATTGATAGTAAAAACAGAATAATTATTCCCACCAAATTCCGAGAGGGATTAGGCAATGAATTTATTTTAACTAAAGGCCTTGATGGGTGCTTATACATATACACATTACCTGAATGGACGATAATGGAAGAAAAGCTAAAAAAACTTCCATTAACTAGTAAAGATGCTAGGGCCTTTGTGAGATTTTTCTTCTCAGGTGCTAATGAAATAACAATAGATAAGCAAGGAAGAGCTTTAATACCACAAAATTTATGTGAATATGCTTCAATACAAAAGGAAATAGTAAGTATAGGAGTTTCAACTAGGATAGAGATTTGGGCTAAGAATAAATGGGATGAATATAATGACTCGGATATGAATTTTGATGAGATAGCAGAAAAAATGATGGAGCTCGGTATATAGAGTGAAATAGGTTATATAAAAGGAGATAAATTATGGAATTTAAGCATTTGCCAGTTTTATTAAATGAGTGCCTTGATGCACTAGATATTAGGGAAGATGGAATTTATGTTGATTGTACATTAGGAGGTGCAGGGCACTCACTAGAAATTTTAAAAAAATTATCCTCAAAGGGACGATTAATTGGTATTGATCAAGATGAGGATGCATTAAGGGCAGCAAAGGAAAACCTTAAAGATTATAATAATGTCACATATGTGCATGACAATTTTTATAATATTGATTCAATACTCGAAAAACTAGAAATAGAAAAGGTAGATGGTATTCTTATGGATTTAGGGGTGTCGTCTTTTCAATTAGATAGTGCAGAACGTGGATTTAGCTATATGAAAGATGCAAAGCTTGATATGAGAATGGATAGAAGCCAAGATTTATCAGCATATGAAGTGGTGAATAACTACAGTGAGGATGAAATTGGACTGGTTTTAAGAAATTACGGAGAAGAAAAATTTTCAAAAAGAATAGCTAATTTTATAATAGATAGAAGAGCCCTAAAATCTATTGATACTACTTTGGAGCTTGTGAATGTTATAGATGCAGCTATACCAGCAAAGTATAAAAGAGAGGGTGGTCATCCAGCTAAAAGAACATTTCAGGGTATAAGGATAGAAGTTAACGGGGAACTGAGAATATTAAATACTGCAATAGAAAATGGAGTACATAGACTTAATCACGGTGGAAGGATGGCAGTTATTACTTTCCAATCACTGGAAGACAGAATTGTTAAAAATGTATTTAAAGAATTACATGATCCTTGTAAGTGCCCAAAAGAGTTACCTATGTGTGTGTGTGGTAAAACACCGATTGTAAAACTTATAAGTAGAAAGCCTATAGTGGCAACAGAGGAAGAATTGGAAATTAACAAGAGAAGTAGAAGCGCAAAATTAAGGGTAGCTGAAAAGATTTAGTTCTAATTTGGGGATGGGGTGAATAAAGTGATAATAGAAAAAAACAAGTTTGGAATGGATGGAAATACCGTATTAGCACCAGATGATGCAATTCAAAAAAGAAGATATGAAGATTTAGAAAAATCACGACAACAGACAAACCAAAGTAAAAAACTAAAGGATATAAAAAAGAAAAAAAATATTTTAACAAATATATTTTTAGTTTTTATTATTGGCATTGTTATTATTGCTAGATATTGTATGATCTATAATTATCAGGATTCAACATCTAAAGCAAAAGCTCAAATAGAAATATTAAGCAAAGAAAATGACGCTTATAAAGTACAACTAATTAAGTTTAGAAATATTAGCTACATTGAGAAAACTGCTACTGACAAACTTCATATGGTTAAGCCAAGTATTAGTGATGTACAATATTGCAATTTAAGCAAAAACAATTTAGGAACCACAGAAAATTTAGAAGTAAAAGTAAGTAATGAAATAGTAAATAAAATAAAAAACTTTATCTTTTAGTTATAAATAGCAATTATTAGTTGTTAATTTTTATATTTTAATTTTCACAGATATTAATAAGGGGGAACCAAATTGGCAAGAGGAGAGTATAGGGACAAGGTACTAGTTAAACGTAGAATGTTGGCTGTCTTTTTCATACTTTTTCTTTTGTTTTTTCTATTAGTTAGTAGGTTAAGTTACGTAATGATAGCTAAAGGAAAGGATTATAAAGAAAGAGCAATTTTGCAATGGACAAGTGACGTCCGAATTGCACCTCAACGTGGAAGAATTTTAGACAGAAATGGAAAAGAACTAGCTATAAGCGCAAATGTTTTTAGAGTAGACTTAGATCTTAATTCATTAAGACAAACTACAACTAAAAACAAATTAACTATGAATGATATTGCACCAGAACTAGCTAAAATACTTGGAATGGAATCTAAGAATGTTTTATCTATTTTGACTCAAACTAACGCAAAGGGGAAACCTATTGGGGCAGCTATTTTGAAGCGAAGGATAGATAAGGATATAGCCGATAAAATTGTTGATTTTGCGGCTAAAAGTAAGCTACGGGGAATTGTAATTACTGGAGATACAAAAAGATACTATCCCAATAATAATTTCTTAGCAAACGTTCTAGGACATACTAACTCTGATGGCAATGGATTAACTGGAGTTGAGCTATATTACGATAAATATTTATCTGGTGTACCTGGAATAAACCTTTCTGAAACTGATAGAAAAAGTGAAGATTTGCCTTATAAAATATCAGATTATACAAAGCCTATAAATGGCAAAGATGTAGTACTTACTATTGATGAGATGATTCAATATTTTTGTGAAAAAGCAGCGGCGCAGGCTATGATTGATAATAAAGCAGCAGCAGTTACTATAATTGCAATGAATCCTAAAAACGGAGAGATATTGGGCATGGCTAATAAACCAGATTATAATCCCAATAGTCCTTGGGACCTTACTAAAAGTTTTGATGAAAATCAAAAGGCTTGGAGAAACAGAGCAGTAAGTGATACCTTCGAGCCAGGGTCTATTTTTAAAGTAGTTACCGCTACAGCAGCCATGGAAGAGAAGGTAGTTACAGATAGTGATAGGTTTGTCTGCAATGGTAGCACTGTAGTTGCAGGTAAAACAATAAGGTGTTGGAAAACTACTGGACATGGATCTCAAAGTTTTGTGGATATTTTAAAAAACTCATGTAATGTTGGATTTATGGAACTTGGTAGAAGACTAGGTCCTGAAAAACTAAATAAGTATATTTACTTGTTTGGACTTGGGAAAAAAACTGGTATTGATTTAAATGGAGAAGCTTCAGGAATAATCAGGCCAACTAAAAGTATGACTACTCTTGATGTAGCAACAACATCCTTTGGTCAAAGTAATACACTATCTTGTGTGCAGTATTTAACAGCGTTTAATGCTATTGCAAATGGTGGGAAACTTATAACACCTCATGTTATGAAAGAGATAGTAAATTATGATGATTTGAACAATAAAAAGGTGCTACAATCATATTCAAATTATAATGAAAGAAAAATAATAGATGAATCAGTGGCAAAGCAACTTAGAGCTGACCTAGAACAGGTTATAGAAAGTGGTGGAGGTAAGAAGGCATTTATTGCAGGATATCATATTGCTGGAAAAACTGGAACTGCTCAAAAGATTAGTACCACTGGGCCTGGTTATGCACCACAAAAATATGTTTCGTCATTTGCCGGAATGGCACCTGCAAATGATCCACAAATATCCATAATAATTAATATTGATGAACCAGATCCATCTAATTATTATGGTGGACAGATTGCAACAGTAGTGGCAAAACAAGTTTTTAATGATATATTTAATTACTTATCACTAAAATCTGATGCAACTAGTGCGGAGGTTGGAAAAAGTTTACTTAGGGATATTATTGTGCCTGAGGTAAGAGGGCTTAAAAGAGCCGAGGCTCAAAAAATATTAAAAGAAAATAATTTAAAGATGAAATTAACAACAGACGGAGACGTTATTACTGATATGACTCCGAAACCTGGATATACGGTTAAAGAAGGAACTGAAATTATTTTGCACACCGATACAAAAGTTGAGTATAGTAATACAGTAGTAGTTCCTAATGTTAAAGGAAATAGTCCGGAAAAAGCTAGTGAAATGTTAAATAGTCTTGGTCTAAAAGTTCAATTTATTGGTAATGGAATAGTCTCAGAACAAAGCATAGAAGGCACAGAAGTAAAAAAAGGAACTACCATTACATTACATTTAGATATAATGGCTGACTAGTTAAATATATTTTATATAAGAAACAGAGAAACAAATAACAAGTCAGTAGTAAGCATCTTTGACTTGTTATTTGTTTTCGTGTAACATTAAGGATGATAAAACCGACATCTCTCAGAATTTCTGAACTGTCGGATTTGTAAACGTACTATATATATACACATTATGTGTGAAAACACTTAGGGAGTGATAATATGAAATTAAAAAAAATTATGGAGAATATTAATTTGGATTTAATTAATGGAAATATTGATATAGATATAAGTAAAATTCAATATGATTCAAGAAAAATTAAAAGTGGTGATTTATTTTTCTGTATAGAAGGGTATAAAGTTGATGGTCATAAATATATACAAAATGCAATTGACAATGGAGCGGTGGCTATTGTATGTCAGAAGAATATAAAAGAAAATTTGAATTGTACGGTGGTTAAAGTAGGAGATAGCAGAAAGGCATTAGCTATAAGTGCATCTAATTATTATAATAACCCTAGTAGTAAGATGAAAATCATAGGAATTACAGGTACTAACGGAAAAACAACTTCAGCTTTTATGATTAAAGCTATTTTAGAGGAGCAAGGGCATAAAGTTGGACTCATTGGAACTATAGCAAATTTTATTGGTAACGATAAAATTCATACTGAGAGAACTACTCCAGAATCGCTAGAGCTACATGAACTTTTTAAGAAAATGGTGGATGCTGGGGTGGATTATTGCGTTATGGAGGTGTCTTCGCATTCACTGTATTTAGATCGAGTATACGGAATAGAGTTTTGCGAGAGTATTTTCACGAATTTAACACAAGATCATCTAGATTTTCATAAAACCTTTGAAAATTATTTCAATGCAAAACTAATATTATTTAAATCAAGTAAAAACTCTGTAATTAACATTGATGATACTTATGGTGAGAAAGCCTATAATTTAATAACAAGTAGTAAATTGCGTTATGGATTAAATACTAACGCAGATGTTAGGGCTAGTAATATAGAAATGAATTCAAGGGGAAGTAAATTCATTATACAGTATAAAGATAACTCTTTTGAAATTGAATTAAATATACCGGGAAATTATAATATATATAATGCTCTTGGTTGCATAGGAGTTTGTTTGAATGAGGGGATAGACATAGCTGCAATTAAACTAGGTCTAAAGAAAGTACAAGTGCTTGGGCGCTGTGAACTTGTTGCAAATACCCATAACTTAGGATTTGAAATAATATTAGATTATGCTCATACACCTGATGCCTTAGAAAACATATTAAAAACTGTGAGAGAATTTACAAAAGGTAAACTTATATGTGTTTTTGGTTGCGGTGGAGATAGGGATAAAACCAAAAGAGCTATCATGGGCGAAATTGGAAGCGAACTTAGTGATATTTCAATAATAACTTCTGACAATCCAAGAACTGAGGATCCGATGCAAATAATTAAAGATGTAGTAAAGGGAATTAAAAAACAGGAGTTTGAAATTATAGAGGATAGAACAACGGCTATAAAAAGAGCAATTGAAATTGCCATGAAAGGTGATGTAATTGTTATTGCAGGAAAGGGTCATGAGGACTATCAGGTTTTGAAAAATAAAACCATTCATTTTGATGAGAGAGAAATTGTTTCTGAGATAATAAAGGAGATATTTTAAATGGAGTATATTACACTAGATGAGATAATTGATGCAACTCTTGGAGAAGTAATAATAAAAGGCGAAAGCACCTTTTGTAAAGGTGAAAGTGCCTTATATAACAACATTTGTACCGATACAAGAGCCATAAAAGCTAGAGATATTTTTATAGCATTAAAAGGTGAAAATTTTAATGCCAATGATTTTATTGTAGAGGCTAGTAAAAGTGGAGCTTCAATTTGCATAATTGATGAAATAAAATTCGAAAAAACATTGCTTGATGTGAAAACTACTGTAATTAAAGTATCAGACACTAGAAAAGCACTACGTGATCTCGCAAAGTTTTATATAAATAAGTTAAATCTTCAAGTGGTAGGAATTACAGGTTCTACTGGCAAAACCTCCACAAAGGATTTGGTTGCAGCGGTACTGAGTTCAAAATTTAAAGTTTTTAAAACTATTGGCAATTTTAATAACGAAATAGGATTACCTATGATGATATTTAAGTTAGATAAAAGTTATGATGTTGCAGTTCTCGAAATGGGCATGAGTGATTTTGGAGAGATTCATAATTTATGTGAGGTTGCAAAACCTAATATTGCTATTATTACTAACGTTGGAATGTCTCATCTTGAAAATCTTAAAACAAGAGAAAATATTTTAAAGGCTAAAATTGAGATAACAGATTTTTTCACAGAGGACAGTGTCTTAATTGTAAATTCAGATAATGATTTATTAGAAAATATAACTTCATCAAACTATAAAACTATAAAAACAGGAATTGATAGTCAGGCGGATTTTAAAGCATGTGATTTAAATATTCTTGAGCATAAAATAACATTTGGTTTACTAGATGCAGGAAAATTAATAAAAAATACAATTGAAGTTGATGTGCCTGGAAGGCATAACGTACTAAATTCACTATTAGCAGTGGCTTGCGCTCGAACAATGGGCCTTAGCTATGATGAAATTGCTAATGGATTTAAAAATTTAGAAGCTACTTCCATGCGTTTAGATATAATAAAGGGAGAAAAATTCACTATAATTAACGACTGCTATAATGCTAGTCCTGATTCAATGCTTGCAGCGATGGATGTACTTTGTAATGTTAGTGGTAAATCTAAAATTGCAATACTTGGTACTATGAGGGAACTTGGAAATAGCGCCTTTGAAGCACATAAACAAGTTGGTGCATATGCAAAAGGTAAAAATATTGATTTATTAATTACCCTAGGGGAATTTAATGAGGCATATAAACAAGGATTTAGTGATATAAATAAATATAGAAGTTTTGAAACTTATGATGAGGTAGTTTCTTTTATAAAAGGAATTATTGCTGAAAATGATGTTGTTTTAGTTAAAGCTTCTAGATACATGAAGTTTGAGAGTATAGTTAGTGAACTCGTGAATCTTAATTCACGCGTGAATATAAAGGCTGAAGAGGTGACTGAAAAATGAGTTTAATAATATATTCAGTTTTAATTGCATTTTTCTTATCAATTATACAAGGTCCCTTAATAATTCCAATGTTACATAAGCTTAAATTCGGTCAAAATATAAGGGAAGAAGGACCTAGAAGTCATCTTAAAAAAGCAGGCACACCTACAATGGGTGGTATTATATTCATGACTTCAACAATGATTACAATGTTAATAATTGTTAGACATACAAATGATGAAGCTATGATTGCACTATATTGTTTTATAGCTTTTGGATTAATTGGGCTTATTGATGATGTTCTAAAAATAAAACGTAAAAAAAATGAAGGACTTACATCAAAACAAAAAATGATGCTTTTGATTGTAGTAGCAGGCTTCATTGGTTATTACGCTTCCATAAAAATAGGAACGGATATAATGATACCTTTTTTAAATAAAAGTATAGATTTAAGTTATTGGTATGTGCCTTTTATTATTATATTTTTTGTGGCAACTACAAATACAGTTAATTTAACAGATGGATTAGATGGCTTATGTACTTCTGTTACAATAGTAATTATGACCTTCTTTGCATTAGTTAGTAATATGATGTTTCACTCTACCCTTGCAATATTTTGTGCGGCCCTTGCAGGTGCATTATTAGGATTTTTAAAATTCAATTCTTATAAAGCAGAAATTTTTATGGGAGATATGGGGTCACTAGCACTTGGTGGAGCAGTAGCAGCGGTGGCGATGATACTAAAATTACCGCTACTTATTATTATTGTAGGTGGCATATATGTTCTAGAGGGTCTTTCTGATATTATTCAAGTTTTAGTATTCAAGGCTACAGGAAAGAGAGTGTTTAAGATGGCTCCAATTCATCATCACTTTGAATTAAGTGGATGGCAAGAAACTAAAATTGTTGCTGTATTCTCCATTGTAACAGTAATTTTATGTATAGTTGGATTTCTATCCTTTACCTATTAGAGCTTTAACGACATTTCAGAAGGAAAGTCTCCCACTTTTATAAGTGGGAATTCTATATTATACCAAAGAAAAACTTCAGTGGGAATTTAAATATCCTTCTGAAGTCGTTAATTGCAGCTCCGCAGGAGATGATTTAAGGAGGATATATTATGAAAAAATCCAAGGTTAAAATGGGACAAATCGATTTTGTATTATTTGCAACCATAATGCTTCTTGTGGCTATTGGAGTAGTAATGGTTTATAGTGCCAGTTCATATACTTCGGCTTTCAAACTAAATGATCCAGAATATTATTTGAAAAAGCAATTAATGTGGGCATGCATCGGTTTTATTTTTATGGTTACAGCTATGAAAATTGATTATCATAAGATAAAACAATATACTGGCATTATTATGCTAATTACTTTGGTATTATTACTTGCCGTATTTGCATTTTCAGCTATTAACGGTGCTAAGCGATGGATTCCATTAGGCTTTGCATCTATTCAACCCTCAGAAATTGCAAAATATGCTATAGTAATATATATGGCTAAAAGCTTAGACCTAAAGGGAGAGAAAGTTAAAGAATTCTTTAAAGGAATAGCGCCATACCTATTGGTTTCAGGATTTTATGCAGGCTTGATTTTGCTAGAGCCAAACTTAAGTATTGCATCTGTTATAATGATTGTTACTGTAATTATTTTATTTGCAGTAGGGGCAAGATTTCTTCACCTTTTTGCGATAGGTGGAGCGCTAGTTGCGGCAGTTGGTGTTTTAATATTAATTGCACCATATAGATTGGAAAGACTTATGAATTTTAGAAATCCTTTTGCTAAAAGTCAAGATGAGGGATATCAACTAGTTCAATCATTGCTTGCACTTGGGTCAGGAGGGGTAACTGGTGCAGGAATCGGACAATCAAGACAAAAATGTCTTTATATACCGGAACCCTGGACAGATTTTATTTTTTCAATAATTGGCGAAGAATTAGGTTTAATCGGAGGCGCTTTTATAATTTTATTATTTGTAATTTTTGTATGGCGGGGTATTAAAACAGCAGTTACAGCTAAAGATATATACGGCACTATTTTAGGTGTTGGTATTACATCTGTTATCGCTATTCAAGCAATTATCAATATAGCAGTAGTTACTGGTTCAATGCCAGTTACTGGTGTTCCACTTCCATTTATAAGTTATGGAGGCTCAGCTCTGGTTTTCAATATGTTTGCTATGGGGATACTTTTGAATGTGTCAAGGCAAACTGTAAATAAAAATTAAAAGGGAAGGCATGCATTTGTGCATGCCTTTTTCCATGCTCTCTCTCATAATATATTAATTTTTTAAAAATACTAAAAAATACATTCAAATTGAGGTGAAAATAATTAAATTAAGTGGTATT